>UINC01000198.1_pt1 | contig 15911 bp, 13 predicted proteins | sample 5385821 | NCBI WGS metagenome assembly UINC01 (sample SAMEA4666929, study PRJEB26691) | marine metagenome | isolation source: Pacific Ocean | place: Pacific Ocean | collected 2011-10-13 | reverse complement strand
CTGGTTAATTGATTATTTCCACAACGCAGATAAGTTAAGTCTGTATTGGCGCTTACATCCAGGCTTGTCAATGGATTAGAACTACATGACAAATAGGTTAATGCAGTATTAGCGCTCACGTCCAAGCTGGTTAATTGATTATCACTGCAGGTCAGATCGGTTAAGGCAGTATTAGCGCTCACGTCCAAGCTGGTTAATTGATTGTTAGCACAGTGCAGTTCAGTTAAAACTGTATTGCTACTCACATTCAGGCTGGTTAATTGATTACCATCTCCGCAGCTTAGAAAGGTTAAAGCAGTATTAGCGCTCACGTCCAAGCTGGTTAATTGATTGTTTGAGCAGCTCAGTTCGGTTAAAGCTGTATTAGTGTTCACGTTCAAGCTCGTTAAGTCATTATGTTGGCAGCTCAGCACAGTCAAAGCTGTATTGTTACTCACATCCAGGCTCGTTAAGTCATTATGTTGGCAGTTCAGATACATTAATGCTGTAAAATCTTCAATCCCCGTTAAGTCACTGATTGAATCATGAGAAACATCTAATGAAGTAATTCCACTAATATCTGCTGTCAGAACAGAATCATCCAAGGCATCATCATAACCCTCATCAATGAGTGCTTGTTCAAAATTGTCATCGGGAACATAGGTTGTTTGAGAAAATCCAAAGGTATGTAAAAGTAAAATAATGAATAATAATTTTTTCATTTTAAGTCCCAATAAAACAATTATTTTCTACTCCAGGGAAAATTAGTTTTGATAGCTTGATAAATCAATCCTCCTTGCCTATATGAAAGTACAGGCCAACCAAATTCATCAAATTCCTCAACATATCCTTGTGACCCAAATGCTGCAATTGTATTTCCATTTTCCTGTCGATAAGCATTTCCAGCAACATAGGCTTGGTACATGGGGAATTCCTTACTAAAAACTAATGTAGCAGTTTTCGCTTTTTCATCCAATTTGTATTCCAATACACGTGAAAGTTTTTTTGTATGATCTAATCCATTATCAAATAATAATATATTTCCATTTTTGAGTTCGTATGCCGCATGCTGATGTGAAAAGCCATTATACGGATCATCAATAAAAGTGAATTCATTTGCTCTACCCTTCCCCATTTGCCATAGTACATCTCCATTAGTTGCATCAATTTTCATGATTGTTTGGGTATGTCTAGCAGAAACCAAATAATTCCCATCACTAAGAGGAGTAACATTATTCATATGAAAATAATCATAGGAGCGCATTGACCAATCCTCTACAGGCACAGAACTTAATTCAATTGGAACATGATCATATGAATCCCACTCAAAAAGCTTATTGCCTTCTTCATCGCTAATATAGATATAACCACTTTCAATGGATTCTAATCTCCCATCAGGCCACGGATGATTTTTTGATCCAATCTGAATAATACGACCATCATCTAACCATCGAAATTCGTGTAATTCGGTTCGTACATCTTGTAATGGTATAATCTGCGAACCTGCTGGTTCAAAATTGTCATCCAAAAGGTTCGTTTTACCTAAGCCTATGGCATATTGGATATATTCATGAATAATGCCATAATGGAAGCCATATTTATATGGTCGAAAGGCTGAGAAGCCAAAACCAGCCATCTGATAAAATAATGGTGTTCCATATTTATCAAGAACATACATATAAGGAAGGTATGGGCGTGAAGGTTCAGGAATTGGTGTGTCCGTCTGCTTCGAAGCCTGTTCAGGAACTGTAAATCGTGAATATAATGTATTAAAAAAAGCATCCCACATGCCCTCGCTCCCCCATTCTTCATACGTATCACGAAAGATCATGGACCAGTCTCTAAATTTAGGAACAGTAAAATTTCCTGAAAAAATGAACCCATCACCTACCATATCTATATCATGAATCTTTACTTGTAAGGGAAGAAAACTAGTAGGAAGCACAACAACCACATATTCTGCAGCTTTATTTTCATCTCCACTCCGCAAAGAAATTTTATATTCCTTACCAGCTTTATTTCCTGGAATTTTAATAGGACCTGACTTTGGAATTGTGCGGTCATTCAATGAAACTGCGATTACTGCATCATCGTATTCTGGAACAAGAGTTAACACATCCTTTTCTGATTGAGGCACCCACGAATATCTACGTATTCGATTATCAAATTCAGGACACAACGTAAATGGACCCTTTTTTCCAGGGATAAGACTTACTAAAAGACTGGTATCTCCAGGGGCAGTAATCAAAACTTGTGGTAATTTTATATCAGGTGATACATAATTTGGAATATCCCTCTTAGACATATTTACTGTCCAAGAAATAAGAAAGACAAAGGATGATAATAATACAACTACAATAGATTGAAAAATCCTTTTGCGATGTTTCAATAATAATGCAAAAGTATCAGTTTGTGCCTCAATGCCTTCATTGCTTAATCTATATTCTTCTAATTGTCGAAAACTGTTATAACCAATGATCAAAAAAGGAGCTATTAGAATAAAGGAAGCGATAACTGTAAGCCAAAGAAAAAATGAAATTGGTACGGAACCCATTAAAAATGAATGTCCAATCATACATATAATTGAAAATAAAAAAGAAAAAATGCTGTAAAATGTTATTCCATTGCGTAAAGCAGAACGAACCGATCCTTCTTTTTTATAATATGATGCATTAAAAACAGTATAAAAACCATCTTCTATTGATAGTATCATATATAATAATCCAAAAATTGTACCAACGACAATCAGCATCAACACCCATTCGAGTTTTCCACTAATACTACTGGTAAACGGTAAAGAGCTACCTAAACAAAATAATAGAAGCTGGGTAAACCCTCCATAAATCAGACCGACAGTTGATTGAAAACCATCCTGGCTATAATTAGTGCGCCAGACTGAAAGCCTCCAATGTTTATTGGACCAATATTCAAATGTATAACCAAACAGAACGGGCGGTATTAAAGTAAACAAAAAGAAATAAGGTGCATGGGATTGGATTACCCATTTATAAAGCCCTAATAATATACCAACTATAGGCAAAACCCAGGTTAGCCATAATTCCACACCATCAAGGCGATTTTGCACTCTGTTTTCACCTTTCATTGGATCAAATGTTCTGTTGCGTTATTTTCTTTATAATTGAGACGGAAAATTTTTTCGAACTTAAATTGAATAAATAATGGACACAAGCAAACAGGAAATATTAATTCAAACTATTTTACCAATATTTTCAGGTCTATTATTTAGTTTTCTAATATTTTATCAGTTTACTTATACTAACCCATTATCTCAATTCTTACTTGGAGATGTTAAACGTAATCAATGGATTGCTCACTTTGACCAATCTATGAAGGGGCAGAACCCATGGTTGAGAAATTATGTAGCATTTACTGGACTATTAGGGAGTGTGCGCCCTGAAATCATTTACTTGGAAGCTATGTATGATGATTCAAATACACCGCTATTAGGTACCAATGATTATATATTAAAAGGTACTGCTCCCGATTGTAGATATTGGAGTTTTGTTACATATGATTTTCAAAATGGAAGGATTGAGCCCCACCAACAAACCGTTGCAAGCTCGCACAGGACAACACTTAATGATCTAGGTGAATATGAAATTATTATAACAGATGATCCAAAAAAGTATCCAAATAAACAAACCATTATTCATGCAGGGAAAGACTTTAACATTGTAATGCGCATTTATGGTCCTAAACCTTCTTACTATGAAAATAAAAACTCTGTACCAATCGGGTCAATTTTACCATTACAATAAAATGAAAAATTTGATAACAAAATTCATTCTCTCTTTCATTATTTCTCAATCATTTTTTCTTTGGATTGGTCCAAGACTTGTTATGTCTAAACTAGATAAGGATCTGGAAGAATCACGTATAAATTTTCGGGAAGAATGCGGTCAACGTTGGGTGGATGGTGTAATCTATTCTGATCCAATTTGTATAGGCGATGCTGCTTCATCAAGGAAACCAAATCCTGATTTTATTTATACAATCATACCATATGATCTAAGAAAAGGTAATCTACAAGTAAGCGCCCCTGTACCTCCTAATGATAGATATTGGTCTATCCATGCTCATAATCGTAATACAGATGCATTTTATAAAATAACAAATACACAAATTGATGGAGATATTTTTCAATTCATTATTTCAAAGGATAAAACTTTAAAACATAATCTGCCTATTGCTTATGCATCTTCAAATAAAGGCATTATTTTAGTTCGATTAACAATGAAGCATTTTAACGAATATGATGAATTAGATAAATTTAGAAGATCAACAACGAGGAGATATTTATAAATATTATGAATGAAAGAATTTTTATTACAGGTGCAAGCAGTGGAATTGGAGAAGCTCTTGCAATTGAGTATGCAAAACGTGGAGCTATTTTAGGATTATCAGCAAGGAGAACTGAAAAACTTAATAAGGTTTCCAAAAAATGTGAAGAGCTTGGTGCTAAAGAAGTATTAGTATACTCTCTTGATGTTACTGATGATGACAAATCAACTAAAATTATTAATGAATTTTTGGATCACACCCATGGTATTGATATAGTTATAGCAAATGCAGGTGTTGCCTATTCAGATAAAATCAGTTCCGGTGATCCAACGCAGATCAATAAGGTAATTTCTACAAATGTAATAGGTGTAACGAATTCAATCATACCTTTTGTCCCAAAAATGAAAGAGGAAAAGTCAGGTAAAATTGTAATTATTAGTTCTATAGCCAGCTTCAGGCCAATTGCTTTTCATGCAGGCTATTCTTCATCAAAAGCAGCCGTAAGAATGATAGCAGATAGTTGGCGTATGGCGCTAAAAAAATATAATATACAGTTAACTTCAATATGTCCAGGCTTTATAGTAAGTGAAATGACCGATACGAATAAATTTCCTATGCCTTTTCTTCTTCAGACAAATGATGCTGCAAAAAAAATGGTTAAAGCAATTGATAAGGGGAAAAAGACATATATTTTGCCATGGCAAATTAAAATGATCCTCTATTTAACTCGCTGGCTACCAACACCACTTTATTATAAAATCTTCTTTTAATCTGATATTTAATTAATTTTATTTATTGTTTCCCAATAATCATATACTCGATTTTTATCTCATCATTAATTTTTTTAAACAGTAAAGCAGGTCTTTCTATTCCAAAATCAGATAGCAAAATATTAAATGTACCAGATGCAATAAATCCATCAGCTAATGACAATTTTGCTATAGTATCAATCTCTTTAATAACGCCATGAAGAGATAACTTTCCATTAATAAATGCATTTTCACCTTTAATAGATATATCGCTAGAAACAAATACAACATCCGGATAATTAAAAGCCTCAAGGTAGGTTAACATATTTGAATCTCGATTTGAATTCCCGCTATCAAAGGTTGATAGATTTACTCTTAAAGAACAACTATTTACTGTATTATCAGTAAAATTATAATTAATCACTCCATTAATATTATCAGAATAACCATCCCAATTTTTGGTATAATGATATCCATAGTATGTAATCTTACTTTTATTATTTATATCATAAGTTTGACCATAAATAACGAACGGAATGATGAGAAGAAAAATGTTTTTGTTTATCATGTTAAAATGGCAAGAATGTAATTAATGCTGAAAGAGTCATTGAGCTAATTGTTAAAATAGCTGTATTGCGATGAAGTTTAAGTGCATCATTGTATGTTATATCATACTTACCAGGGTTAGATACCCTTTTACCTAAATAGGGCAATGCTACCATGCCGCTAAAATGAATAATTGATAACCAACGATGAATCCTAATTGAATCAATTTTTTTGTTATATCGAACTGCAGGTGGCGCAGTATAGCTTAACATTGCAGATGCAAAGTAGGATCCAATTGCAATGTTGCCAAGCAAAGCATGATTATCACTCATTTTAGAATAATTTGAACCTGCATTTTCTAACTTAGATCCTAAATAACCTTGGGCAAATAATAAACCCAAAGTACCTAGAGCTAATTTCTGATGTAACTGCAACATATTTTTTCTAAGGATTAATTCTCGTGGACGATCAACATTAAATAGTTTTGTTTTACGTAATAAGCCATTTTCAGACCATAACAGCTTAGTTTGCAAAGGCATATTCTCTGGGAGGTCATATAAAGAACTTTTTTCATTAATATCAGGACCATCCTGACTATATAATGGAGATAACTGAAGGATAAACAAGAAAAATAAAAGTGTTTTATTATCTATTTTCATAACAACTCATATTAAATTGGATCAAACAATAATAAAAACACTTAAGGAACACAATGAGCAAAAAATTAATGTTATATGGAGCAAATGGATATACATCAAGGTTAATTATTAAAGAACTAATTGGGCAAAATATTAAACCTATACTGGCAGGTAGGAATCAAGAAAAAATAAATAGTTTAGCGGATAAGCATGGATTTGATTCTTCTATTTTTTCATTAGATAATCCTGATAATATTGATGATAATTTGAAAAGAATTGATGTTATAATAAATGCTGCTGGGCCATATTCATTAACAGCAAAATCTCTAATTGATAGTTGTATCCGAACAAAAACTCATTACATTGATATCACAGGAGAAATCGATGTGTTTGTTTATGCAGAGAGTAAAAATGAAGAAGCTACGGATGCTGGAATAATAATTTGTCCTGGCGTTGGCTTTGATGTAATTCCCACTGATTGTATATCTTATATGTTAAAAAAGAAACTTCCCGATGCTAACAAATTAAATATTTGCTTCTTTAGCGAAAATGGAAGACCAAGTATTGGTACTGCAAAAACTTCTATTGAAGGATTAAGTAATGGAGGGAGGATAAGGAAAGATGGAAAAATTGAACAAGTCCCTCTTGCTCATTCAGTAAAAGAAATTGATTATGGTCAAGGTCCAAAAATGGCAATGAGTATTCCATGGGGAGATGTAGCTACAGCTTACTATTCTACTGGAATACCAAATATAATAGTATACACACCAAGATCAGAAGCAGGGATAAATAAAATTAAAAAACAACGTAAATGGCTTTTTATTTTAAAATTGAAATTTGTACAGAATTATTTAAAGAATAAAATGGAGAAAAAGATTATTAATGGCGGTGATAGTGATGAGCAAAGAGCCAAATCTAAAATGTGGGTTTGGGCTGAGGTAAAAAATAAAGAAGGAAAAATAGAATCAGGATATTTTCAGGTAGCAAATGGATATGATGTTACTGGATATGGTGCAATGTTTTTTGCCAAGAATATAATGGAAAATAAATTCGCTGGAGGATATTATACTCCTTCATTACTGTTGGGCTCCGATATTTTAGAATCATTACCGGGCTTTTCAGGAATAAAGTTTTCAGATTCTTAAGAGAATAATAATGAAAATAGGTAAATATTTTTTAGTTATATTTTTAATTTTATTTCTTTATCTAGTTACTTGGCCAATACCAATTGATCCTGTAGCATGGACACCCCCTCCTGCCCCAGATTTAAAAGGTGAATATGCAATAAATGATTATCTAGCTTCATCAAACATAATTCATGTAAATGGATCTATTGGTCCAGAAGATGTTGATATTGATAAAAATGGGCTTTTATATGGTGGATTTTTAGATGGGAAAATTATACGATTTACTCCAGAGGGTAAAAATTTAGGAGTATTTGCTGATACAAAAGGGCGACCATTAGGTTTAGATTTTGATAATTCAGGTAATTTAATTATTGCAGATGCATTGAAAGGGCTCTTGTCTATAGATATTAATGGTAATATCAAAACATTAGCAACTGAAGTAGATGGTGTACCTTTGAATTTTACTGATGATGTGGATGTGGGTCCTGATGGTATGATTTATTTTTCAGATGCTTCCGAAAAGTTTAATGTTCATAATTATAGGGGCGATCTTTGGGAACATCGTCCTCATGGTAAATTGATTAGTTATGACCCTTCAACAGAAAAATTAACTCTTCTTTTAGATAATTTATACTTTGCTAATGGTGTTGCAGTTAGTGAAAACGGTGAATTTCTTTTGTTTAATGAAACATATGATTATTCTATTAGTAAATATTGGCTACAGGGTCCAAAAGCTGGTACTCGAGAAAAAATATTTACCAATACACCGGGATTTCCAGATGGTATTTCAACCGGGTCAAATGGAGTCTTTTGGATTGCGATGTTTACTCCTAGGAATGCAGCGGCAGATGCTCTCGCTCCAAAACCATTTATACGTAAAATTGTATATAGACTTCCCCTTTTTATTCAACCAGCCCCAGTTAGACATGGATTTATCCTTGGAATTGATTCCAATGGAAATGTGATATACAACCTACAAGATCCCTCTCCTAATTCTTTCTCACCTATTACAAGTGTTGAGGAAGAAAATGGAGTGTTATATTTGGGAAGTTTGAACTATCCAGGGTTTGCAAACATTAAGCGTCCGCAATAAGATCTAATCCATATTTTGATACAAGATCTATCATATTGCCAAATATGGTAAACCGTTTATCCTTTGTTTGGCCTCTAAGAAAACGTATATAAATCTGAGCTGCAATCCCTATAAGCCGGTACAACCCTAATACATGATAAAAACGTATGTTAGAAATATCATAACCACTGATAGTTGCGTATTCTTCAACTAATCTATTCCTAGAATAAAAACGTTCGTCTACAGGCATTGTTGATGCTTGTTGAAATAAAACAGAATCTGAAGGTGTACACCAATAACTAAGCAAAGATCCTAAATCACAAAGTGGGTCTCCCAGAGTACACATATCCCAATCAAAAACTGCTATAATTTTTCCTGGATCACCATGATCAAACATCACATTGTCAAGTTTATAATCATTATGTATAATACTAAACTGATTAGTATTAGGAATGTTTTTAATAAGCCAATTATATATTTCCTCTACTGAATCAAGATCTTGATGTTTTGCATTATCCCATCTTTTTTTCCACCCAGCTACTTGTCTTTCTACAAATCCACTTGGCTTGCCTAAATTATCTAGGCCAAGATCAGAATAATCTACCTGATGAAATTCTGCTAAGGTTTTTATTAATTGTTCACTTATTAATTCTGGGCCATTTTTTTTATTATAAAAATTTTCTGGTAATTCTTTTCGTATTACTGTTCCAACTTTTCGTTCCATTATAAAAAAAGGGGAACCTATTATGTCCGCATCTTCACAAAAATGCAATGCCTGTGGGGCATATGGGAAGCTTTTGTGTAAAACGGAAAGAACTTTAAACTCTCTTGACATATCATGTGAAGTTGGAGCTAATGGGCCTAAGGGTGGCCTTCTCAATACATACTGGTGTGATTCATAATCAAGAAGATATGTTAAATTAGCCTTACCTTCACCAAATTGACGTACTGAAAAATCATTTGAACTACCCTCAAGTTTACCAATTAAATATTCTCTTAGATGATTTTCATCAAAAGCCTCATCAGGTCTTACAGAAATGGTATCAGAATTAGTCAATATAATTTTTGAGTATTATTCTAGCTATTAAGTTTTTATGAATCTCATCTGGCCCATCATATATTCTTGCACCACGTTCATGGCGATACCAATATGCAAGGGGAGTATAATCTGTTATTCCTAATGCTCCATGTGCCTGAATTGCTCTATCAAGGACCTTCATTAAAACATTAGCAACACAAAGTTTGATCATAGAGATTTCTTTTCTTGCTCCCTTGGTTTGAAATTCTTGTACTTTCTTTGCACAATCGATTACCATTAGTCTTGCACCATAGATTTCTGATGCAGATTCTGAAATCCAATTTTGGATTGTTTGCTTTTCAGCTAGAAATTGATTTGGATTAAGCTCTCTTGTAGATACTCTTCTACACATTAGATCTAATGCTCGCTCACAAATTCCGATCCAGCGCATACAATGATGAATTCTTCCTGGGCCCAATCTCTCTTGTGCTAGCATAAAACCTTGGCCAATATCTCCAATCATATATGTTGAAGGTATCCTGCAATCTGTAAATTTGGTTTCAGCATGGCTGTTATAATCTTCACCCTCATGGCCCATTACAGGAATATTCCTAATAATTTCAAACCCTGGGTTATCCATTGGAACTACAAACATACTTGCTCTAGAATATTTATTTTCTGCATCTGGGTCTGTTACTGCCATAACAACACAAATACTTGCTCCATCTGCTGAGCTTGTGAACCATTTATTTCCATTAATCACATAATCATTACCATCTTTAATAGCTACTGTGTCCATCCAGATTGGGTTCGAACCAGGATTTTGAGGCTCAGTCATACCAAAGCAACTGCGTATTTCTCCAGATATCAATGGAGAAAGAAACATATTTTTTAACTCACTACTAGCATGATCCTTTAATAATTCTATATTACCAATATCTGGAGCTTGAGAGTTAAAACAATAATGACCTAATAGTGATTTACCCAAAAGTTCGCTCACACTAGCGAATTCTAATAATGAAAGGCCCATCCCTCCATGCTTTTTAGATAAATAAGGAGTCCAAAGTCCAAGTTTCTTCACCTTCTCTCTACATTCATTTAATTTAGGCAATACACTTAAGAAGCCACGCAATAAAAAGTCTTCTTCTAGTGGAATAATATCCTCTTCGACAACTTCATTAATTCTATCTAGATAATTTTCCATATAAATCTCAATATTTTAATTTTGTTACTATTACTCCGCTATTAAATCTAATGGTGCAATTATGAGAAAAATAGATTTATTTGATTGCAGATTCTTTTTCTTGGGTAAAAATACTAACAATGAATAACACCAACGAAGAAACTAAAATCGCTGGTAATACTTCATCTAATGAAAAATAGAGTTCACTTGGCAACCAATTCCAAAGTATCGGAAATTCCTTCCATAAAAAGGTTATAATAATTCCTGATAGTATTGAAGTTACTGCACCTTCTTTTGTAGATCTCTTCCAGAATAATGCTGCCAACAAAGCAGGAGTAATTGATGCGCCATATATTGTGTAAGCGTACAATGCTCGTTCAAAAAAACCAGCTGATTTTGAAAAGCCTATAGAAACGATATATGCTAAGATTCCAAGAATAAGTACCAATAAACGACTTAAACCCACGATTTTCTTTTCTGATGCGCTTTCATTTATATATTTTAAATAAATATCTTTTATAAGAGTATTTGCAGGGATTAATAAAAAAGAGTCTGCAGTCGATATAATGATGCCTACAATGGTTGCGAGCATCATTGCACCTAGAAAAGCAGGTAGCAAATCATAAGCAGTATAAATCAGAACATATTTACCCACTTCATCTTCTACTATCAGACTTGATGCAACCCATGATGAAGCAATAATCAGTAATTCAATAATCAATACTGCAAATATCAATATAATTGTTGCTTTGGTTGCACTTTCATGATCTTTACTTGCAGAAAATCTTTGATACATATTTGCATCTCCAAGGATTAACAGAAATGGAGGTAAGCAAAAATTGATAATATCAAAAGTGGAAAAGATACCAAAAAACTGCATATGACTAGATTTATTCATTGATTCGAAAGCTGTTTCCATTCCATTAAATCCTCCAGCTTTTATCCATAGAATAGGAAAAGCGATGACAAGACTTATCGTCATAAGTATTCCATTTGCTGCATCTGTAAAGGCCACACTTAATAGGCCAGCTAACATTGTATATAAAATGATAAAAATGGCTGCAATGATTGTTGCAGTTTCAATAGTAAAGAAAGGTGATTGTATTTGATTAGAAAAGACTGTATATATTACTGCTCCGCCAGCATTGTATTGATAACTTACGATCACCATATACGCAGAAACCAATGCAAAGACACATAAATTTCTAGCAAATGAGCCATATCGATCACCTATTATTTCAGGAACTGTAAATTTTTTCACATTCCGTACTTTGCCGGCAATTTTAGTTAATAGTATTATACCCATAATGCTTCCAATGGGTAACAGCAATGCAGCCATTCCTATTTCATACGTTTTACCGGCATTGCCTAATATAGAACCTGTTCCAATCCATGTGGCAAGCATCGTGCCCACTAAAATCCATGGTGTTAGAGATCTACCTGCAAGTGCAAAATCTGATTGAGTATTTATTTTGCGTGATTTAACTATCCCTATACCAATCAGTATTAAGAGATATAATAAGATTACACTTAAATAAATCAATTAATTCCTACTTTACGATTATGGTTTTTATGTATTATAAGCTGTTACATTTTGAAATTACGTGGTAGATGCCCAAATTCCAAGATGGCTATGAATCCATACAAACAAATAGGGATATCATTATTATTTATATTATTTATCAGTTGTACTACTAAATCACAAACAGACAGTAAATTTGAAAAAGTTACAGATGTAAAAATGAATCGTCTCGCAGATGAACAAAGTCCATATCTATTGCAACATGCAGATAACCCTGTCGATTGGTATCCATGGGGAGAAGAAGCGTTTAATAAAGCAAAAGAATTAGACCGTCCCATTTTTTTATCGATAGGCTACTCAACATGTCACTGGTGTCATGTTATGGAACATGAATCATTTGAAGATGACAGCGTAGCGAAACTTTTAAATGAAAATTTTGTATCTATTAAAGTTGATCGAGAAGAATTACCTGAAATTGATCATTTATATATGTCTGTCTGTCAGGCAATGACAGGTAGAGGTGGATGGCCACTGAATATTGTAATGACACCACAGAAAGAACCGTTTTTTGCAGGTACTTATTTCCCTAAAGATCGCAGAGGCGGTAGATCTGGAATGTTTCAGATATTGCCTATGATAACGGAAGCTTGGACTACAAAACGTGATGATATTATGAATTCGGTTAATCAAGTAAAGAATTATCTTGATAAAATAAACTCTAAACCTGCAGGAGATAATCTATCAGAAGAATTAATTACTTCAGCCTATGACCAATTTCGCAATGGTTTTGATGAAGAATATGGTGGCTTCTTTAGAGCACCAAAATTTCCATCTCCTCATAATTTGATATTTTTAATGAGGTATAATTATTCTTATGGCAATCAACTTGCATTAGATATGGTTATTAAGACGTTGAAACAAATGCGTCTTGGTGGTATTTATGACCAAATTGGGTTTGGATTTCATCGCTATTCTACGGATAGGCATTGGCTCGTCCCCCATTTTGAAAAAATGCTTTATGACCAAGCAATGATTGCTATGGCCTATACAGAAGCCTTTCATATAACCGGTGATAAAATTTTTGAGAGTACTTCCAAAGAAATATTTAAGTATGTTTTGCGTGATTTAACAGCCTCAAATGGAGGTTTCTATTCAGCCGAAGATGCAGATAGTGAAGGGGAAGAAGGAAAATTTTATACATGGACTAAAAAGGAAGTTGAGGAAGTCTTAGGAACCTCGTTAAGTAAAGATTTCAATAATACATTTTCAATAAAATCTGAAGGTAACTTTAAGGATGAGTTAAGCGGGAAAAAGAATGCGCAAAATATTCCTCACTTAAATAATTTTGATTTTTATAATCAACCTTCGATAGGGTCTGCAAGAAAGAAATTATTTGATAAAAGAGAATATAGAGTTCATCCATTAAAGGATGATAAAATACTCAGTGATTGGAATGGTTTGATGATTGCCGCTCTTGCAAGAGCATCCATTATATTTCAGGAGCCCTCCTATCTTAAAGCAGCAAAAAAATCTTCTGAATTCGTACTAAATAAAATTTCTAAGAATGGAAAATTACTAAAAAGATTTCGAAATAATAAAGCTGCTATTAATGCTCATCTTGATGATTATGCGTTTATATCATGGGGTTTATTAGAGATATATGAAGCATCCTTCGAAACAGAATATCTATCTAAATGTCTCGATTTAATGAATATAATGGTAGATGATTATTGGGATGATAAGAATGGTGGTTTTTTTCTTGGGTCTGATCAATCTGAAAAACTTATCGTAAGGACAAAAACAGCTTATGATGGTGCAATTCCATCAGGTAACTCTGTAGCTGTAATGAATATGCTTAAACTCTCACGAATAACTGGTGACGTTAAATGGGCAGATCTTGCAGAAAAAACAATTCGAGCTTTCTCTGACGATATTGATCGCACACCTACAGGTTATACTTTAATGCTTTCCGCATTCTTATTTGATACAAATAAATCAAAGGAGATTGTCATTGTTGGTAATGGAAAAGATGATAAAACTATAGAATTTATAAATGCAATCCGTTCAGAGTATGCTCCTCATAAAGTCTTATTGTTAAAGGATACTTCATTAAATAATAATCAATTAGAACAATTGGCAAATTGGACTAGTACACAACATAGTATTGATGAGAAACCAACTGCATATATATGCAAAAATTTTGCATGCAATCAACCAACTAATGATTTAAAAACTGCGTTAACTTTACTAAATGAATAAACCGTTTTCTACTAGAATAGGAGAGCTATTTGCTCATATTCAAGATTTATTTGATACTATTATACATATTAGTCTAAAACGTGTACAGAGAAGCAAAAAAACAAATAATAAAATAGGTAGATTCATTTCCTTTATTTCTACTTTAGGGGATGCATATTTCAAAAAATACAAGGACATCAAATCAAATGATTCTAAATAGTAAAAAGTTATATTTGTGGGGGAAATTTTAGTATGTTTAAAATGCAGTTACACTGGCAGATAATTATAGGTTTATTACTAGGACTAATCTTCGGGGTCGTTAGTGCCCTTATGGGATGGGGACAGTTTACAACAGATTGGATAGCTCCATTTGGAACAATATTCATCCGACTATTAAAATTTATTGCAGTTCCATTAGTATTAACATCTTTAATCACTGGAGTAGCTTCATTATCTGATCTGAAAAAATTATCTAGAATTGGTGGTAAAACCATATCGATTTATATAATTACAACTGCAATATCTGTAACAATAGGTTTGGTTATTGTAAATATACTTCAACCTGGAAATAAAGTACCATATGATATGCAATCAAAATTACAAGAGACTTATCAAGCAGATGCTTCATACCGTGCTGACTCTGCACAAGAAGTAAAAGAACGTGGCCCACTGCAATTATTTATTGATATGGTACCTAGTAATTTTTTTGAAGCAGCATCAAATAATCGAAATATGTTGCAAATAGTATTTATTGCACTTCTAATCGGTATAGGATTAATTCAAATTCCAAAGAAGAAATCTAAACCTGTGTTGAATGTTTTTGAAGGCCTGAATGATGTAATAATTAAATTGGTTGATATCATCATGTTAATTGCCCCCTTAGGTGTTTTTTCTCTAATTGCACAAACAATTAACAAAGTTGCTGGAAATGATCCTAATCAAGTTATTGAATTGTTAAGTGCTCTGGGCTTCTATATGATCGCCGTAATTATTGGGCTTATTGTACATATGGCACTAACATATACTACATTGCTAAAATTCTATGTAAAAATGCCTTTAAAAACTTTCTTTACTGGTATCGGCCCTGCACAATTACTGGCTTTTTCTACTAGCTCTAGTGGCGCAACGCTCCCTGTTACAATGGAACGATGTGAAGATGAATTAGGAGTTAGTGAAGAAGTCTCTTCATTTGTGCTTCCTATAGGAGCAACTATAAATATGGATGGTACAGCTTTATATCAAGCAGTAGCAGCAGTTTTTATTTCACAAGCTATAGGTCTTGAACTAAATCTATTAGATCAGTTAACTATAGTTGTAACAGCAGTTCTTGCATCCATTGGCACAGCTGCGGTGCCAGGAGCAGGTATTATTATGCTAGTAATTATTCTTGAAGCAATAGGTGTACCAAGTACTGGGATTGCATTAATCTTAGGCGTAGATCGCATTTTAGATATGTTGCGTACTGTTGTTAACGTTACGGGCGATGCCACTATAGCAGTGACTATTGCTGCATCTGAAGGACAATTAAGACCACCTA
>UINC01000196.1_pt1 | contig 15921 bp, 14 predicted proteins | sample 5385821 | NCBI WGS metagenome assembly UINC01 (sample SAMEA4666929, study PRJEB26691) | marine metagenome | isolation source: Pacific Ocean | place: Pacific Ocean | collected 2011-10-13 | reverse complement strand
AAATTGATAAACAAAAAATTAATTTAGATAAATTAGATAATAATAAAATGAGAACAATATTAAAAAAGATTAATGAAAATAAATATTATGAACATATTAATCATATTATTAATAAACTTAATAAAATACCTCCACCAAAATTTAGTAAATCTATAGAAGAAAAATTAAAATTAATGTTTAAAAAATGTCAAGATCCTTTTAATAAAGTATGTCCAGCAGATAGAAAAAATTTTTTAAGTTATTCTTATGTTATTAGAAAATTTTTAGAATTATTAAACGAAACTAAATATATTGATTCTTTTCCTTTATTAAAATCAAGAGAAAAATTATATGAACAAGATATTATATGGAAAAAGATGTGTAAAATATTAAATTGGCCGTTTTATCAATCTATTTGATTTTTATTTTAAAATTTAATATATTATAATTTTATAAATCATATATGGAAATAGATTCGAATATAAATAATATTTTTCTTGATAATTCTTTAGATTTAGATAATTCAAAATATTTATTTAAAGATGATATTAAATTATTTGATTATCAAAAACAAACTATTTCTAGTTTATTAAATCATGAAAAAGGTCAAATGACAATAAAATTACCTAAAAATTATTTGTCTTTACTTGAAAATGAATTTCATAATAAATCTCATACTTATTCTAATAATTTTTCTAGAGATATTCAAAGATATTTAAGAACTCGTGAGAAAAAATTTTTACTTAAAAATAATATGAATATTTTAGATAGATATCATATTAAAGTTAATTTTGGTTATAATATTGGTGTTTTATCAAATACAGTTGGTTCTGGTAAAACTTTAATTATTTTAGGTTTTATTATGAGAAATAAATTTTTTAAAAAAAATCTTTTAAAACTTTCTTATAAAAAAAAAATTTATAATAATACTAAATATCCATCTGATATTTGTGATGTTATTTCTGATTTTTTAGTTGAAAAAGATAGTTTTTCATTAAATATTAGTAGTAATCATATTAAAAAAAATAATAATTTATTTTATTCAAATTATTATCTAAAAGATGATTTAAAAGAAAAAACTATTATTAAAACTAATTTAATTATTGTACCACATAATTTATTTGAACAATGGAAAAATGAGATTAATAAAACTTTTTTAAAAACTAAATATATTAAAGATAAAAGAAATTTTAAAGATATTAATGATATTTTAGATAATAAATATGATATTATTTTATGTAATGTTAATAAAGTTATTCAATTATTAGAATATTTACCGAATGAAAAATATAATTTTGAAAGAATTTTTATTGATGAAGTTGATATTATTAATTTACCTCGTTTTCCAGAATTAAATACAAACTTTTTATGGTTAATTACAACTACTTATACTCGTATTTTAAATCCGAAAAATATTGGTTTTATTAATGATCTTTTTCGTTCAAATTATTATATGAGTAAAAGTGTGAAAAGTTTTTATAAATTTTTTTTAGAAAAATTAACTTTTTCTTTTAATAAAACACATATTCAAGAAAAATTACAACTTATAATTCCAAATAAAAATTTTAGTATTGTTCCTAATAATTTTATAAATACTCTTTTATATAATTTAAAATGTGAATCTTGGTATAAATATCTTAATTCATATGATTATGAATCTTTATATTATCATATTTTAAAAACAAAATCAAGAAATTTAATTAAATTTATGTTAAGATATTTACTTTTGAATATTATTGGTAATTTCGATCCTAGTATTGAACAAACTATTCAAAATATTATTTTAAATTTTTCTTTTGATTATGAAAATAATGCATCTATTCTTTTTATTATAATTTTACATCGTATTCATCGTATTAATTATGATCTTATTAATCGTAAAATTATTCATCGTATAAGACATATTAATAATATAGTTCGTATAATTAAAGAACATCTTTTAAATTGTCCAATATGTTTAAAAGATCATGAAAGATTTAGAAATGATATTAATGATTTTAATTTATTTAAACATGATATTCATTATTTAAATGATATTTTATATTCTATTCAATCTGAAAAATGTCCAATGAATGTGAATCAACTTCGTGATCAATTGAAATATAAAATTTATAGTCTTAAAAAAACTTTTAAAGAAGTAAAAAAACAAATAACAGAAATTAAATATATAAAAAAACAATTATTAAATAATAATTATTGTTTACAATGTATGAATAAACATACAGAAGATGTTTCTTGTATTGAAAGTACTTTTTATAATTTTTTTGTAATTGTTAATATTAATTTTTATCAGTTTGATTCATTTTTTAAAAATATTTTAAATGAATTTCATCCTAAATTTATTCGTGATATAAAATATGATCAAAAAGAAGAATATCCAGAAATTGATAATATTATTGAAAAAAAACATAATGTAAAAATAGAAACTATGTTAATTTCTTTAAAAAAAGATATCTTAAATAAAAAAAGATGTTTGATTTTTTCAGATAATAATTATTTTTTCAAAAATATTAAACACGAATTAGATAGTCATTCAATATCTAATAGAACTTTAAAGGGTAATACTAATACTATTAATTCAATTATTAGAAAATATAAAAATCACGATATTAATGTTTTATTATTAAATATGAAACATTGTGGTTCTGGTATTAATTTAGAAATGAGTGATAATATTTATATTATGAATTTCCTTGATTCTGAAACAGAAACACAAGTTATCGGTAGAGTTAATCGTATTGGGAAAAAAAATAATTTAAATATTAATTATTATTTAACTACTCACGAATATGACTTTTATAAAAAAATTATTTCAACTGATAAAAAAAGTAATATTATTATTGAAGAAATCTAATAAAATTGATTCAAAATATATTTATAACTTTCAAACTCATAATCGCCAGAACAATTAAAATTGTTTCAATCTATATTTATAAGAATACAAATTGAAATGAATACATTTTCCAAAAAATTATACAACTCTGTAGAGTTTAAAACCGTTTTCCAATTAAAATTAATGTGTAAAGAATTAGGAATCAGAGGTTACTCGGGCAAAAGGAAATTATGGATACAAAATAAAATCAAAACACATTTAAATAAACAACAACAAACAGAAGTAGAAAAAGCAAAGGGTTTATTTTGTTATCCAGAAATCATACAAACAATTTATCAATATCATACAGTCGATGATGTCGATTTAAAAAGAAAAAATATTCTTAATAATGCAAAAAAAGAAGAAAAAAGAACACGAGAATTAATGGAACAATACAAATATCTTCATAAGAGATTGAGAAATAAGGAACTAAAAAAATATAATTATAGAAATTTCAGACATTTAAATGATGTAAATCACGATTTTTGGATCTTATCTAGAAAAGATTTTAATAAAATGTATGTAAGAGAATTAAAAATATGGTTAAAAAGATTAGGTTATAAACCAAAAGGTGGTATATCTAAATTGAGAAAAAAACAGTTATATGAAATGGTTGTTAAATATAATGAAGAATTAAATTTATTATAAAATTAGTTTTTAAAAAATTAATTTTAATAATGGACTTAAAAAAATAATAGTAGATTATATATTACTTATGAACTTTAAACACTTAGATCATAAGACAGAATCAGTTGATATTAGTAAATGGAATGTTACAAAAAACATTAAAATTATTTATCATGGTAATCTTTATAAATTACCAAGAGATGTTGCTAAAAATTGGGTTGATGTTTTAAAAAATGTTATGTCTTTTCGTAAAAGATATGGTATTATTTTTCAAATTTCATTAAAACCAGATGATATATTTATTGCTTTTTTTGATAATATGGAAAAAGTAAAAATTTTTGCTACTGCAAATATGAATGATATGACACAACTAGAACCTTTAACTACTGAATTATGGAATTTATCTATTGAATTTGATGAAGTAAGATATTCTAATTCATTTGAAATAGGTAAAACAATTGTTCTTGAAACAAATCAATGTGCTTATGAGGTTCATGGAAATAAAAGATATTTTAGATGTTTATCATGTGAACAAGCTATAAAATGGTTTGATCATTTAAATGCATCTATCCATAATAATATACAAAGAAAAATGGAAAATGATATTATCTTTAAAATTGATTAATAAAAATCAATAATTATGTTTGATCCGCCGTATTATTATAATATAAATTATACATATTTTTTTGTAATAATTCCTATATTTTTTTTTATTGGTTTTAGAATTGGATCTAGACTATCATTTACTCATTATGACTATTTATCGTTGACAGATATTATTATTAATGATATAGATATCGTAGATTATACAGTTCCAATTGAAAACAATTGTGATAAATGCATTATATGTTTGGAAACATTAGAAATAAGTGAAGTATGTAAAATGAAAAATTGCATTCATATCTTTCATAAAAAATGTATCAAAAATTGGTTAAATATAAAACATAATTGTCCTACTTGTAGAACAAGTATTATTAAAATTGATTAATAAAAATCAATAAAATTATGTTACAAAAAATCCAAAATATTAAAAAAGCAACTCTTAAAGTTTATAGTGATTTAGGATTTGGTTTAAATGAAATAGCATATGAGAAAGCATTATCAGAAGAATTAAGAGATCTTGGATTTCATACACAAACAGAAGCTCATGTTAATGAATATTATATAACTTCAACTGGGCGAAAAATTGAAGTTGCTTGTTTAAGAATTGATATTTTAATTGATAATAATATTATTTTAGAATTAAAAACTATGGAAAGTAGTATTCAAAAAATTGATAAAAAAACTAATACTCTTAAAAAAGAAGAATTAATGAATACTAAAGAATATTTACAATGTAGACGATATAAAAAATTAATGAAAATCCCAAATTGTTTTTTAATAAATTTTGGAAAAAAAAATTTAGAATTTATTAAAATTGAATAATTTTATATATCAAATGTCTATCCCTCCAAATAATTCTAGAAGAAATTTACGAATTTCAATGATAGAAAATCGAAAATGTATAATGAAAGGATGTAATAATATTGTTTTATTTCATGTTTGTAAATATTCAGAAGATAGATTTTGTTATTTACATAATAATACTCATATACATACTAAAATAGAAACATTAGAAAAAGCATTTTATATTATTAAAAATGAACATATTATTCCTAAAAAAAAGAAATGTAATTCTATTTCTTATTTTAATAAATTAATTCTTGTAACAAGAAAAATTATATATTATCGAAATAAACTTTTTTTTAAAAATAAAAGAAGAAATAGAAGAGGATATTTTTCTTATCGTTGTTTAGATATAATTCTTGGATATCAATTTCTTTTAAATATTTTATTAACTTACAAAAAAGGAATAACTAAATGTTCTCTTATGAATGAAGGTATTAATTTACCTTGTATAAAAATTAGAGGAAATAATTATATAAAATATGATGCTAATTATTATTTTCGAGGTAATTTTCTTAATAGTCCTATCCAAACTTTTGATTATCAAATTATAAATACTTTTGATTCATTAGAAGATTTTCATAGTGATTTACATATTCTTCCATATGAAAAAGATATTATAAAAATCAAAAAAAATTCAGAAAAATATTTTTTCAAACTTTTTAAAGAAAATTATAAATATGAATTATCTAATATTAGTTTAGATTCTTTTAGTATTATAAAAGATTATTATTTTACTAATGCAGTTTATGATGATTATTTTAATAAAGTTTATTTAAGAAAAAAAATATTAAATAATCAATTTTTACGAAATATTATTATTTTAACAAATAGATGTAAAACTAAAGTATATTTTTTTCATAAATAATTATTTAAAATCTGCATAATTAAACATAAAATCATGTTTATAAATTCTACGACATTTATTACAAAAAATACGAGGATTAGTATAATAATATTCTTGTTTTACAGTTTTTTTCAATAGATAATGTGGAATAAATATTCTACATTGTGTACATTTATATTCAATAATATAATGATTAATAATTCTTATTTTTTCCAAATAAGAGTTAATAATATGATAAATATCTTTATATAACATTATTATATAAAGAAATGATTTTTTAATATTTTTAATTATAATAAGCTGAATATGTTTTATGAACAAATTCATAATATTTTTTACAATCTTTATATCGATCTTTTAGTTCTGGAACACCAACTAAACCGTTCATCCCTTTTGTTTCATCTGCATTTTCTTTTGACCATTTTGGTAATGAAATATCTTGATCTACCGGACAATCAATAAATACTGGGAATGATTCTCTTGTAATTCCTTTTAATTTAGCAGATTTAACACAATGTGGTGTTGCTTGTAAAAATCCACCACTTAAAATTTGTAACATTTCTCCAACTTGACATAACAAAGCATTTTCTGGAATAACACAATGATGAATATTACCATTTTGATCTTTAATACATAATCCACAATTATCTGGTTCTTTAACTTCATCATATTCTTCATCTAAATATGTTGCTTTTGTTAAAATAGTTAAACCACCATGATCAAGATGCCAAGAACAAGAAGCATCTTCTTCTGAATTTTTTTCTTCTGGTAATTCATAATAATGAAGTAATCTTGCTTTATAAGTTTTACTATTTTTGATGATATTATATAAATAATTTTGAGGATATTCATCAATTTGTGTATCTAAATATTGATCACAAGATTCTAATACTTTTAAACCAACATTATACATAATATTACCAACAAATTTAAAATGAGATTCCATAGTAGGAACATGTTTACTTGGCCAAATATTTTTTGAATAATTTGCAGGATATTTTTTAATTAATTCTTTATCTTTTGTTGGTTCATCATAAATAGGATTTGCATAATAACTTCCTTTTGCAATATCTGGTTTACCACCTTTCATTTTTTCTTTACCTTTTGACCATCCAAAAGCATAAAATGTTTCTGGACTCTCATATACTTTTTGAATAATTTCAGGTAATTCACCAAAAACTTTAGATAATCTTAATAATTTCATTTTTTTTTCTTTAAATTCTGGAATATTAGTAATTAATACAGCACCTAAACCATTTTCACCAAATGCATCAATAATATTTTTTGAATTATTTTTATTTAATAAATCATCATAAGAAATTTCTACTAAGCTCATTTTGTATATTATAATATTTGTTATAAATTTTAATTTATAAAAAATAATTTATTTTAACGATAAAAAACTTCCCCAGCAATATTTTCCATTTGTATTTCTTCTTCCTGAACTATAATATTATGATGATTTAGTTCTTCTTCATCATTAACTTCTTCAACTTCTTCAAAAACTAATAATCTTGGACAAAATCGTTTCATAAATTTATAACATAGTATACAAAAAGCTCCTACTATAATTATCCATATAAATAAACCAGTAATTGCACTTTGCATTGTAGTCATTTTTAATTATAATTAAAAAATAATCAATTTTATTTGAGAATATAATAACTATCATAAAGAGTAAAACCTAATAAAATAATACCAAATTCAATAATTAAAATATTTAATATTTTTTCAAATAAATTTAATTTAAAATATTTTAATGTAAGTACAGAAGGTAATATAATACTTGTAGTATTTTCTAAAAATCCACCAACAACACTCATAATATTAAGATAAGATTTCCAATAAAATCCAATAATACAAATAATAAGAATTAAACAAAAACGAATAAAATATCTATATAAAAATATTTTTAAAGATTTATTAATATTTAAACTTTTAATATTTAAAATTATTCTTAAATTTAAAGGAGTAAACATTAAAGGAAATGTGAAAACTATATTAATTAATAATAAGGAGATAATAATTTTTTTAAACCAATATGATTCATTTAAATTATTTATGATATCATCTGAAATCGAATCACCAAAAAGAACAAAAGAAATTAATATAAAAGTAACTACAAAACTAGTATATAAACTCCATGTATATATGATATTTTTTTTTAATTTTTTTAAATTTTTAGTAGAAGAAAAAATTTCAGGAAAAATAACATGACCACCAAGACAAAATAAAGTTATAGCAATTGATTTTGGTATATTTTTATAATGAATAAATGTATGATGTTTATAATTGACACTTTCGAGAAATGATAAATTATTTTGTAAATAAAATTTTATTAAATTATAAATTAAAAAACAAAATAATAAAAAAATAGCTGTTAATCCAAAACTACTTAAAATTTTAATTTTATTATAATTTTTAATAAATGTTAGACAATAAAAAAATATTATAAATGAACATAATAAATAAATATTATCTGTTAAATCAAAAATTTGATGCATAAATGTAAAAGATAAATTAATAATTAAAATACAACAACAAATAATTTCTATTGACCATATTATTTGCACAAATGTTTTTAATTTATAATCATAAACTTCTTCAGAAATATTAAAATAAGTCAGATGAACATTTTTATATTTTTCTAATTTTTTTAAATCCATTACTAATTTACCAATATTAGTTGCATTATAGCCAGTTATAATAGCAATTATAAACATAATAATCATAAAAGAATAACCAGATTGTTTAACTGTATAAGGAATACCTAAAATACCTATACCACAAATACTTTTAATAATATTCAAAGATAATCCATAATCATATTTATCTTCTTCTATAACAATATTCTTTGATGATAATGGTGAAATTGACATATCAGATGGTGATGGTGGAGAATTAATTCTCATAGTTACAGAAGGAGAATTAATAATGACAGAAACATTACCTAAATGTTCTTCTTTTATATCTACTACAACTTTATGTGGTCGAGAACCATCATCCCATAATAATAAAGATTTTGACAAATAACTCTTATCATTTTGTTTCATCATAGTTGATGGATCATACATTATATGTTGTATACTATTATATACCAAAAACCCTTAATAAATTTTATTATTTTTTATTTTAAATTTCTTCAATAATTTCTTTTTTTTCTTTCTCTTTGTTATTATAATTATTTCTAATATTATTTAAATTTAAAAATTCTCCTAATTCAAATAAATCAATACGATAAAATTTTAATTTTTTTTTTTTTAAAATTTCTACAACAGTTTTATAAGTTGATGTTAATTGTTTATATATATTAGTAAGTTTTTGAGGTTTTTCATTATTTTCAGCACAAAATTCTTTATATAAATCGTTAAATTTTTTATAATGAATAAAAATATATTGATCATTGATAGGATCAATATGGAAATCAGAATGAGCTTCTTCAGTTAAATTGAATGTTTCATTTGCATAAATTTCTTTAAAAAAGTTTTTTAATGAATCTTCAACCATCATATTATAATAATCACTTGTTTTTGTTCTATTTAACATCCAATCATTTTGTTGTTTATAAGTTATATTATAATTTTCTAAATATTTTCCAAATAAATATTTAACATAATTATCTTGAAGAATAGTTAAAATTTTATCAACATATGCTTTATCTAATATTTTTTCAAAAGTATATACACAATATCTTCTATCTTCTGTATCAAAATAAACACCATTATAATGATTTGATGTGAAAATATAACGAATAAATGTTTTAATTTGAATAATATCTTTATTTTTTTGATTTAAAGGAGCATATAATCTTTGTGAATAATCTTTAATGATATTTTCATATTGTTTAGTAATATGATTATCAACTTCTTCAATAATATTTAATAATTTTCCTAAATGAGCAGTAGTATGTGTTTCAGTGATTTGTTTTAAAGAACCAAAAAAGCTTAAAGGATTACCAATAACTTCAGAAATAAATCTTGTGAAATTTGATTTTCCAGTTCCGTGTTTAGAAGAATAAAAAACTAAAATTATTTGTGGAATAAATTGAGGAGTTTGAATAATATTAGCTAAATATTGTAATAGAAAATCATAATGTTTATATATATTATCGCAATGATATTTTTTAATATGATTTAATAAAAATTTTAAATCTTCGTGTTTCTGAGGAGGAATATTTTCTCTTTCATCAAAAGTTAATATTGATTCATAATTAAAACCATTAAATAAATTAAAATTACTATCTTTAATATTATTTTTTTCTAAATTTTTATTAAATGGTTCAAAACATAAATCAAAATAAGCAGATTTATAATTATCATGTTTATAGTTATCAATGAATTTTTTTGTATCAATATTACCATCTTTTCTATATTTATATAATAAATCAGAATAACCTTCTATTTTTATAGATTTTATTTTTCTTTCAAAATATTTTAATCTTCTATCAAAAGTATTATCAATACGATAATATGAATTTGAATCTCTCATCATTTTAAAAAATATTTCAAAATATGTTTTACATTCATCATAATTATTTTCTTTTGTTTCATCTAATGGAATATTATTAAAATAAGTAATATTAAATTCTTTATAATTTAATTTTGGAGTATGTAAATTTTTATAAAAATCTTTACATTTATGACTATGACAACTTACATATAAAGTATTTTTTTTTAAATTATGAATTAAAAAATTATGATTATTATTATGAATTTTACCACATAAAAATTCTTTAATATCAGTAAATTCAACATCTTCTTCTATTTTAGGTACACCAACAGGAGTGTAATGATTTTTTTTAGATTCAATTTCTTTTGAATTATCTTTCATTTGACTTAAAAAATCATGAGCATCTTTATTATAAACTTTTTCTTTTTCATAATCCTCTTTTATATTTAATTCTAATTCATCACAATTTAAAACAAATGTTACTAAATGTTTATGAAAATCATTTAAATCTTTATGAGTTATTGGTACTAATAAACTATTATCATTTTCGTGTTTTTTAGATAAAGGTATTCGCCATTTTGTTAATCCAGCCATATAAATTTTTAAATCTAATGCATCTTCTAATCCAGCATCTTTAAATATTTGCATATGTTGTTCAATATATTTTTTTAATTTTTTACTATTGACTTTTTTTTTCCAATAAACAATATGATAAGAAATTTTATAAAATTGTTTTCCATCACTATCATCAATCCATCTACAATCTTTACTTATAGCATAATCTTCTTCTTCGGTACTTGTAAATAACTCATATAAAGCATGTAATGCATCGTTTAAAACATCATCTTCTTTATTTTCTAATAATTCTGGATTTCCCATATTTTTATTTACTGTTATTTTTTCACCTGTTTCTTCATTAAATAGATGATATATTTTCATATCTATATCAAATCTTGGTTTGACTAAAAATGTTTTTGCATTATAATATTCATAAAAAGTTTTACCTTTTTTAAATAATCTACTATTTTTATATGCTTTATGTAATACATTATATAAATCTTCATATTTATATTCAGTTACTTGATTAGTCTTTAACATATTTGTTATTCTCAATTTGTAATTAGATATATTTTTTCCAATGCCTGAAGAAGACATGACTATGAAAGATTATATAATTTAAATTTTAAAATATTTATAATCTTCTAATGAAAATTATAAATATAAAATATATTCATATTGAGAAATCTAGTATTTTTATCAATTTAATATTTCTATAAAATTTTTATTAACTAATGTATAATTATATTCATTCATATTTGAAATTTTATTAATAGAAATTTTATAACTAAAGTATTTTTCTAAAATGATTTTTTTATTATTTTTTTTACTGATAATATTAATATTTTCTTGATTAATTATAAAATCAATATTAATTAAAATATCATTGTTATCATATATTTTTTTTTTAAAAAAATATTTAATTTCTGGAATATAAAAGAATAAATAATTTTCCTTATAATCAATTAAATATGAATTAAATATCTGATTTGATTGAACATTTTCTAATATTTCTAATTGTTTCATTTCTCTATCCATTTTCCTTAAATTTTTGTTAACTTCATTTAATTTATTTATATCATATGAAATTTCTTCTTTTTTATTATATAACACTTCTTTAATTTTAAAATGTATGACTAAATCTGTAAATCTTCTAATTGGTGATGTATAATGTGTATAATGCTTTAAATCTAATCCATAATGATAATAATTGAAATTTTCATTTTTTTCATATACTTTATATTCAGCTGATTTCAATTGAAAGATTTTCATAAATTTTTTTAATTCATTATTTTCAATTTTTTCCAATGGTATTTTATAATCTGGACTTTTATGATATCTCAATATTGGATTTTTATTATTATTAATTAAGTATTCTGCAGTAATTTGATTAGCTAAAATCATATAGTTTTCAATCATATTATGAGAATCAAATTCTTCATTATATTTTAATCTTTTTGAAATATTAAATAATTCAAATAAATCAAAATTACTATTATATAACTTCTCATTTTTTAATATATTATCAACTTTTTTATAACAAAAATTACGATTTATATTTAAAATTGTATTTTTAAATTCATAATCTATTACTTTTGAATCTTTATCAAAAATTATAAATAAACTTAATGATAAACGATCTTGTCCTTTAATTAAAGACATTAAATAATCTGATAAAATATTTGGATATAAATTAAATTTTTTATCTTTTAAATAAACTGTTGAAAATCTATTTTTCAAAAAATATTTTAAATTAAATTTATTATACCAAAATGATACATCTGCAATATGAATTCCCACTTTATATTTCTTATCTGGTAAATATTCAATACTTAAAGCATCATCAATATCTTTAGAACCTTTTGGATCAATTGAAATAGTATTCTGATTTCTCAAATCAATATAATCGTCTAATTCATTTTTTTCAATATAATCATATATTTTACTTTTTTGTGAAACTTTGAAATTTTTTTGTAATTTATATTTTTTTGTATCTATTTCATAATAATTTAATAATTTTTCGATTTCATTTTTTTTTTCTCCAACTTTACCAATAAATTTATTTAAAATTCCATAAGGTAATTTTTTATTCCAAATATTATATTTAATTGTGATATAAAATCTTCCATTTGTATTTTTCATTTTTTTATCATTAATACATACATAAAATTTTGGATAACAATTTAATAATGGTGTAAATAAAAAATATGGATTTTTCTTATTATTTAAACCATATATCATTTTTTTATTAATTTCTAATATTCCAATTATTTTTTTATATTTCATTTTCGTTTCAACAATATTATTTATAATTTTTGTTGTTTCATCATAATTAATAATATCATCGTGAAAGAATTTAATTTTATTAAAATTTTTAAATTCTTCGATTGATAATTCGAGAGTTTTTTCTTGATTTTTTAATATAATTTTTTTATATTCTCTATCTTGTATTTTGACTTGATACATTTTAATATTTAATCTTAATAATTTTTAATAATAAATTTTAATAACTTTCTCTTTCTTCTCTTTCTCTTTCTTCTCTTTTTTTCTTTCTTTTTCTTCTTTCTTCTTTTTTACGAATTATTTCTAATTCAATTTCTTCACTATCATCTTCATTATATTCTTCAACTTCACAATCACAACAATTACAACTAAATAATTGAACAAAACAATCTTTAAAACCATTTCCAAAATTATCACAATTGAAACATTCTGGACCATTTTTATTAATATTTTCTGCTTTTATTCTCATTAATTCGAAATTATTAGTTGGATCATAATTTTCTTTATCAAATAATTGATTTAACATATTTTTATATTTTTTAACAATCATAAACATCCATAATACCATTAAAATTTGGAAAAACATTCCAATTACAAAAATAAATGGAGTAAAATTTTCAAAACAATGTCCAATTAGGAATGGATATAATATAAATCGAGTAAGAAAGAAGAAGATTACAAAACATGTAAATAAGAAAAATTTTAATTTAGGATGTTTATCATGTTCTACAAAATTATAAAAATTAAAAAATACTGATGATGATTCTAAAATTTCAACTCCAAAAATACAAAATGATGCAATATTAGTAATTGCATAAAATCCTAAAATCAACATAAAAATATGATGAAATAATAATGAAACTTTTGTTAATATTGTATAATCTGGTTTTCCAATTATTGATAAAATATCAATAAATAAATAAGATAATGACCATGATAATGGATAAACCGCATATTTACTAGTTTTTTCTGTATCCATAAAATATACAAAAAAGAAAAAAATAAATGAATATAAAGATACAAAAATATGATGTAATAATCCAATTAAACTAATAACTTTTGGAAAACGACTTGAAAATATTACAAAAAACATCAATTGTACTACTAAAATACCTGAAAACCATAGATAAAAAATATGTTGATACTCTTCCAAATCAATTATAATTGTTATTGTTTCTGATAGAGTGACCATATTATTATTTTTTATTAAAAATAAGATTTTCAATTTTAAATAAAATTAATTCTTAAATTATTTTATAAAAATTAATTATGAGTTCATTGAAAAGTTTATTAACTAATATTTTTAAAGAAAAAAGTATTTCAAATTCTATTATTAATTATAAAAATGAAATGGAATTGATTAATGATAAACGATTATATAAAGAATGGGTAGAAGAGGAAAAATTTTTATCTAAAGAATTAAATCAAGCAAAACATAATGTTCAAATATTAAGACACAGAATTAAAGATAAATGTTTACATGCAGATGTTACAGAAGAAATTTATCCAGGTTGGGAAAGATCTCACCATTCTTATCGTTGTAATATTTGTCATTTTTATGTTCGAATTCATGAAGAATTTGATTATAGAAATATTACTAAAACTATTGAATAAAATAAAATTAAAATTTATATTTTAAATTTATTCTAAATATGAACTCATATTTTAAAGAGATTACCAAGAGTTATGAAATATTAAAACCAGAAATAAAAAAAAATGGTATTTATGGACATTTTTGTAAAACTTTAATCGAACAATATAAAAATATTAAAATAAATAATTTTGCTTTTTTTATGCAAGTTGGTAGTTTTTATGAATCTTATGCTTGGAAATTAAAAATTAATGATATTGATATTGATTTTAATTATAAATTATTCGATCGTCTTTCTTCAATATTACATATGGTAAAATCTAGAAAAAATAGTTCAAATCCTCATTCTATTAATAATCCATATATGTTTGGTTTTCCAGATAAAAGTAAAGATAGACATATTGATAGATTATTAAATGAAAATATAATTATTGTTTTAGTTCATCAAAGAGATTCAGATGATGATCCTAAAATCAAAATAAGAGATACAATCGAAATATTTAATCCTTGTACTAATATTAATAATACTAGTAATGATAATTTTACTATGTCTATTGCATTGAATTTATATAAAAACGATTATTATAGTTGTGGTATTTCTTTATTTAATTTAAATTCTAATGAAAATTATGTTTATGAATGTATTGATTCAAAAAATTATAAAAATAATGTTAAAAATAAAATATATAAGATTAATATTACTTATAATCCTACTGAAATTATTTTTTATAATTTTACTAAAATCGATAATCATATTATTATTAAAAAATTAGATCTTGAATTATTTGATAAAAATATTATATTTTTTGATGATATTATTAATAAAGATTTATTAAAATTAGAATATCAACGAGAATATTTTAAAGAAATTTATGATGATGATATTTTATTAAATAATAATTTAAAACATTATAATCTGAATTTTTATGAAGAAGCAAGATTATCTTTTATTTTATTATTAGATTATATTGGTAAAATAAATAAATTATTCTTAAATAATATTTCAAAACCTAAATTTATTGAAATTGATGATTCTTTAAATATTGATTATAATACTTTAGATCAATTAAATATTGTTTCAGCTGAAAAAAAATATGAAAAATTTTGTTTAATAGAAATTTTAGATTATACTAGTACTGTTATGGGTAAAAGATTTTTAACTAGAAGAATTACCAATCCTCTTACTAATATAGAAGAATTAAATCTTAATTATGATATTTCTGCTGAAATGAATAATTATGTTGAATTTGAAAAAATTTTAAATAATAT
>UINC01000193.1_pt1 | contig 15940 bp, 15 predicted proteins | sample 5385821 | NCBI WGS metagenome assembly UINC01 (sample SAMEA4666929, study PRJEB26691) | marine metagenome | isolation source: Pacific Ocean | place: Pacific Ocean | collected 2011-10-13 | reverse complement strand
GCTTCTGATATTATAGATAATTTAAAATTTAGCTAATTACTTTAGAGTTACTAATTTAACCACAGGGTTAAAAGGCTTCAGGAATTTTAATAAATTTAACTTTAAAATCAAAAAGCTACCAACTATATTATGAAAAGAATTACACTATTAATATTAGGTGTTGCCAGTGTTTTGTTTTGTTCTTGCAATCTAGATTCAGACAATGAAACGCCAATTATTGAAAAGGTTACCATAGACGATATTACACTGCCAAAAGGGTTTGTTATATCTAAACTCTATGAGCCAACAGATCACGAACAGGGTTCTTGGGTGAGTTTTGCTAAGGATGACAAAGGTAATTTCTTTGCTTCTGATCAATTTGGGAGTATTTATAAAGCTACACTAAAGAGATCCGGTGATAAAGATAGTCTTCATGTACAGGAATTAAATCTGAATGTTGGTTTGGCGCAAGGTTTATTATATCATAATAATGAATTATTTGCCTTGGTGAATTCGAATGATAAAAAAATTCAAAGTGGTTTATATAAGATTATTGATGCTAATGGTGATGGAAATTTAGATACTGTTAAAACGTTAAAGACTGTAAAAGGTAATGGTGAGCATGGGCCACACAATATTGTGCTAGCACCAGATGGTCAATCAATGTATATGGTTTTTGGAAATCATACCGATATACCAAGCAATGTACATGGTCGTGTTCCTAAAGTTTGGGGTGAAGACAATTTGTTGCCAGTAATTAAAGATCCCAGTGGACATGCGAATTCAAGAAAAGCTCCAGGTGGTTGGGTAGCAAAAACAGATTTTGAAGGTAAAGATTGGACGTTGATTGCTGTAGGGACAAGAAATACTTATGATATTGCTTTTAATCGCGATAATGAATTGTTTGGTTTTGATGCTGATATGGAATATGATCTGGGAATGCCTTGGTATAGACCAATTCGATTAAATCATGTGACAAGTGGTGCAGATTACGGATGGAGAACAGGAACTGGAAAATTTAGAGATTATTATCCTGACAACCTTTCAGGTATCACAAATTTAGGACAGGGATCTCCAACTGGATTATTAGACGGAAGAGGATTAAATTTTCCTGCATACTATCAAAAAGGGTTGTATTTGTTTGATTGGAGTTACGGAACAATGTATCATGCAAAGTTGACTCCTAACGGAAGTTCTTTTGATGCTGAGGTAACTGAATTTCTTTCTGGTGTGCCATTGCCATTAACAAATGGGTTAGTGGGTGATGACGGAGCATTGTATTTCTTAACAGGCGGTAGACGTCTTGAGTCAGGATTGTACAGAGTAACCTATGAAGGCGAATTACCGTCAGAAGCATTAGAATTAAAAGAACGTTATAAAGGGAAAAAGGAACGAAAATTAAGACAAGAACTGGAGGCATTGCACATTTTACCCTCTGCTGACAAGGTTTCGTTTATTGTAAAGCATTTGGATTATGAAGATCGTGCTATTCGTTTTTCAGCTAGAGTAGCTTTAGAGCATCTAGATTATATATATTGGGAAGATGAAATTAAGAATAAGAATTCTTCTGAAACAACGGTAGAGTTGGCATTGGCAATTGCACGTCATGGTGATGATGATGCTAGAATTGAAGCATTGAATTCTTTAGCAAATATTGATTGGCAAAGACTAGAAGAATCTAAAAAATTGAATTTTATTAGAGGGGTAGATCTATTGATGCTAAGAATGGATGGAGGTTTGCCGAATGATATAAAAGGAAAAATTAAAGATCTATTCTTGCCGGCCTATTTGGCAAGTTCTGAAGCTGTGAATATGGAATTGTGTAAGATTCTCAGTTATTTACAGGTAGAAGAAATTGTTGAGTTGACATTAAATGAAATGGAGACGAATACTTCAACTGAAGGTATGAAGGAAATTTACTTATCTAGTGATATTTCTAATAGAAGTGAACAATATGGAAAGGATGTGGAAAACATGTTAGCAAATATGCCAAATCAACGCAATATTAGTTATGCTAAAAGTTTAAGTTACCTTCAAAAGGGTTGGTCAACTACAGCAAGAGAACGTTATTTTAAATGGTTTGGTGATGCGCTTCAAAAAGCTGGTGGTAAAATGTATTTAAAATTTATTAGAGCCATCCAAAAAACAGCATTGGCAAATGTTCCAAAACAAGAAAGAGATTACCTTTCAGAATTAACAGAAATTGCCGCTGCACGCAGGTCAGATTATATGAAAGATGTAAAACAACCACAAGGCCCTGGTACTGATTGGACAGTTGAATTGTTAATGTCTGCTTATGAAAAGAATTATAAAAACGCCAATTTTGAGAGTGGCAAAAACATGTTTAAAGCCACATTGTGTATTTCATGTCATAGTATGAATGCAGAAGGAGGAAGTTCGGGGCCTGAGTTGACTCAAATTGGTTCGAGGTTTTCGGTTGAAGCGATAGGTGAAGCAATTATCAATCCATCCGGAACAATAGGTGACAGGTATCAATTCTCAAACTATCATATGAAAAATGGCTCTGTCATTACAGGTATTGCGATAAATGAAGATGAAAAAAATATTGAAGTGAGTATAAGTCCTTTTGATTCCGATGTTACGGTAAATGTTAGAAAAGATAGATTAGAGAATGTTGAATTGTCTAAAATATCGCCAATGCCTGCAAGTTTGATTAATAGACTGAATGAACAAGAAATTACAGATTTGATTATGTATATGCTATCAGGTGGAAACTCAAAAACTATGAAAAAATGAAATATCTTGAGCCATTAAGCAAGCAAAAAAAGATTACTAATTTTATTCTATGTATTGTCTTTATCATTTTTGCACTATTACAATTAAATGATCCCGATGGTGTTTTATGGTTTTCTATATATTTCATTGTGACACTTATATGTTTATATAACACCTTCAAGGCTGTTCCTAAATATCTCTTAATTTTATCAATAATAGCTTTACTAGCTTACTCTGCATTTCATTTCTCATTATTTATTGACTATTTAGAAACAGAAAACAAGGAAGAGATTTTTGGCGAAATGGTTTATGACAAACCCTATTTAGAAGGTACTAGAGAATTTATTGGACTTTTAATAGCTGCTTTTGGTATCATATATCAATTAAAGATTAGGAAAAACAGTAATTTTTTCTAAATTACACAACGATGACACTTGACGAAAAATTTAAAGCTCTTCAAACAAACAATGCTCCTGGACAGGAAGTCCGGCAAAATCTAGGAGATATTAATCCCATTATGATTGGCGAGAATCTTGGTGGGGTTCTTGTCGATTTCTCCCATGGAGATGTAGATGCCTTTCCTCCAACACCCAATTCTGATGCTGTTTGGAAAGATGGTTTTATTAGAGGAGCAAGTCAAGCGTATACTGAGTATAGAGGATCAGCTAAAATTCGAAACAACCTGGCTGATAGGCTTGGCAAGTTTACTGGCCACCCAATTGAAGCTAATAGAGAATTGATTATAACTCCTGGAACTCAAGGGGCATTATTTTTAGCTCTTGGTTCAACCGTTGCTACTGGGACAAAAGTTGCTGTAGTTGATCCAGACTATTTTGCCAACCGTAAACTCGTTAAATTCTTTGGAGGTAAAATTATTCCAATACCTCTAAACTATAAGGCCTCTCAATCTGAAAACCGCCCAGATTTAAATCGAATTGAAAAGGCGTTCAAAGAAGGGACAAAGGTTTTTGTCTTTTCAACACCTAATAATCCAACGGGTATTGTATATTCAAAAAAAGTAATAACTAAAATAGCAGATCTTGCGGCAATCTATGATGTTACTTTAATCGTGGATCAACTGTACTCCAGAATGTTATATAGCGGTGAGGTATATACTCATCTTCGTTCTTGCGATGTTCAACCTAAAAATCTTATTACTATAATGGGGCCATCAAAAACAGAATCTCTTAGTGGGTTCCGCCTTGGAGTTGCATTTGGCACCCCAAAATTGATTGAAAGAATGGAATCTCTTCAAGCGATCGTTTCTCTACGCGCTGCAGGGTACAATCAAGCGGCTCTTGACACTTGGTTTGAAGAGCCTTCCGACTGGATGGAAAAGCGTATTCGAGAACATGAATCTATTAGAGATGAATTGCTAAAAATATTTAGAGCTGGCAATCTCCATACTGTAAGTCCTCAGGCAGGCAGCTATCTTTTCCCACAACTGCCACCACTTAAAGTAGATTTATATACCTTTATACGCTTACTACGATATCAGGCAAATATTATAGTTACGCCTGGATCAGAATTTAATCCAGCCTGTATTGATAGTATCCGATTAAACTTTTCACAGGATCGCTCTGCAGCGGTTTCGGCAGCAAAACGAATCGTGAAAATGACTGAAATTTATAGTAAATGATTAAAAAATTAGCTATTTATTTATTCTTTTTTTTAACTCTGAGTTGCAGTGCTGACAAGGATATTATTGAAGAGTCCGTTGATCCAATTATAGGCAAATGGTTTTTCCATAGTTATAATATTGGCACAAAAGAGACCCTTTATGATGAGTGCAAACAAAAAGGCTACTTTCAGTTTACTAAAAATGGAGGAGGCGATCATGTAACTTATTGGGTTAACAGGGAAACAAATAAATGCTCTTTAGACCAATCAAAAAAAATACAATGGTATGTGGAAGACGAACAATACAACATAAAAGTTTTCTCACAAGGAAGTTATGGTGGTATTTTATCATTTGGCATTACCTATCTTTATCAAGGAACAATTTCTGAAGGAATATTGAGAATGCCTGTTGGCTATGAAACAATAAATTTTATTAAAAATTAATCTTTAAGCCTTTTCAGTTTCCTTTGAATTTTTTTGATCGCGTTTTGTATTGTGTTTTCTGGTTCAATTATATTATCCTCTCCCCAAAAATTTAAATCTTTAAATCCTATTTTTGAATCTGCTAGAATAACGGAGGGGTCTACTAGGTCTTTTCTTTTTGGGAAATCTAAAGCCTCATTTTCTATCCAATCAGTTATAGCCATTTCAGAAGATAAAGAATAGGTAGAATTAAAAATTTTTTTATCCCAATTTACTTTAAAATCAATCGATGCATTGCTATAGCTATAATACCATTTACTATTTCTTTCTGCATAATCAACTCTATAAGTCACTCTTGTTGGCCATACCTTTGCATGTCTAGGCTTCTTCTTGACAAATAATTTTGAAGCCATGTCTTTATTAGATACATTGAGTGAGTACGTAGCACTCAATAAAATTTTGTTTTCTCCATCTATATAAAGTTCTCCATAAAAGAGTGGATCATAAATATTGTCTTTTTGTTTAAACCTTATTACATAAACTGGCCTGTCATTAATTTTAGAATTTCTATGTACCCAAAAAGTATAATTGGACATAAGAAATGGTGGAATAAAATAATTGGAATATCTAATAATGTCTTGAAACAATGTATTATATGGCCCCCCTGAAAGTTTAAATGCTACAGTATCTAATCTTGAATAATCTGTGTCTTTTCTAATTTTTAAAATTTTTATTCCATCTCTCTTTTGATATGTTTTATATGGGGCCTTATAAATATTAACTACGGCTTCTGATAGAGATACATTTCGCCTTTTCTTTTTTATTGTTTCCCTATAAAAAGCCGTCATTAAAGTATGGTCTTCTATATAATTTCTCTCTACATTGGCTAAAGTTTCTCTAACTAATCTTTCAACATCTTTAGGTATACTTAAAACTGTTTCTGAAAGAGGAGTAATAAAAACATCTAAAGAAATTGTATTGTTTTTTTTATTTAATGATTTTAAATTTAGTATTCTAGTTTTAAACCCAATAAATGAAATTTGCACTTTTGATGAAGTGTGTGATTTAGGAATTTTAATTGCAAAATCTCCATCGCCATTACTAATGGTACTAATATTAGATTCTAACAAGTTTATATTAGCAAAAATAAGAGGTTCATTATTTTCTGAATTTATAACTTTCCCCTTAAATTCAATATAATTTAAATTAGTATTGTCAAGCAATTTATTAGATTGCGCATTAGCAAAATACAGTCCAGATATTATAACTAATAAAAAAGAAATTATAATTCTCATAGTTACTTAAAGATAAGAATCTCTTTATTTATTAACAAAGAAGTTTAACAGAGCGAATTGATGCTTTTTATTTACCTTTATTTTAAAATAGATTGAAAATGAAAAAAAAACATAATTTTTTAATTTCTAATAATATTTACGGATTAGTTACTTTTTGTATAGTTGTATTAGTAATTATTGCCGTTCTAGTTGCCTACTATACTTACTATTAATGTATTCTATTTCTTTTAATAAAAATTTAGTTAAAAAACTTGATTTATTTGATCACAATTTAATATTTCCTCATGAAAAAGTTATTGATCAAAAAACTTCATTATTAATAGACTATTTAAGATCATTTAATAATTCTATTATAATATCCTCGATTTTATGTTGTTCCAAAAGCATGGTTATAATAGACGGGCATCATAGGTTCTATGCATTAAAAAAGTTAGGGTTTAAAAAAGTTCCTGTTACAACAATAGATTATTTTGCAAAGGATATAAAAACAGATTTTGAAGAAAAATTTTCCAAAGATTCTATTATAAGTAGTGGATTAAGCAAACAATTCCTTGAACCAAAAAGTACAAATCATTTAGTGTATTGCCAAAAATCAAAACTTTGGGAGCCTGTTATCCTTCTTTCCAGTTTATTTAAATTAAATTTTCCCAATTGACCTCTAATCTTAAAAATTTAATTGAAGCTGAAAAAAAAGCAGCTGAACTATTTAAAGAGATAGAAGTTAGAGGATTATTATTTCCAGGAAAATCGGAAAAAGAAATTAATACTTCCATTTTTGATTTAGCTTTTGAAATGTTTGGAATTAAAAAATATTGGCACAAAAGAATTGTGCGATGTGGGGAAAACACTTTACAGCCTTACAAAGAAAATCCTAAAAACCTAATTTTAAAGAAGGATGATATTCTTTTTATAGATTTTGGCCCAATTTTCGAAGAATGGGAAGCTGACTTTGGCAGAACCTATGTCATTGGAGGGGATCCTTATAAAATAAAACTAAAAAAAGATATTGAATCTGCTTGGCATGATTGCAAAAACTACTTTGACACTCAGCAAGAAATAACTGGCGCTCAACTTTATAAATATGCTAGTGATTTAGCTTTAGATTATAATTGGGAATTTGGAGGAGAAATTGCTGGACATATTATAGGGAATTATCCACACGAAAGACTAGAAAAAGAAGATAAGACCAACTACATTCACCCTAACAATAATGAAGATATGTTTAAGACAGACAAGAAAGGTAAAATACGAAACTGGATATTAGAAATCCATTTTGTAGATAGAAAAAAACAAATTGGAGGGTTTTTTGAACAATTGTTGGTTTAATTTATTCTTCTTTTATTAATTTTATACTATAACTTAATTAATTATGGGAAGTAAATTTTTTGGTAATAGAATGGAAAAACAACCTCATGGGAAAAAAGGGGTAAAACAAAAGTTTAATAATAGAAATAATAAAGCTAAATCTGGTGGTGTAAGAAAAACTGGTAGAGGTAATTAGTCCACTTCTCATTTGATCTTTTAACTTTAAAACTGATTAATTATGAAAATACAATGTTCATTGTTTACGATATTATTCCTTGTCTCTTTTTTCATTAATGCTCAAAATTTGCGTCTAAAAACTGATAAAAGCACCTTAAAATGGACTGGGAAACAGATAACAACTAAAACACATTTTGGATCTTTAAAATTCAAATCTGGTAATATAACTTTCGAAAATGGAATTATTTCTAGCGGAAAATTTCTTGTTGACATGACTTCTCTTTTAGTAGAAGACTTGCAAGGCAACTACAAACAAAAATTAGAAGGACATTTAAAGTCTGATGATTTTTTTTCAGTAGAAAAGTTTAATGAATCCTCTCTAACTATTCTTAGTTCTTCAAAAAATGATTCTGGACTTGATGTAAATGGGAGCTTAACTATTAAAGGGATTACTCTTCCAATAAAATTTAAACTAGAAGATCTGGAAATGGACCAAGAAGAAGTAAGATGGAAGGGAGTCTTGACATTTGACCGAAGCAAGTATAATGTTCGTTTTCGTTCAGGAAGTTTTTTTCAAAATCTTGGTGATAAATTAATTCTTGATGAAATACGCATTGAAACTTTGCTAGATTTTTATTAATCTTTTTAATCCATTACAGTAGAATAGTCTATTCTTTTAATTTTTTTTCTTGAAGATTCTCCTTAAATTCAAAGTATCTCCAACATCTTTTTGCAGAAGAATTAAATCCTCAAAAAGATTTTTTGCCTTCTCTTTATACTTTGACTCCTCTGCAAGATTCTCAATTTCATAAGGATCATTCTCTAAATCATATAGTTCTATTCTTTTATTTACTGGGAATAACATAAGCTTAAATCCGTCTTTTCTTATCATTCTTTGATAATCAAAATAGTTAGGGGGACAACATCCAAAAGTTCCATAAATTCCATCATGTTTACTTTGACTATCACTTCCTTTTATTAATGGGTAAAAACTTTTAAAGTCTATTTCTTCAGGAATTTCTATATCTGCTAAATCAAAAGTTGTAGGGACTATATCTTGAAGGTATATATCATGAGTAATTTTTTTGCCTTTTTCTATATCAGGTCCGGAAATTATCATCGGGACTCTTATACTATGATCGTATAAACTCTGTTTGCCTATAAGGCCATGTTGGCCTACTGCAAGCCCATGATCTGATGTAAAAAAAATATAAGTATTGTCTAACATTTCCTGATTTTCAAGATGATCAATTATTTTTCCAACTTGCTGATCTAAATGACTTATTACAGCATAATATTCTTGAATGTGTTTTTTTACAGCATATTCACTCCTTGGGTAAGGAGCTAGCGCCTCATCACGAAGACCAGGCATATTGCCTATCTCACGCATATAGGGGTGTTGTGGAGAATAATTCTTAGGTAATTTAATACTATTTATTGGATATAAATCCAGGAATTTTTTAGGTGCTTGTCTAGGGTCATGAGGAGCATTAAAAGCTAAATACATAAAGAAAGGATCCTCTTGTTTATTTGCATCGTTTATAAATCCTATAGCATCATCTGCTAATACTTCGCTCCAATGTTTTCCGCCTTCCCAAAACCCTTTAAAAATTGTATCATATGGGCTCCATGATTCGTCCTGTTCGTCTTTAGGTCTTCCATAGCCAATTGGCATAAAGTTTTCTAAATCTTTTAAATCTCCTGATTTTTCTTTCCATTCACCCAAACTTTGCCATAACTCTCCCCTGTTATCACTTGGCATCCCTGGCCTTTTGTTTTTTACCACATCAAATACTTTTTCAACTGGAGCATTTATATGCCATTTCCCTGTCATATATGTTTTGTATCCATTTTTTTTCAATATCCTTGGCCAAGTTTTTGAAAGAGCTAGGGAATCTTCTTTTTGAAGAAAATTAATTTGCTCTTTGGCCCTCCAAACAGATTTGCCTGAAATGATCATTGCTCTTGATGCAACGCAAATAGCTCCATGCCAAGCTCCCATATTATAAGCATTTGAAAAAACAGTCCCATTAACAGCAAGCTTATCTAAATTTGGAGTATATACCTCATTGTTTCCTATCATTCCAACTGTATCAAATCTTTGATCATCAGTATATATAAAAATAATGTTAGGTTTAATTTGCTCTTGATTACAAGATGTTAGAGCCAAACATGCGAAAATTAAAATTTTAAAGATTTTCATTAACTTAATTTATTTCAAGTAAGATATAAATAAGTACTAACTTTTAAAACTATTGATAATAATAAAGAGAATTATGAGATTAGATGAAATATTTTTTTATAGTAATTATCTTTACAAAAATGAATGCTCAACATATAACATACTATAACGATAACAATGAAGACTTTGCTGATGTTTATATAGATGATTATCTAATATTTACATGTAGAGTGGCAGGCCTAGAAAATACTGGTGGAACTGTTATTCTATTGCATGGCTTTCCAGAAACATCAAAAATGTGGTCTAAAATGCTCCCATTTCTAAGCTCAAAAAACTATAGGGTAATTGCACCAGATCAAAGAGGTTATAGTAAAGGCGCTAGACCATTAAAAGTAAAGGATTATTCTGCGCATAAACTTGCTCAGGATATAATAAATATTGCTGATTCTTTTGAGGCAAAAAAATTCCATCTTGTAGGGCATGACTGGGGCTCGGGAATTGGGTGGTATTTATCTGCGTTTAATAAAAATAGAGTCATTAGCTTCTCTGCCCTTGCTGTTCCACATTTAGATGCCTTTGGTGATGCTATTTTAAATGATAAAATTCAAAAGAAAAAAAGTGAATATGTAAAATTCTTTAGGATTAGATTTTTGCCTGAAATATATTTTAAGAAGTCTAACTATGCTAATCTAAAAAGAATAATGTGGACTAGTAGCGATAAAGAGGAAATTGAAAGTTATTTAAGTGTTTTTAGTCAAAAAAATGCTTTAAAAACTGCATTACATTGGTATCGTGCTACAAATCTAAGTAGTCCAACAAAAATTGGAGACATTCATGTTCCAACCTTAATGATTTATGGGAAGAAAGATAAAGCTGTTGGCGAAAAGGCTGTAGATGAAACCGAAAAGTATATGAAGGCTCCTTATACCTTAAAAAAGACAAATTTATCCCATTGGTTAATTCAAGATTCTTTTGAATTAGTTTCCAAAGAAATTTTAAATCATATAAAAAATTATTAAGGAATTCTATTGAAATCGTTTAAAATTCTTCCCAAAAATTTGTAGTAAATTTTTCTAGATATTCTGGCAATACCTTATTGTTTTCTTTTATATTTTCAAAATCTTTCAATTCTATTGGGCTAGACTCAAAAACTTGAAGCTCTGTTACCCTTTCGTTTTGCACAGCAAGATCTAGTCTAAATGAAATTTCATTTTGCTTCCTTCTTCCCTTTACATTTTTATTTTTCTCAATTAATCTTATAGGTCTATCTATTCCAAATTTTTGACCAAAATTGACTCTAAAATATGATAAATTATATTTTTCATTATTAAATTTTGATAGCAAAACCTTTCCTTTACTTAAATATCGATTAACAGAAACTCCAAGGATTTTTAGCTTAAACAATGGTCTTACGTTTTGAAAATCTAATCTAATCACAGCAAAATCTTCAGCATCAATATATAGAGTTCCTTCAAATTTAGATCTCCCCTTGGGAGTGCAGTCTATTATATAAACCAGCTTATCCCCTAAATAATTTAATTTTGGATTTGAAAAATTATATTTATTTGGCTTTAATATAAAATTCAAAGAGGAGTCTTTATTAAAGAAAGTGTCAGCATAAAACGATTTCAATAAATTCCTTTGGTATTTCGCAAAATTCTCATTTCTTTTTATCTCTTTGTCTTGGAATTTCTTTATGGATTCTAAATCTGTGCTATCCACTTCTTCCAATCCATCAATGTCCAAGTCTCCACCAAATATTCCAGATTTAATTTTAAAATATGAATCGGATTTCAAATTCTTTTTAAGAGATTCTTCTAAACGTTTGTTTAAAGATTGAAGCAGTTCATCTCCTTTATTATAAGTTTCTCTAGCCTTAACTAAATTGATTTTTTGATTTTCATCCTGATCATTTCCAAAATAATAACATAACGTTTCTAGCCCATAATTCTCCTCTTTTGAAAGGTTTGCTGAAATACTATCTAAAAGAGAATTATCTATTTCTTGAATTGAAGATTTAAATTTATTAATATTAAATTTTTCAATTGTTCCTTTTGCCTTTCTGCTTAGAAAAATTTTGTTTTTGGTTATTCCTTTTTCATAATTTCTATCAAAATTTTCAATAACTTTTTTAATAATTTCTTTTGAGCTTAAATTTCGATTAGTTAAAATCACATCGTCTAAGAAAATCGGCTTTGGGGGTAAAAAAACTATGGTGTCCCTAAATTCATTTAAAGAAAAAGAAGCCTTTTTATACCCCATTGAAGAAACAAATAAAGAGTCCTGGTTTTTAAGCTCCCTTATGATCAATTCAAAGATTCCATTTTCATCAGATATTATCCCTTTATTATTTGAAAAATATACTGTAGCATAAGGAATAGGAGCAAATGAAACAGAATCTAATACTTTGACTTTTAAAGATTGAGAATAAATATTTGATGCAAATAATAATACAAATAAGAAAATTAATTTTTTCATTTTTTGAAGAATTTAAATTTAAAACAATCCTGATGAATGACAAAGATTTTTTATATTTAAAAACAGATGAAAAAAAATAATTTGATTCATATCGCCCTTGCATTAATTGCTTTTGCTTTAGCCTACTCAATCGCATATTTAACTGGAATTGATTTAGTAAAACAAGTTATTCTGTATGCTTTTATAATTCAATGGGTCTTATTTATCCCGGCCTATCTTTTTCAAACTGAAAAGTTCTATGATTTGGCTGGAAGTTTCACATACATTTTTGCGATTTGTTATGTGTCCTACAATTATTACTTGGAAAATGGCATTAATTTTGGCAATATTGTTCTTGCCAGCGCAATAATAATATGGGCCATAAGATTAGGAAGTTTCTTGTTTTTTAGAATTCATAAAGCTGGAGAAGATAAAAGGTTTCGTAGTATTAAGCCTTCTGCTACAAGATTTTTTATGACTTGGACCCTTCAAGGAATGTGGGTTTCCATTTGCTCAGCATGTGCTCTTACTGCTCTTTCAACTTCAAAAGGCGTACAAGTCAATACTCTGCTATATGTTGGCTTGGCATTTTTTTTAATTGGATTTTTAATTGAAGTTGTTGCTGACAACCAAAAATCTAAATTCCGATCAAATCCAGAAAACAAAAACAAATTTATAACTTCAGGGTTGTGGTCATTGTCAAGACACCCTAATTATCTAGGAGAAATAACTCTATGGCTTGGGATAACGATAATATCCATATCCTCTTTAAGTGGGTGGCAATTTGTTACACTAATCTCTCCCGTGTTTACCTACATTTTATTGGTGTATATTAGTGGAGTTCGATTGCTAGAGGCTAGTGGGAGAAAAAAATGGGGATATTTAGAGGCTTATCAAGAGTATCTTAAAAAAACTCCATCTCTTATTTTTAAATAAAAAGAAAGTCCCTTATATTGAAAACAAGAAATTTTTCAAAAAAATTATACTATGGATAATTCTGTTTCAAAAAATAAATTATTTACGGCATCCTGTATCTCTTTAATAGTAACTGCCATGACATTTGCAATTAGAGCTGGTATCTTAACTGACTTGGGTCTGCAGTTTGATTTAACGGATACTCAATTAGGATATGTAAACAGCCTTGCATTTTTTGGATTCCCTGTAGCAACAGTGTTTGGGGGTCTTTTGTATAATGTTCTTGGAGCGAGAAAATTGATGATTATAGCTTTTGTCTCTCATATTTTAGGCCTTGTTATGACAATATATGCTGGAGGGTTTACAGCCCTTTTAGTTTCTTCTTTTTTCATTGGTTTTGCAAATGGATCTGTTGAAGCCGCATGTAATCCTCTAATTGCTGATATGTACACAGACAACAGAACTGCAATGCTAAACAAATTTCACGTATGGTTCCCTGGAGGAATTGTAATTGGAGCATTAACTTCTAAATTTATGACTGACTTTGGAATGGGTTGGGAGCTACAAATAGCTGTGATGCTTATTCCAACGGCAATATATGGTTACTTGTTTTTTAATGAGGAATTCCCTGAAAGCGAACATATAGAAACTGATACTAGTGTGAATATTCAATCATTATTTAATCCATTGTTTTTATTTATAGCTGCATGTATGACATTGACTGCTATTTCAGAATTTGGACCTCAGCAATGGATTGAAAGAATTTTAGGGAACTCTGGTGTTAACCCAATGCTTATACTTGCAATGGTAACAGGTATCATGGCTCTTGGAAGATATTTTGCTGGTCCTATTATTCATAAACTTAATCCAATAGGTGTATTGCTTATGTCTGCAATTTTAACAACAGCTGCTGTTTATTCCATGAGCATTGCAGAGGGGTCTATGATTTATGTTGGTGCTATTTTATTTGCTTTTGGTGTTTGCTATTTCTGGCCTACAATGATTGGTTTTGTTTCTGAATACCTCCCTAAAACAGGTGCTTTAGGAATGTCCCTTGTGGGTGGGATTGGAATGCTTTCAAGCGCAATTTGGCAACCAGTTATTGGATCATGGCTTGATGCAGAAAAAGCAATTGCTTTAAGCTCAGGCGTTGCAGAAGATGCTGCTGAACTCATTGCTGGAAAAGCAGCTCTTGGAAATATGGCATATTTCCCCCTAGCCTTAATACTCCTTTTTGGAATTCTTTTTGCCTTTAGAAAAAAATTAGAAGAAAATAGAATCCCACAAGCGGGATAATTTTAAAAAAATGAAATGAGTAAAAAAATTCGATTAGGAATATTAGGAGGAGGAGGAGATTCCCTTATTGGAATTCTTCATAGGGTTGCTTCTAATATGTTTGATAAATATGAAATTGTTGGCGGTGTTTTTGAACTAAATTTTGATAAGAATCTTCGTTTTGCAAAAACAATTGGATTAACTACTTCTAGAGTTTATAAAGATTACGAGACATTAATTTCTGAGGAATGTAAACTAGATCCTTCTGAAAGAATGCAAGCAGTCTCGGTGTTAACTCCAAACTTTTTACATTATCCTATGGCAAAAAAATTACTTGAAAATGGCTTTCATGTAATTTGTGAAAAACCTTTAACGACATCATATCAAGAGGCTTTAGATCTTAAAAGGATAAAAGAAGAAAAAAAAGCTGTTTTTGCAGTTACACATACCTATACAGGATACCCAATGGTCAGACAAATGACCAAAATGATTTCTGATGGTGTAATAGGGGAGATTCAAAAAGTCGATGCACAATATTTACAAGGTTGGTTAAATCCTATAATTCATGAAAAAGATAAAAGATCTTCTACTTGGAGATTAGACCCAGAAAAATCTGGTCCTAGTTGTTGTCTTGGAGATATTGGAACACATGCCTTTAATATGGTTGAGCTTGTAACGGGTATGAAAGTAAATAAACTACTGGCTGATTTAAACACTTTATATGAAGATAATCCTATGGATATTGATGCTAATATTCTAATTCGATTTTCTAATAATGCAAAGGGGACAATTAGGTCCAGTCAAATTGCAACGGGTGAAGAAAATAACATAAGAATAAATGTTTATGGCAATAAAGGAGCTTTAAAGTGGGAACAAGAAAATCCTAATTATTTATATCACCTTAGTGATAATAAACCACTCCAAGTTTTAAAACCTGGTCATTTGTATAATTCTGACATTTCACTTGATGGAACCAAATTGCCTCCAGGACACCCCGAAGGGATCTTTGATGCAATGGGTAATATTTATAAAGGAGTTGCCAGAGCTATTAATAACGAATCTTTTGATAAAGCTGAGTTTCCGCCAATTGAGGACGGAGTAAGAGGAATGGACTTTATTGAAAAAGCACTTGAATCAAACTCAAGGGGAAATGTTTGGGTGCAACTGAATAAATAAAAAATATGAAAACAATAAAAGGTCCCGCTATTTTTTTAGCACAATTTGCTGGAGATGAAAAGCCATTTAATAATCTTAAGAACATTTGCAAATGGGCAAAAGATCTTGGTTATAAGGCTGTCCAAATTCCTGCTTGGGATCAAAGGCTAATAGATGTTGTAAAAGCTGGTGAGAGCAAAACTTATTGTGATGAAATTAAAGGAATTGTAAATGATGCTGGTTTAGAAATTTCTGAACTTGCAACACATCTACAAGGTCAGTTAGTTGCATCTCATTATGCATACGATAAAATGTTTGATGCTTTTGCCCCAAAAAAATTGCATGGGAATGTTAAAGGGAGAACCGAATGGGCAGTAAAGCAAATGAAGTCTGCTGCATCTGCAAGTAAAAATCTTGGAAT
>UINC01000192.1_pt1 | contig 15952 bp, 14 predicted proteins | sample 5385821 | NCBI WGS metagenome assembly UINC01 (sample SAMEA4666929, study PRJEB26691) | marine metagenome | isolation source: Pacific Ocean | place: Pacific Ocean | collected 2011-10-13 | reverse complement strand
CTTCTACTGTGCTCTGTCTATCCTGCTGAGGATCGTGAACATCCTGTGGAATAGCCATAAAGGCCAGACCCATAATGATCGTGGGAATTATTGCACCCAAAGCGAGCTTCGCAGGATTCACTCCACCAGGAAAAAACTTAGACAAAATCGATTGACCGGCAGGATTTGGGGCGTTGGCAATCACCGTTAGTCCTCCACCAGTTACTGCTCCGGCAACCACCGCATATTTGGCTGAAATGGTAAAGTCCGGAACTAAGGTGCTCAAATACGTAATTGCCGCGTTGTCGTTGAATGCAGTCAGTATTGTAGCAGACAACATCAGAGGCAAGTCTCCCAAAGATCCTAATACTGGTGCAATCCACCAGGCCTGCATTCCTCCATGCGTAACTAAACCCGCCAAGAAAAACCCGACCAGCATAGGTGGTTTCAAGTCAACATGGCTTTGGTGTACTTTGGTTGCCATGGCAAAACCTACGAAAAACAGGAAACCACCAACGAAAAGTGGCGGGTAGTGAGCATTAAAAACAGTCCATCCCATGAAAAGAAGGTGAACCACGGTAATCCATGCTGGGACTGGATCTTCTTGGTGCTCCAAGGCTTTTCTATTTGCTAAGTCAGATCCAGAGATAGAGGAAAGCAAAGAAAACTCGCTCTTAAACACCATGTAATAAATGATGTTTGAAATGATAATTCCAATAAACGCTTTCCAGCCAAAATTCAGAGCCATGAAAGGGAAAGTCCAACCCCACGGCGAAGCTACCATCAAGACTGGTGGTGCAGCAAAATGCGTGAACGTGCCTCCCACTGAAATATTAACAAAGAGAAGTCCGATAGTCGCGTATGCAAGTTTGCTGGAAGGTTTGAGATGATAAAACTGTTCTGCCAGCAGCAATGCCCCGATGGTCATTGCCGCAGGCTCTGTGATAAAGGACCCCAGCACTGGAGCTAAGGTTAGAATAGACAGCCACCATGCACCAGGTGAGTGCCTCCCAATGGCGGCAAATATTCCCAAGATCTGTTTTGCTAACATCATTACAGGACGTGTAGAGGCAAGAGTCATAATGACCACCACAAACATCGGCTCGGTATAATTAACTTCGTGCGCGATGTAATTTCTAAAAGTGGTCCAATCATAGAACAAAATGGTTACTGCTGCCAAAACTAGAACCCAAATCCCGAAAATCGCCTCTACCTCGCCAAAGAAATGTAATATTTCAGCCCTAACAGGGGGATTATGTTCAATCTCTTCTTCTGATTTGCCTTCTGCTTTCATTTTTGATGCATGAGCGAGTTCCATTTTTTCTGCAACTCCTGTGATTTTTACAGCAAAAAACGTATGCAGAATAGCAAACAAAAATGTGAGCGATGCCCAGAAATTGAAAGGAGAGTGTTCAATCCGGTTTGCTAATACAGCCATTACATCACCACTTTTGATTAAGTCTGCATCACCATAAGCATCAAGTGGTGTGGGGAATGGAGCTAATCCTCCTATGCTTTCACTTGCATAGACTATTGTCGCTAAGCCTCCAAAGATGAGTATTCCTAACCAATGTTTTTGAATCTGACTCATTGAGTTAAACTGGAAAATTAGAAAATTATTGGTCTTCAATGCTTGAAAATAATTTCCTGTTTATTGATTCATCCAAAATAAACTGGTCGAATGAACGAAAAATAATCCACTAATTTGACGTGATTTTTTTTGACAATTCTGCGATATTCTTTAATCAACTTTATAACTTATGTACCAGTATATTTATTCGTGGCCAAAAAAAGAAAGCAAAAAAAAACAGGAATACTAAAGCGTCAACAGAAAAAGCGTCAAAAAAAAATGATCCAGAGACGCAAAACAATGCCTAAGCGAAGTCCCCAACAGAACGGTACTCCCCAACAACTTGAACAACTCTTAAGCACTTTACCTACTCTTGCATTTGAGCCAGAACTGGCAGATTTGAATATGGGTCATGAGGAACTCAGGACACTGCTTCAAAGCGAACGAACAGAAGCTGACATACTGATGGAGTTGCTGACAGAAGAGTTCATTGCCGACCTAGACCAGAGACTTGAGGAAATGGAAACAGTACATTCTGAAAAATCGATAAAATCTATTCTGGCAAAAGTGACGCGTCATCAAATTGCAAACAAAGACAAAATCCCGTATCTTTCAAACCCGGTGCTTATTGCTATTTTCCTGAAAACACGTTCTGCAGTAGAAGGGAAGGAACTGGATCTTGCCGGTCTGCCAGCAGTAATGGATGAATTTGATAAACGCAACCATGATTATATTCAGGGACTTACTCAAAAAGTCCAAGTTTCTGAAGAAGCTGATCTTAGCATAAAAGCTGATGAAGAGCTGTCGGAAGAAGAAAAGCCGAAAGAACGGATACCCGCAATCAAGGCTGATATATACACAAAATACTTAGCACTTGTGCCTGCAGAGAAACAAGAGCAGGTGGAAGAAGATTTAGATGTTTTCCTAGTTGATTTTGAGCCCCCACCTGTTGCAGAATGGAATGCAGACCTAGTCAAAGAATTCATGGAAAAATGGTTCCTGGAAAACGCAAACCCGCTGGAAGAAGATTTGGAAAGCATGCGGGAATCTTTATCGAACTTGTTTGATTTTCTTGCTGAGGAGGAGTTGCTCTCGGCTGGTTTTCTTGATGCTGCTTCTATGTATTTACAAAAGTCGTAAAAGATTTTTGCATCAGAAAAAAGTTGGCTACTTAGCACAGATTTAAAAAAAGATGATCATAAAAAGCTATGTCCAAACCAGCAGAAACTGAACAGAGTAAAGAGTCATCTAAAATATTAGTCTTGGACGATGAACACAGTATCCGCTGGGTACTGGAACGCACCTTATCACAGGCCGGCTATATTCCACATCTGGCGACAGACGTACCAGAAGCGAGGCAACATCTCGGGAAACATTCGATTCGGCTCGCTTTGGTTGACATCAATCTCCCTGGTCAAGACGGTCTTTCATTCGCTCGTGAAATATTGAAAGAGTACCCGTCTCTGATGATAATCGTCATGACCGGCCAAAGTACAATGTACAACACGGTAGAAGCAATGAAAGCCGGGGTTTTTGATTATGTAACCAAACCCTTTGACATTGATGAAATTGAAGAGCTGGTAAAACGAGCTCTGAGAGTTCCGTTAAACACTCGGGAAATTACAAGAATAAAATCCAGAAAAAAAGAAGACGATTTGCTTACAGGGCAAAGTAAAGTTATGCATGATCTCTATAAGGCAATTGGCCGAGTCTCTGCTACTGATTTGACAGTACTAATTCAAGGTGAAAGCGGAACAGGGAAGGAACTGATTGCACGTTCCATTCACCAGCATTCTTTACGTGCCAGTCAGCCTTTTGTTGCAATCAATTGTGCCGCGATTCCTTCAGAGTTGATGGAGTCAGAATTATTTGGTCACGAAAAAGGTGCTTTTACTGGTGCAACCGATCGTAAGCATGGTAAACTGGAACTTGCGAGTCAGGGTACTTTGTTTCTGGACGAGATTGGTGATATGCCGATGAGGCTCCAGAGTAAACTCTTGAGGGTCTTGCAGGAAAAACAATTTGAACGACTGGGAGGACACGAACTAATCACGACGAATATGCGAGTGATTGCCGCCACGCACCATGACCTGGAAAATTTGATAAACAATTCACAGTTCAGGACAGATCTTTATTACCGGCTGAACGTTTTTCCGGTCAACATTGCTTCACTACGTGAACGACGGGAAGATATTCCGGTATTAGTTGAGCATTTCCTGCAAAAGGGCAGCAAAGAAATGGCTGTTGGTTGCAAAGCAGTTGAGCCTGAAGTGATGAGTGTCTTGGCTCGTTATAACTGGCCGGGAAATATCCGAGAATTGGAAAATACGGTTAAGAGCCTGATGATCACAAATGTCACTGGCACAATTATGTTGGACTCGCTGCCAAAAAATCTGTTCAAACGTCAGCCTTTGCCAGATTCAGAAGAGAGCCTGGAAGAGGTTGCTTCCAGAAAGCTGGAAGCGCTGGTCAAGGATGCAGTTCAATTTGACAGAGGTTCACTGATGGCGGAAGTGCTGCCGCAGGTGGAACGTCCGCTGCTGAATTTACTTCTTGAACAAACCAGGTGGAATCAGCAAAGAGCAGCCAGAATTTTGGGAATAAACAGGAATACCTTGCGTAAAAAAATTGAAACACTGGGCCTGAAAAATCAAAGAGGCCTTGAAAAATGAATACCAGAATTTCTGCAACAATGTTTGAGCAAGTTTATGATATTATCCTGGAGCGCAAACAGAGCTCCCCGGATAATTCATATGTGGCTTCTTTGATGGAAAAAGGCACAGATTCCATTTTGAAAAAAATTGGTGAAGAGTCCGCTGAAGTAATTCTTGCTGCAAAAAATGAGAACAGGAAAGAACAAATTCACGAAATTACCGATCTCTGGTTTCACATGCTTGTCCTGATGGGACACCAGGGAATAACATTAAACGAAATATCACAAGAACTTGAAGATCGTCTCGGTCAATCAGGCTTGGAAGAAAAAGCACAACGTTAAACATTTAACAACCAGCACACAGAATCAGTATGCCTTCCGTATCAAAATCGAGTTTAAAACCAGCTAAAATTGCTCAGTCAAAAATAGAGACCATGTTCCAACCCTTTGAAGTTCAAGGTGTCCAGTACCGGAACCGGATACTTGCCCCGCCAACAGTAGACGATCAGGCAGATACCAATGGCAAAGTAACTCCAGCAATAATCAAACATTACCGTTCTTTAGCAAGGCAGGGTGTCGGCACAATAATTGTAGAATCTGCTTACGTGACTAAGCAGGGGCGAAGTCACATCAACCAGTTGGGGATTTCAGAAGAAGAGCATCTTGAGGGACTGGAAAAATTAGCTCAGGGTGTAAAAAAAGAAGGAACCACCATCGGAATCCGTCTCAGTCATGCAGGTGCACAGACTTCTGAAAGCGCTTGCGGTGAACAACCTGTGGGACCCTCTGTGGTGAACTTTGGGCGGGATTATGACATCAGTCGTGAATTCAATCAGGGAGATGTTGAAGAGATTGTTCTCAATTTTGTTCATGCAGCCGAACGTGCTGAAGAAGCTGGCATGGATTTTATTGAAATAAACGGGACAGAACAACAATTGCTGGATCAATGTTGTTGTGTCAAACTTAATTCTCGTGATGACGAATATGGTTCAGCAAAGATTGAAAATCGTGTGCAATTGGCTCTGGATGTAGTCAATTCTATTAATAAGCGTGAGTCGGTTAGCATTCCCCTTAGTTATTACTTTTCTATCTTTGATAAAATTGAAGACGGCTTCAAACCCAAAGATCTGAAAAACATGTTAAACCTGCTGGAAAAAGCTGGTGTTGATATTTTCCATCCACTGGCTGTTCATGCGATGAATAAGTGTTTTGAAAACAAAGAACCTTTGTGTCACTGGACCGCGAAATATACAGACAAACCACTGATAATTAACGGAAATATTAAATCTCCGCAATTGCTCGAAGAAGCAGCAATACTGGGTTGTGCTGAGTGGTTTGCGATGGATCAAAGTATTTTCGACCGTTTGCAGTGGTATCAATTTCTAAAAAGAAAAATCGACCATTAAGACTTTGAGCTAGCCAAAAAAATGTCCCGATCAATTGTCAAAATATCAAATGCACCTACTCCGATAGGACCCTATTCTCAAGCCGTAAGCTGCGGAAACATGTTGTTTGTTTCCGGGCAAATTCCGCTTGATCCAGAGAGTGGTGAACTAGTGATAAATTCATTTGCCGAACAATGTCACCAAGTACTTTTGAATCTGCAATTAATTCTGCAAGCAGGAGGTTCGGGGTTGGACCGAGTACTGAAAGTAACAATTTACATGAAAAACCTGACTCAATTTGGTGAATTAAACGAGATATATGCAGAATACTTTGATGCCTCTAAACCTGCACGGGCATGTGTAGAAGTAAGTGATTTGCCAAAAGGGGTAGATATTGAAATGGATGCAATTGCGGAAATTTCTTCTGCTATCGAATAATTATCAACAATCAATTATATTAAACTGATGTCAGCATTAAATGTAGCTATTGCCGGATTCGGCACAATTGGTAGTGGTGTCGCACACGTTTTAAAACAACATAGCGAACATCCGGATGCGAATATAAATCTCGTGGGAATTCTGGAATGTGATACTCAGGGAGTATTTGCCCGACCTTGGTTTGAAAATAATCCTGATTTGTTTTACGAAAACCAGGAAAAACTTTTTGCAGATTCACGAGTTGATGTAATCGTCGAGACAATCGGAGGAAGCGGATTTGCTCGTGAACTGACCATGGCAGCATTGCAAAACGGGAAACATGTAATTACGGCAAATAAAGATTTAATTGCAATTCACGGCACAGAACTAATGAAGATTGCTCAAGAAAACGGGCGCCATCTGCTTTTTGAAGCCTCTGTAGCCGGAGCAATTCCAGTTCTGCGTCTGCTGAAGGATTATTTACAAGTGCAGGATATTCTGGGTATCCAAGGAATTCTCAACGGCACAACGAACTACATTTTGTGTGAAATGGAAAACAACGACCTTTCTTTTGGGGAGGCACTTTCACAGGCGCAGGAATTGGGTTTTGCAGAACAAGATCCGACAAATGATGTTAAGGGATTTGATGCCCGCTATAAACTTGTAATTCTTACTTATTTAATTACCGGACAATGGCTTGCTCCGGAACAAATCACTTTAGAAGGCATCGACCATTTGGAAACAGCAGATTTTGAATATGCGGAACGTATGGGACGGCGTATTAAATTGATCGCAAATCTTCGCCTGGATGATAATGGGATTCAAATTTATGTTTTGCCACTCATGATTGAAAAAGATGATATGTTGGCTAAAATCTCTGGTTCAACAAATGCTGTAACGCTCTCCGGAAAATATACTGAAGATATAACACTCATCGGCAAAGGCGCAGGCAGCCTGCCAACAGCATCTGCGATTGTCTCGGACCTGAACAAAGTTAAAAGACACCCGGAACCGTTCCCACCACCTCCTACTTCTGGAAAGTTAACGATAGAAGCGATGGAAAATATACGTTTTCGACATACTTTGCGTTTTGAAGTCCGAGACCACCCTGGAATTTTTGGTCATATCGGTAAGATATTTGAGCGGCATTCCATTAATATTTATGCTTTGGAACAATTGCCGCAGTATCACAGAATTGGGAAAAAGGGTGAAGAAAACGTGATCTTCACACTGACACTACAGAATTGCCAGGAAGGTTTGGTTCTCAAAGCTCTCAAGGAAATTAACCAGGCAGACTACATGCTGAAACCCGTCGTTCTCCTAAGGGAAATTGTCTGAAGTGGGAATAATGCTAATCCACTGCTGTCAACTGACAAAAGGCACTTGTCAATAGAAATATGTTCAAGTTTATCAGTACATACCGTCTGTATATTTCCATCGTTGCCACTCTTATCGGCCTGTTCTTGCTGATGTATCAAACACATAACGAGAAAGGTACATCCCGGCTGCAAATAGCTGTACAAACCTTAACTTATCCCTTGCAAGCTTCAGTGCATTCAGCAGCGTCAACTTTTAGTAACCTCTGGAATTCTTACATATCTCTGATTGAGGTCAATGAAGAGAATAAACGCCTCAAGCAGCAGCTTCTTGATATGGAAGAAAAGTTGAGCCAACACATTGAGAGTTCTGTACAGTTCAGCCGGTTGCGGGCTCAGCTACTCTTTGCACAAAAAAAAGCCAGCGAGAAAATATTTGCTGAAATTATTGGAGAATCTGCAGACAATACCCACCAAATTCGGTTGATAAACCGCGGCAGTAACCAATTGCTTCAGCGCAACTTCGTTGTTCTTCGCAAAGAGGGACTGGTGGGGCGCATCCAGTCGGTATCCCCATATCAGTCTTCTGTACAATTGATTATTGACCACCGCAGCCGTGTTCCTGCTTTGATTCAACGTAATCGTGTTAGAGGTTTGGTATATGGAACACACGAAGGGATGGAAATGAGGCAAATCAATCAGCATTCTAAAATTAAAATCGGAGACCGGGTGATTTCCAGCGGTCTTGGTGGTCTGTATCCGAAAGGAATACTTATTGGCTGGGTCAGCGAAATCCGACATCAAGCCCATGAGCTATTCAAAACTGCAAGGCTGGATAGTGCAGTAGACTTTAGTCGAATTGAAGAGGTATTTACCATTTTGCCCTCCAAATCCGGTTCTCACCTGTTTATTGAATGATGCGGTTATTTATACTTGCTTTGGGATTTATGTTAATCGGCGTCTGGCTGAATATCGTTTTCAACAACTATTTTCAACTAGGCGGATTGAAGATAAACTGGATGCTGATTTTCATGCTGGTGCTGACATTCCGTCATCCATCGCTATTGCTGCCATTCGTCGGTGTATTGGCAGGACTGATCTGTGATGCTCTTTCACATGGCATCATGGGGCTTTATGGAATTTCTTTTTTTGTAACACTGCTACTTGCCCGCCAGGTGATTAAATCGTTTTACGCAAATACTTTTTTTTCTGTCGGCATAGCAGTGTTAGGAATGTCGTTCTTTGAGGGATGGATATCTCTATCAATTTTAGGACAGTTTGAAGAGAGTTTGAACCAGTTTTCTCTCATAATGACCTCAACTCTTCCTCTTGCAGTTCTGCAAGGATTGGTGACTCCAATAATTCTTCAAAGTGTAATTTGGGGAGAAAAGCTCTACTTAAGGGATGCTGCATGAAACTGGAGTCTCTTGGGTTTGAAGAACTGGACCGGATTCGGATTCGTCTTATTATTTTGGGTGGAGTCGTTATCCTGATTTTCTCTTTGTTGGCTTCGCGTCTCTGGTACCTGCAAATTTCTCAGGGCCAAAAATACAAAGAATTTTCTCAAGGCAACCGTATCCGTCTGGTTCCAGAGCCTGCTTTACGTGGAAATATTTATGACAGGAACGGAGTTTTACTGGCTGAAAATCGACCTGCATACCAATTACACCTGATAAGAGAGGACACACAGGATCTGGAAAAAACTTTGCAAAAAGTTTCACAGTCTCTCAGTATTTCCTATTCATCACTACAGGATAAAATTGATGCCAACCAAAATTTAGCCCAGTTCAAACCGATTATTCTGGAAGAAGATCTGGACTACGAAAAAGCCATGTTTCTGGAAACATTCCAAGACGACTTCCCCGGTGTTTCAATTGTTGTTCAACCACGCCGATTTTATCCAAACAAAAACTTGGCGTCTCATCTTATTGGCTATGTGGGGATTGTTCAGGAAGAATGGTCGGAATTACCGGAAGAAAAGCGGAGTTCCAGCCAAATTGTTGGACATTCCGGAGTTGAGCTATTTAAAAACGATCACATGATCGGGCTCGATGGCGGTCGCCAAGCAGAGGTTGATCATATGGGAAGAGAACTACAGGTTTTAGGAAAACCTGTCCCGTCTGTACCAGGAAAAAACATCTCTTTGAGTCTTGATATCCGCCTTCAAAAAGTTGCAGACAAGGCCATGCAAGGAGAAAGCGGTGCTGTAATAATTATGAATCCAAAGACTGGAGAACTCCTTGCTCTGGCTAGTTTTCCAGATTTTGATCCAAATTTATTTTCCGGAGGAATAGATCAGGAAAACTGGAACATTCTGTTAGAAAATCCAGAACATCCTTTGGAAAACAAAGCAATTCAAGGTCTTTATGCTCCGGGATCAATTTTTAAGGTAGTCACAGCTTACGCCGGGCTTGATCTTGAAGTTATTACCCCAGAAACTGAACATGTCTGTAACGGTCTTTTCCACGTTAAAGGACGTGAAACTCCGTTCAAATGCTGGAAGGAAAACGGTCACGGCAGAGTTGCTTTGATAGACGCAATTAAAGGTTCATGCAACGTCTACTTCTATAATACTGGAATGGGAGTGGGAGTAGATGCGATGCATAAATACGCAGGTCTGTTCGGCCTGGGGCAATTAACAGGATTGGGGCTTCTAAATGAGAAAGCAGGATTGATTCCCAGCAGCAACTGGAAGCAAAGAGTCTTAAACGAGCCTTGGTATTTAGGTGAAATGCCATCCATGGCCATCGGGCAAGGTTATATTATTGTCACTCCGCTTCAGGTGCTTAACATGATTAATATTCTTGCTAATGACGGAATGTGGATACCTCCCAATCTTTTATTGGATCAAGAAGGTATCTCACCTCAACAAATTCCTTTAAAACGTGAATATTTGAGTTTGATCCGTGAAGGAATGGTTGCTGTAGTAAATGAGGTTGGGGGAACTGCCCGGAAAGTTCAGTTTGAAGAATTCACAGTTGCTGGAAAAACTGCAACCTCACAAGTTGTCAGCCACGAGACAATGGAGACACTGGACGATGAAGCAAAATCAAAAAGAGAGATTCAGAATCATGCGTGGTTTGTGGCTTTTGGGCCAGCCGAAGATCCGGAAATTTCAGTGTTAGCACTCGTCGAACACGGCGGTGGAGGCTCAAAAGCAGCTGCTCCAATTGTTCGTAAAATACTGACCTACTACATCGACAACATTTACAAACCAAAACCCCAAAAAACAATGCAAACCGACTTCGAGTCAAAAAATATCAAATTCAATGATCGCCTCCAAAAGGCATTCAACTGAAATTCTAAAAATAATTTATTTTAATCTTCCTGATAATGTCCAATTTTTTACAGCATCGCCCTTTGTGCCTGGCTTCTTCTTCACCTCGGCGTCAGGATTTTTTAAAAAAATTCGGACTCCAATTTGACTACCGCATTCCAATAGTTAAAGAAACTCCTGAGAATAATGAAGCAGCAAAAAGCTTTGTCAAAAGAATGGCAAGTGAAAAAGCCCAGCAGGTACGCCGAAAATATTCTGAGCTTGCTGAGAATGTCATTATCCTGGCAGGTGATACAATTGTTTTTTGTGACGGGCAAATCTTGGGGAAACCGGAAACAGCCCAGCATGCCGAGTCTATGCTGGTTCAATTGAGCGGCCTGACCCATCAGGTATTCACGGGATTTTCGATTTTTGATTCTGCATCAGGAGGTGAAATCACAGACGTTATTTGCACAGAAGTGAGTTTTCTAAAACTGAATGAAGACTTGCTCAAATGGTACATAAATTCCGGGGAGCCTTTTGGTAAAGCCGGTGCATATTCAATTCAAGGTTTAGGAACAATATTAGTAAAATCAATCAGTGGATCTTACACCAATGTGGTCGGATTCCCGATTGAATGCATCATTCCACACATGACTGCTAATGGCTGGATTTCCTTTGCAGAAAATTGTCTACATGAGGTGTCTGCATGAAGCAACCATTAATCATTCTCATTTTTGCATTCCTTTTCCCAACAGCGGTCCACGCTATTGAAATCGAAAATCGCTTGCCTGCCTCAGTTTGGGAAATAGAAATACGTCTGAATCATACTCCTCCCTACGATCGGGCTTTTAATGGTTACGGAAAAGAAGCTCCTTTGCAGCAGCTGATACTCTGGGATCGAGAATGGCGTGATTCGGTTGAAGGCAAATTGCAACGTGAAGAGCAGAGACTTGAGATCCGAATGGCATATGGCTTGACTGAAACATGGACGGTAAAGGCTGCTGTTCCTCTACTGCAAAAAAAACAAAGCTCCACGCTTAAATTTGAATCAGCTACATCAAGTCAGCAGAAAGTCCTCGACAATTTGGCCTCAGAAAATCTAAACGGGCTCGGCGACATCAAGATGAAACTTATTAAAGACATGAGTACAAGAACAACGTGGCATAATCGCGGCGGTTTTATACTCCGCTTGCCTACAGGTAATACAGGAACACCACGTGGAATCTCTACAAATGCAATCGGTGAAGGTCACGGGGCCGTTGGAGCTTTTTTTCATTATACCTGGTATCCGCTAGTACATGGGATCAGGAATGGTTTCCGGATAGAAAGCTCAAATGAGTTGCTTGGCAAACGTAAAACACTTGACGGAGTGCGTGGTTATTACTCTGCAGGTCACCGTACAGACATTCACTACAATTGGAGCATAGAGCGGCAAAATATGTTTGTCGGCACAGAGCTACATTATTTCCAACAGGCAGAAAGCAGATTGCCATTAGGCAAATCTAATGCTTCCTTTCTCAAAGAAATCAATTTCGAATTCGGCTACGGCAACTTAAGTGATCTTGAGCAAAAACCATTATCTGCTCCATGGCAAGCCCGTTTGGGCTTCTCTCGCCCGCTTGCCGGACAAAACACACCAATTGCTCACCGTTGGGAACTTAGTTCAACTTTTTATTTCTAATTTTTCCAGCCAGTAATTTTTCAAGCAACTGTCATTTCATGTTTGGGTGGAATACACCATTTTCGTTAAAACATATTTCGAAATCCCATGATGAAAAGTACATCTTCAGAATCTCCGGATTACTGTCGTTTTTCGAGTCAATATCTTAATCATGCAGAAGAAAACCCGGATACAGTTGTTTTAGAAACAATGGATGATTTTTTCAGAAAAAGAACATTTAACCAAACCCGGTCGTGGAATTTTTCTTTCTGACAAAATCACCGATCACGGTAAATATATGGACAACCGGGAAACCTGACGGCGGTGTATCTCCGGAAATGACTGTGTCATTTTACGGCTAGCCCTCCGTGGAGAAATCAGAAAACTTGAAGTCGATACGATCTTTTTCAAAGGTAATTTATCCGAATCGTTGTTCAATCGAATCAGCAAACTTAGCTGCTGATTCCTAACCAAAAAACTAGGAAACACCAGAAGTCGAGTGGCAAACTTTACTTCCGGAGCAAAAACTCAAAGCCGATCAAAGACATTTTTTTAATCGGAATTAAAATCCTTTGGAGCAGTCACCAGCCTGCGACTCAATATTTTTCAGGATGGCAGATTGAATCGTTTTCCTGTTTTGGACGCAAAGGCGAATTAAGCAACAATTTTTTTACAATAATTCCAAACATTAAAAGTCATGAAGAACATTTTAGCTTACAACCGGACTTCCGGAATCTTGAATCAACTTGCTGACGCAAACTGCTCTTTTGAATCCAATTACCCAGGCAAACCGCTCAAGCGTCAGCCCGTCCACACACTCTACGGCGGTGCGCACTTGTTTAAGCCGGATACTGCAGAAAAAATGGGCAAGTTTGCCCAAAATAGTTTAGCCGATTATGCACCCAATTTTGTTACGTTTGCGCAAGCACTGGGCTTGAAAGGCGCAGATAATTTGCCACAGAACAACCGGGAAATCGACGCACTGGTTGACGATGCCGGGAAAAACGGGATTGATCCGGCAAACTCTTCAACATGGTTGGCCTGGCGGGTTTATGAGCAGGTCAGCAAAAAACTGGAACGTGAAGCCGTTGAAGATTTCCGGCTCGATTATGAAGATGGGTTCGGGATTCGTCCTGACGAAGAGGAAGATGCGGTGGCAGTGCAAGGTGCAAAAGCAGTGGCTTCCGGAATGAAGCAAGGGACACTGCCGCCGTTCATTGGCATCCGGATCAAGCCCTTTAATCGGGAATTTGTGGAGCGTGGTGTCCGCACTTTGGATATTTTTCTGAGCACATTGCTCAAAGAAAGCGGTGGGGTGCTTCCGGAAAATTTTGTGGTGACTTTGCCCAAAGTGGAAATTCCTGAACAAGCGGTGGCCCTGATAGGATTGTTTAAGGTACTGGAAGCTGATTCTGCGCTGAATTCAGGCGACCTAAAAATGGAAATAATGATTGAAACCACACAATCAATTATTAATTCAGAAGGCGAAGTGACCCCCCGGAAAATCGCAAATGCCGCTAACGAAGATTCCGAACAGAACCGTTGCATTGGAGCACATTTTGGAACTTACGATTACACAGCCTCCTGTGACTTAATTGCAGCCTACCAAACGATGGACAGTGTCGTTTGTGACTTTGCCCGACACATGATGAAAGTTGCTTTTGGAGGCTCCGGAATTTTTCTTTCAGATGGAGCAACGAACATCATGCCAGTCGGCCCGCATCGAGGGAAAAAACTTTCTACGTTGCAAATAAGGGAAAATATGGGAACAGTTCATCGTGCCTGGAAGTTAGCTTACGGCCACATACGACATTCACTGGCGCACGGTTTTTACCAAGGCTGGGATTTGCATCCTGGGCAAGTTCCGGTACGTCATGCGGCCAATGCATCTTTTTTTCTGGAACAATTGCAGGAATCAACAGTGCGGCTGAAAAATTTTGTGGAGCAAGCCTCGAAAGCGACGTTGAGTGGTGATGTTTTCGATGATGCCGCAACCGGACAGGGATTGTTGAATTTCTTTTCCCGTGCGCTCAACAGCGGAGCGATTGATTCGGAAGATGTGGAAAATGCAGGAGTATCGGTGGAGGAAGTACAGTCTGGGTCTTTCCGGAAGATCGTGGAAGCACGCAGGAAGTAGGGGCAACTATTTTTGCTGCCCCTGTGGTGAATAGAGGATCAAATTACGATTGACTTCGAGGCAAAACCAAATTCAAAATCAATGCTGCCAAACCACCTGAAGTGATTGCGGATCCAAAAATTTGCTGAATGGCCTTTGGAGTTTGGCTCAGGACTTCCGGCACAAAAGCAAGTCCAAGTCCGATTCCCAAGGAGACAGCGATGATCAAGATTTCGCGACGTCCCAAGCGTCCCATTGAAGCAATAATGTTCACACCTGCTGCTGCAACTGTTCCGAACATCACAATTGTTGCTCCTCCTAAAACAGGATTCGGAAGAGAGCGGAAGAACCCGCCGATTACTGGAAACAAACCAAGTATCACAAGAAAAGCTGCGAGATACATGCCCACAAAACGACTGGCAACTCCTGTCATCTGAATTACCCCATTGTTTTGACTGAAGGTAGTGTTTGGAAAAGTGTTGAAGATGGCTGCTATGGCCGAATTAACACCATCACCTAAGACACCTCCTTTGATTCGCTCCATGTATTTATCTCCTTCAACCGGTTCTCCGGAAAGCATCGATGTTGCGGTCAGATCTCCTGTGGACTCAATCGTTGTGATAATATAAATGAAGGCCACTCCGATAAAAGCCATCCAGTTGAAGGCAAAACCATAATTAAAAGGAATGGGAATGCTGATTATTTCAACTCCAGACATATGGCCAAAATTGACTTTCCCCATGGCTAGCGCAACTAGGTAACCAATCAAAATTCCACCCACAATCGATCCCATCCGAATCATTGGATTTTTACTGCGGTTGAGGATCAAAACAACTAACAGTACCAAGATACCCAACCCCAAGTTTTCAGCAGTACCAAAAAACTCAGGTTTATTATCCAATAACCATTTTCCGCCTGCCATATCCGTAATACCAACTTTAACCAGACTCAGGCCAATCAGCATCACCACTGTGCCAGTCACAACAGGAGTGATGATTTCTTTCAGAACATGAAGAAAGCGGCTAATAACCATTTCTATGAAAGCTCCCACGAAACAAATCCCGAAAATGGTTGCTAGAATTTCATCTGGTCCGCCACCTTGTCCTTTCACAATAAAGCCAGCGGTGAGAATTGCGCCTAAAAAAGCAAAGCTAGTGCCCTGAACACTCAACAGACCAGAACCGACTGGTCCAATTCGTTTGGCTTGGATGAAGGTTGCCACACCGGAAACGATCAGAGACATACTGATCAAATATGGAATACGTTCACCTAATCCCAAGACGCCGCCGATGATCAGCGTGGGGGTAATGATGCCCACAATAATTGCGAGCAGGTGCTGGAGCGCGGCATAAGCCGATTCCAAGGGTGGTGGCTTGTCTTCAACACCGTACACCAGTTCCAATTTATCATTTCCTTGTTCCATATCTTCTCCTCTAAAATGATTTAGAAAAAATGACGCAAATCAAACCCCGATCAAAACGCCGTGACACATAGCATATGTTAACAAAATTAAAATTTATTAACAAGAAAAAAAGCTCAAAATAATTAAGGCTAATTTGAATTAACTGAGTGTAAAGCAGATTTATGTAAAACCCAA
>UINC01000179.1_pt1 | contig 16016 bp, 16 predicted proteins | sample 5385821 | NCBI WGS metagenome assembly UINC01 (sample SAMEA4666929, study PRJEB26691) | marine metagenome | isolation source: Pacific Ocean | place: Pacific Ocean | collected 2011-10-13 | reverse complement strand
GGAGGGTTGGCAGAGTCTGGTTGAATGCACTGGTCTTGAAAACCAGCAAGGTGTTAAAGCCTTCGGGGGTTCGAATCCCTCACCCTCCGCCAGCTTCTATCAATAGTTTCAATTCTTCCCAAGCTCTTTGTGAGGTAATGCTATCCATCTTTGAGTCAGAAGAAATGATATGAGTTTGATTATTACCTCGAGTTCCAATCAATTTTTCATCTGTAACTGAGTACAGGGTAACGGAAGGTTTTCCTAACAATGCTGAAAGATGGGCTAAACCTGTATCTGAGCATATACATCCGGCAGCATTTTCAATGATATAAGCAGTTCTGTTTAAAGATTGAGCTGGAATTGCTAAAGCATCTGTACTAATTGAAGCTATTTCTTGGGCTCTTTTGAATTCTTCTTTTGAGCCTGAGGGGAGTATGGCCATATAGCCTTCACCGTTAATTAATTGAATCAATTCCTGCCACCGTGATATAGACCACATTTTAGTAGGCCAGCTTGCGTTATGGACTAAGAAAAGATATTTATTTGGTAGCTCAAGATTAGGTCTTTCAAAGTTATCATTTTGGATTCCATAATCTATATCTTTAGTATCAAATTCATAGTTAAGACTAAGTGCTAAGAGTTGCCTTTGTCTTGTAATGGCATGATTTTCTTTAGAAACCTTATATTTAAACTTATAAGCAAGATGCGACGGGTATTCCCGTGCACTACCTTTATCCAAGCCATGCACAGAATCTTTTACAAGAAAAGATACAGCAGCACTTTTAAGATTATTCTGCATATCAATAACTGCGTCGTAATTTGTATTATTGAGTGTAGATTTAATGCTTTTTAGCTCATTTATCAGACTGGTAGAGAAAATATTCTTTTTCCAACTACGATGGTTAGTAGTAATAACTGATTTAACTTTTGGATGCCACAAAGGGACTTCAGAAAAGTTTTCATCAACAACCCAGTCAAATTCTATATTTGGTATTTGTTTTGCAGCATCTGTTAGGGCGGGTAGGGCATGCATCAAATCACCCATAGAAGTTAGTTTAATGATAAGTACTCTCATGGGATTAAGAGAGCTTCTTAAAAAAAGAACTTAGTTTATGTCTAACCTTATGTTGTGAGAGTGCTTCTCTATACAAATAGTTAAGCTGAATTGAACATCTCTTTCCTTCAAAAGGAATGAATCCATGCCAACAATTTTTAGTAACTTTAAAGGCAACCATACTACCCATCGATGCAGGAATTTCTGTAATATAATTATCAATGTTATCTTTTTCCTTTAACATTCTTAAAAGACCACTGCTTTCATCCCAATGTTCATTCAAATACAGCAGCACAGTAATAATTTTTGTTTTTGAATCAGAATGTATTTTTCCATCCTTAATTCGGGAATATCCCCTGAAGGTACTCACAACAGGTTTATCTTTTAGGTCTACTTGAAATTTATTTTCTAGGATAGTGCGCATTTGATCCCCTTCTAAACAATCAATTAAAGCTTGTATGCTCTCTCCATAAGAGACTGCTTCAGATGGAAAGCTACCCCCTTTATTTATATTCGGAAAATCTGTAGCTATTTTTCTATGATCTTCCTTATTTAAGAATACATCTTGGATTGTAAAGAAAGGGTAGAACTCAGAATTTATTTCTGCTTTCTTAATTAATTCAAAATTAAGCATTTAAAGTCTTAGAATTTTTTGATTCCACTTCTATAACTTTTTTTATATAAGCTTTGAAGGTGTCTGATTCTTGCCCACCAACTAATAAATATTTTTTATTAAAGATGTAAGTTGGAACTGAAAAGATATTCATCTCTCTTGCTCTATTTTCTTCTCTTAATACTTCTTCATGGCCAATATTTGTTTGAAAAAATTCCTTTATTTCTTCTCTGTTAAGTCCGTTTTCTGAAGAAATCTCTATTAATTCATCTGTGTTGCCTACATCCCTACCGTCAGTGAAATAAGCATGAAAAAGAGCTTCTGCTAAAACATCTTGCATATCCTTAGATCTACATAACCAAAGGAGTCTGTGAGCTAAGAAAGTATTTGGAAGATTTTTACTCTTTTTGAAATTAAATTCTAGACCTACTTTCTTTCCTTCCTCACTTATAAAATTAAATTTATCGCTAGATCCCGAGGATTCACCAAATTTTATTTTGTAATATTCTTTTTTATCAAACCCTTCTTTGGGAATCTCAGGATGTAATTCATAGGGTTTCCAATTAACTTCAAAACTTATTTGATCATCCAGTTGAGTCATAGCTTCAGAAAGTTTTTTATATCCTATTGCACACCAAGGACACACAACATCAGATACGATATCTATTTTTAATTGACTTCTATTCATGTGAATCTATTTGGAATGATATAGTTATATTAAACAAAAGTTAATTTATGAAATCAGTTTGTATTTTTGCTGGGTCAAGTTTAGGTATCAAAGAGGCTTACAAAGACTTAGCTATCTCTTTAGGTCAAGCACTTGTTAAGAATAACTTCTCTATGGTTTATGGAGGTGGTGGAGTTGGATTAATGAATGAGATTGCTAATGAAGTCCTTAAGTACGATGGAGAAGTGACAGGAGTTATAACAGAAAGGTTAAAGGATGTAGAAGCAGGACATCAAAATCTTACTGAATTATATGTTGTTAAGACTATGCATGAAAGAAAAGCAAAAATGGCTCAATTGTCTGATGCAATTATATCTTTGCCTGGAGGAGTAGGGACCTGGGAAGAATTTTTTGAAGCTTTAGCTTGGAACCAGCTTGGCATTCATTCAAAACCTATAATTCTTTTAAATGTAGAAGGTTATTATGATGAGCTTTATTCATTTTCAATAAAAGCTTGCAAAGAAGGATTTATTCCTCAGTCAACTTTAGATGATTTTTATTTAATAAGTAATGTAGAAGATGCAATTGAGTGTATTAACAATTTTAAACCACGGGATAAAAGTCAATGGTTTAAAAGGCTTAAAGAATAATCTTTTTAAAGATTTAATAAAATTATTTTACTTTTACTTGCAATCTAAATTGAATTTGATATCTTTACTTCTACGCTATTACTCCAACGAAACTGGACCTCGAGACCCAGATTCTGAAGAGAATGGACAGAAGAAGAAGGGTGAAAAGATAAGCGAAAGTAGATCAACTGCACAAGAAGGGTACTTGTAGCACAGTGAGAAACCCGCACTGACCCCTTCAACTTCGATTAAAGACACCACTTTTAGTGGTGTTTTTTTATTCGAAACTATAAGTCTGAATTAATGTGTGTAAGGTCTTACCTGATTTAAAAGAACTTTCGTATACATCTAACGCTTCTATTACTGAATTAACAGGTTCTTCTAATTCAATTATTTGTGAAAAAGGTCTATTTTTATCTTTAAACCTTGCAAGAGTTATGTGAGGTCGAAAAGTTCTTAAGGCCATTCCAAATCCTATTCTTGATACGACTTTTTCTACTTCATCAAAAAGTTTTTGAAGTCTAGGCGTTAGAGCAATATTCGCTACAAGCACCTGCCCGTTTTCATTAGGAAAATAACTTAAAGAATCTATTTCAACAGGCAAATTTTTAAAAGAAGATCTATTTTCTAGATTATGGAACATTTCCTCTTTTTGCTCTGGTTCCATAGAGCCAATAAAGTTCATGGTTATATGATGCTGATTATCTTTAGACCAATTTACTTTGTGATTTCTAATAAGAAATTTATTTTGATCTTCTTTGAGTTCACAGATAATTTTATTGAACTCAGGTTTTGGTGTTAAAGCTATAAATATTCTAGACATTATTACTTTGAAAATAATAATGATTACCATGATGGAATCAAGCACTTTATTAGTACGTTAGGATAAAATATGCATAAGGGAAGAAATTTTGAGCACTAAAAAAAGAGTATTAACTGGCATAACTACAAGCGGTATACCGCATATAGGAAACTTAGCTGGAGCAATCCTACCCGCCATAAAAGCAAGTCAAAATAAATCTACTGAATCTTTTCTATTTTTAGCTGATTACCATTCATTAATTAAAAATAACGATCCTGAATTAACTCATACATCAAGCTTTGAAATTGCAGCATGTTGGTTGGCTTGTGGATTAGATCCAGAAGAGGTAATTTTTTATAGACAGTCAGACATACCGCATATTATGGAGTTAACTTGGGTACTTGGATGTTTAACTTCTAAGGGCCTTATGAACAGAGCTCATGCCTACAAAGCAGCTGTAGCGGAAAATAAGAAGGAAGATCCTGATAAAGGAATTACTATGGGACTATTTAATTATCCTATACTAATGGCTGCAGATATTCTCATGTTTAACGCTGATATGGTTCCAGTTGGACAAGATCAAAAACAGCATGTAGAAATGACCAGGGATATCGCTTTAAGATTTAATCATCATTATGGAGAAGTTTTTACGGTTCCGGATGTATCTATAGAAGAAGACGCAGGCACGTTACCTGGAATTGACGGTAGAAAAATGAGTAAGAGTTATAAAAATGTTATACCCATTTTCCTAAACAAAGATGATCTAAGAAAAAGAATAATGAAAATTAAAACAGATTCAAAAGAACCTGGGGAGCCTAAGGAAATTGAAGAATCATCTATATTTAATATTTATCGTGCTTTTGCTAGTGAAAAACTAACAACAGAACTAACTAATAAATATAAAGAAGGAATAGCTTGGGGAGAAGCTAAAGAATTATTGTTCGAATTATTAGAAGAAAAAATAAGCCCTTTAAGAAAAGACTATGAAGTACTCATTGATGATAGAGCAGGATTAGAAAAAATATTACTGTCAGGGGCAGAAAAGGCCCTTGATGTATCAACTCCTATTATCAATAAAGTTAGACAGGCAGTTGGTATTAGAGGCTTTGGGGATTAAATAGATTAAACCTTTAAAAGATCAGAATTATAGAATCTGGTTTTAAACTTAATTTTTAAGATGAGTAAACTCCCATCTATTATTTGGTTATTGTCAGGAGGCCTATTTTTTGTTGGGGCAGGCCAGTCTGTGGTGTTTATAACAATACCGCCTTTAGCAAGAGATTTAGGGTTAAGTGAAGTTGAAACTGGTTCTATATTCGCTGTTTCAGCACTTGCTTGGATGCTGTTTAGTCCTTATTGGGGTAAATTAAGTGATCAGTTAGGAAGGAAAATTATAGTTATCGTAGGCCTAATTGGCTGTGCTGTCTCTTTAATTTTATTTAGTAGTGCTTTATCTCTCGGGACCACAGGGGTTTTACTTGGCTGGAAATTATTGGCAGTTTTAATTTTTGCAAGGATGATAAATGGTATTTTAGGTAGTGCTACAAGACCAGGTGCAGGGGCTTGGGTTGCTGACGTAACGAATCAGGATCAGAGAAGTGGAGGATTTGGTAGATTAAATGCAGGATTTTCTGCTGGTCGAATAGCAGGTCCGGCTATTGCCGGATTTCTTCTCGTAATTTCATACACATTACCTTTCTATATTTTTTCGGTAGGACTGTTGTTCATTACAGTTATGCTCTTAAGGCAACCTTCAACAGAACTAGAAAAAAAAGAAGAAGACCCAGTAAGCAATTTAGAACTATTGGATAACAGAGTGTGGCCTTTCTTAATTATTGGTATTTCTTTAGGAATATGCAATGCAGCTGTAGTACAAACCTCATCTTTTTATTTTCTAGATGTTATCGTTCCATCAGTACCTAACCCCATTGCATATGCAAGTGTAGGATTTATGTTGGCAGCGTTTGGAAGTATTATTGGTCAACTCTTAATAGCGGATAAACTAAGAGTATCACCTGGATCTCTAATTCGTTGGGGAACCTTCTTAATAGCTATTGCTCTGTTGTGTATCTCCTTTAGCAAAACTCTCAACTTAATATATTTCTCCTTCTTTTTATTTGGATTAGGCCAAGGAACTCAAAGTACAGGTTTAGCTGCAGGTATATCTCTGTCTGTAGGAAAACATCATCAAGGAAAAGCGAATGGATTTATGGGTATGGTTATACCTGTAGGACATATTTTTTCTCCTTTAATAGCTATGCCTCTTTATATGGCTTCGCCTCATTATCCCTACTTATTAGGATTTCTAGTTATGTTCTTCTCACTTCTTTTTATTCAATCCAATAAACAACATAAGTGGATTAGAAAAAAAGGCTATAAGCGAGTTAATCTAGAAGAAGCTCAGTCTCTAGAAGAGACTTAAATAATGGTATTATTGATTACCAGTAACTAAAAAAAGAGAAAAAGTATGTTTGCTAAAGATCTGCTTAAAGGAAAGAGAATTCTAGTCACCGGCGGCGGCTCAGGATTAGGTAAAGAGATGGCCCGTTACTTTTTAAAATATGGAGCAGAAGTACTTATTTGTGGAAGAAGGGTAGGTGTTTTAGAAGATACGGCAAAAGAACTAATGGATGAGAATGGTGGGCTAGTTAGATGCTATGGACTGGATATAAGAGGAGCTCAAGACGTAGACGACACTATAGAACAAATATTTTTGGAAGGTCCTTTAGATGGCCTAGTAAATAATGCAGCTGGGAATTTTATTTCTAGAACTGAAGATTTATCTCATAGAGGCTTCGAAGCAATAGCTAGCATAGTTTTTCATGGTACTTTTTACGTAACTCATTCTGTGGGTAAAAGATGGCTTGAGCTAGACCGAAAAGGGTCAATAGTCTCGATATTAGCTACGTGGGTTTGGACTGGCTCAGCATTTACAGTACCCTCCGCCATGTCAAAAAGTGGTATACATGCTATGACTAAATCTTTAGCAACAGAGTGGGGGCATGCTGGTATAAGACTAAATGCCATAGCTCCTGGACCTTTCCCTACTGAAGGCGCTTGGGCTAGACTCTCTCCAGGTCAAGATCCCAATGCCGATGCAAGTAATGGTATGTATTCAGGTAACCCTATGGGTAGATTTGGTGAAATGGCTGAACTAGGGAACTTAGCAACTTTTCTAATGTCTGATGGATGCGACTATTTAACTGGACAAACTATAGCTTTAGATGGAGCAGAATACTTAACTGGAGGAACTTTTTACAGGGCCTTAGCGTCTTTAAAAGATGAGGATTGGGAGGCTATTAAGTCAACTATCAAGGCCACGAATGAGAAAGATAAACAAAAAAGATCTGTTTAAGAAAAATTAATTTAGGTGTAATTATGAATGAAACAACAATATTAGAAATGAAAAGGGTCTTAGACCTACAAAAACAACTTCATATTCAGGAAGGGCCGGCAAGTGCTCAATTAAGGAAAGACAGGATTGATCGGTGTATTGCAATGGTTAAGAAATACCAAGATCCAATAATTTCAGCTCTTCAAGATGATTTCGGTAATAGGGATCCAATTATGAGTGTAGCTACTGAAGTTATGTCTGCTATTGGGCCCCTAGAGCATGCCAAAAAGAATCTAGTAAAGTGGATGAAACCAGAAAAGAGAAAAGCAGAGATAGCACCTTTAGGTCCGTTATTAGGGTTATTGGGAGCAAGAGCTAAGATTGAATATCAGCCGATGGGTACAGTAGGTTGTATTAGTCCATGGAATTTCCCTGTTAATTTAGTTTTGGCTCCTATGGGAGGAATTTTAGCAGCGGGAAACAGAGTAATGGTAAAGCCTTCTGAAATAACTCCAGCAACCTCAAATGTTATGCAGAAGATGTTTAAGGAATATTTTGATGAGGTCGAAATAGCTGTTTTTACAGGAGATGCTGAAGTTGGCGCTGCGTTTAGCGGGTTACCTTTTGACCACATGTTATTTACTGGAGGTACTTCTATAGCAAGACATGTTATGAAAGCTGCTTCTGAGAATTTGGTACCTCTGACTTTAGAATTAGGAGGCAAGTCGCCTGTTATCTTAGGAAAAGACTCTGATGTAGCCAGTGCAGCTGTAAGGGTTATGCAGGGAAAAACAATGAATGCAGGTCAAATTTGTCTTGCACCTGATTATGCCCTAGTACCTAAAGATAAAGTTTCAGAATTTGTTGAAGAAAGTGTTAATGCAGTCTCAACCATGTATCCTTCTTTAAAAGACAATGAGGACTACACCTCAATAATAAACGAGAAACATTTTGATAGAATTCAAAGTTACTTGGACGATGCTAAAGAAAAGGGAGCTGAGTTAGTAGAAATAAATCCCAGTTCGGAAGATTTTTCACAACAACCACACTATAAAATTCCTCCAACCTTAGTTTTAAATCCAAGTGAAGACATGAAGTTAATGCAGGAAGAGATCTTTGGGCCAGTATTACCTGTTAAGGCATATGATCAAATAGAAGAATCAGTAAACTACGTAAACTCTAAAGACAGACCTTTAGGTTTGTACTATTTTGGTAACAATAAAAAAGACCAAGACTATGTATTAAAAAATACTACTTCAGGTGGAGTTACAGTCAATGATGTTATTTCACATATAACTATGGAAGACCTTCCTTTTGGAGGAGTGGGCCCAAGCGGAATGGGGTCTTACCATGGATATGATGGTTTTAAAGAATTCTCGCATGCTAAATCAATTTATAAGCAAACTAAATTAAATTTAAATAAATTAGCAGGCTTAGTTCCCCCTTACAAAAGTAAGGTTGATAAAGCTCCTAGTTCTTCTTAAGCAAGAAAAAGAAATCTTTTAACGGTTATGTCTTCTTTGCCGCTATACATAGCAATTAAATACTTGAGGGGCAAAAGATCAGGTTTCTTATCTTTTGTGTCTTCGGCCGGTTTTGTAGGGGTAGCTCTTGGAGTTGCAGTGTTAATTCTTGTCTCTTCAGTCATGAACGGATTTGAAAAAGAGTTAAGAGAAAGAGTTCTACAATCTATCCCTCATGCTTCTATTATTGGAGGTATTGAAATAGACCAGGTTTCTCAAGTTAGAGATATCCTTTCAGAAAATAAAGAGATTGTAGCTAGTTCACCTTATATAGAGTCTCAAGGGTTAATTGGGTCTTCCGAGTCACTCAAGGGAATTTATATCTTTGGCGTTAATCCAGATTTAGAAAATGAAGTATCAATAGTGGGTAATAGGATAATTGAAGGTTCATGGAACTCAATAGAAGAAGAAAAATATGGAATAGTCGTTGGAGATATATTAGCTTACCAATTAGGTATAGGCATTGGTGATATGGTTAATGTGCTTTTCCCTGATACAACTCTAAGCTTGGCTGGCATTCTACCCAGAACCAAGAGATTCAAAGTGACAGGTATTTTTAGTATAGGAGCTCCAGAGATGGACCAATCTTTTGCTTATATCAATATCATTAATGCACAGAAGTTACTCAGGCTTGATGATACAGTTCATGGAGTTAGGATTAGATATAAAGATTTATTCCAAGCACCTCAAATGGTTCACTTAGATACCATAAGGGTTAATCAAGCTCTCAACTCTTATTACTCTTCAAGTAACTGGACCAACACTTATGGGACTCTTTTCAAGGCCATAAACATGGAGAAGTTCTTAGTTTTTCTTTTATTGTCTTTAGTTGTTGTGATTGCAGTTTTTAATATAGTTTCTTTATCGGTTATGACTATTAATGAAAAAAGATCACAAATAGCAATTTTGATGACTATTGGTGCAACCCCTTCTTTTGTTCAAAAGATATTTATGTATTTTGGTAGCTTAATTGGTATTAGTGGAACATTACTAGGATTGCTGATCGGTTTAGTTCTTGCTTACTTTTTAGGTCCAATTATTGCTTTTATTGAAAATCTATTTGGAATGAAGTTTTTGGAAGTCTATTTTATTAATTATTTTCCAGTTGATTTAAGGGTAAATTGGATATTAGCTATATGTTTAATTTCAATATTTTTAACTGTTTTAGCAAGCTTATATCCATCTAGATTAGCATCTAAGATTAACCCAGCTGAGGTACTTAGGTATGAATAATTTACTCTTTAAATGTTCTAAAATTTGTAAGAATTTCTATCAGGGAGAAGGAACTATTCAAGTATTAAAGGATATAGATTTTAGCTTAGAAAAATCTTCTAGTGTTGCCATTACTGGTCCTTCAGGCTCAGGCAAAACAACACTACTAAATGTGCTATCAGGCTTAGATAGTCCTACTTCAGGTGAAATAATCTTTAATGAAAACGACATGCATAATCTAGACGAAAAAGAAAAAGCTTTAATGCGAAATAAAGAAATAGGTTTTGTTTATCAATTCCACCATTTACTGCCAGAATTCACTGCTCTTGAGAATGTTTCATTACCAATGTTAATTTCAGGCATTCAAAGTGAGAAGGCTTTAGAAAAAAGTAATTATTTATTAAAAAGAGTAAATCTAAATAATAGAGTAAATCATAAACCATCGGAATTATCTGGAGGAGAAAGACAAAGGGTTGCAGTTGCTAGAGCTTTATCTAATTCACCCTCATGTTTAATGATGGATGAACCTACTGGTGATTTAGATACTTATAATGCTCTTAATACAGTAGAAACTATCTTGGAGTTATCTCAAGAATTAAAGGTTAGTTTAATCATTGCTACTCATGATGTTTCCTTATCATCTAAGATGGACAGAATATTTAGTTTGTAGGTAAGGCAGTGGAAAATACAGATCTTTTAAATAAAACAAAACCTTCTGATTTTAAGATCTACGGAAGGCTTATTTCGTATGTATTACCTTATTTTCCTCAGTTCTTGATAAGTATTTTAGGTTTTGCAGTTTTTGCAGGTTCACAAGTGGCATTTGCTGAATGGTTAAAACGTGTTATTGATTACGTAGATAACCCATCTGATGATTTAAGATTGATATGGCCCATATTGTTGATTCTAATAGCCTTAAGTAGAGGGGTAAGTTTTTTTGTAGGCAACTACCTTTTAGCATCCATCTCTAATAGATTAGTACATGAATTAAGAACTGATCTCTTTAACAAGATACCAGTTTTACCAAGTTCTTTTTTTGATACTAGAAGTTCAGGTCATCTAGTTTCTCGAATTACATTTAATGTCATGCAAGTCACTGGAGCTGCAACTAATGCCCTGAAAATTCTTATAAGGGAAGGGCTTCTAGTAATTGGACTCGTTACCTATCTTATGCTTTTAAATTTTAAATTAGCTTCTATTTTCTTTATTGCTGCACCCTTTATAGCTGTAGTGGTTGCCTACGCAGGAAGGAGATTAAGGAAAATAAGTAATCAAATCCAAACTGCCATGGGAGATGTAACCCATGTAGCATCAGAAACTATAAGTGCTTATAAGGAGGTTAAGGCTTTTGGAGGGGAAGAATACGAAGTTAATAGATTCTTTAGAGCTAGTGATAATAATAGGATGCAGAATCTTAAACTTGAAGCCACCAACGCATTAGCTTCTCCAATAATACAGTTTTTAGTTTCTGCAGCATTGGCGTTAATAACTTGGTTAGCTCTTGACCCTACTGTTTTGGAAGCTATGAGCCCCGGTGGATTTGTAGCATTCTTTGGAGCGGCAGGCATGTTAGCAAAACCAGTAAGGCAGCTTTCAGAAATAAATAGTCAAATTCAGAAGGGACTAGCTGCAGCTAGCGATATTTTTGAACAACTTGATGAAGAACCAGAGAAAAATGAAGGTACTTTTGAGAATGATAAGATTCAAGGACTAATAGAATTTAAAGATTTATCGTTTTCTTATAACTTTGATTCTTCAGAGGTTCTAAAAAACATTAATCTTACTATTAACCCAGGAGAGACTGTGGCTTTTGTAGGTAAATCTGGCGCTGGTAAAACAACTTTGGTTAGTCTTATTCCTAGATTTTACGGAGATTTTACTGGTAATTTAACTATTGATGGAATAGATCTAGAGGAATATGAAATAAATAATCTTAGATCGCACATTTCATTGGTTGGACAGAATATTACTTTGTTTAATGACACCATTAATAAAAATATAAGTTACGGATCTATAAGTGAAGAATTTGATTTAATACAGTCAGCTTCCGAGAAAGCCCATGCAGATGAATTTATTAAAGCCTTACCTGATGGGTATGAGACTGTAGTAGGTGATGATGGTGTTTTGTTATCTGGTGGTCAGAGACAAAGGATTGCTATAGCAAGAGCAATATTAAAAGACGCTCCTATCCTAATTCTTGATGAAGCTACATCTGCTTTAGATTCAGAATCGGAAGAATATATTCAAGATGCAATGTCCGAACTAACTAGAGGTCGTACTACTTTAGTTGTAGCTCATAGATTATCTACCATTGAAAGTGCAGATAAGATCGTGGTGCTAGATGAAGGAAAGATAGTAGAGCAAGGAACACATAAGGAGCTCCTAAAGAAAGGGAAACATTATGCAAATCTGCACGCCAAACAGTTCAAAGATGATTCAGTACCTAAAGAAGCTAAGGCGGTTAAAGAATTTGAAGACTACGATTTATCTAGCTTACCCCCTTCAAAAGATCATACGCCTTACCTTGAAAAAGCTTGGTATAAAAAAAGTCTTTGGTTATGGCTTCTTTGGCCTTTTTCTTTAATTACAAAACAAATTTCTAAAAGAAGGTTAACTAAATTCCTAGCAGGAAGTACGAAAACTTGGAGTACTAATATTCCCCTCATTGTAGTTGGCAACATTGTGGCAGGTGGAACAGGTAAAACCCCTTTTGTAATCTGGCTAACTAAGAAACTATCTGAATTGGGCTATAAACCAGGTGTTATAAGCAGAGGGTATGGGGGCAGGGCAAAAAAATATCCCTTAATTGTTAATGATTCAACAAGAGCTAGGATATCTGGAGATGAACCAAGGTTAATCTTTCAAAATACAAACGTACCGGTATACGTTTCTCCCAATAGAGTTGAAGCAGCAAAACAAATGATAGAAGACACGGATTGTAATGTAATTATCAGTGATGACGGACTTCAACATTATCAACTTGGAAGAGATATAGAAATTGTTATCTTTGATGGCTACAGAGGAATAGGGAACAACTTATGTTTGCCAGCTGGTCCTTTAAGAGAATCAATTGAAAGAATTGAGTCAGTCGATTTTATTATAAGCTCCAGTAGCTCTTTAACTAAAGAAGGTATATCAGAAAATGCCATTATGAAATTTAAAGCAACAGAATGGGTCAGGCTCTCAGATCAGAAAAGAGTAGCTTTAGATGCTTGGCCATTAGGTAAAGTAATTCATGGTGTAGCAGGTATAGGTAATCCCTCCAAATTTTTTGTGACTTTGAAACAGCTTGGTTTTAAGGTTATAGAGCATTCATTTCCTGACCATTATCAATTTACAGAAGAAGATTTCACTTTTTCAGAGCAGCTTCCTATAGTTATGACAGAGAAAGACGCAGCACGATGTCATAAAATAGACATAAAAAATATCTGGGTTTTAAGAATAGAGGCAGACTTACCAGATAATTTTGCTCTTGAATTATTAAATAAAATAAAAGAAGAAGATGAGTAAGATTGATCCTAAGTTGCAGGAAATTCTTGTTTGCCCTGTATCAAAAAAAGCTTTAGTACAAATAAAGGATGAGTTAGTTTGTTATGAAAGTGAGTTAGCTTACCCAATAAGAGATGGTATCCCGATAATGCTGCCAGAAGAGGCAAGAAAGCTAAAGAAAGACGAATTAAAAGAATAATGTCTTTTATCGTAATTATTCCAGCAAGATATTCATCTAGCAGATTACCCGGAAAACCACTGGTTGATATTGGAGGTAAGCCAATGATTCAGAGGGTTTACGAATTAGCTAAAAAAAGTAAGGCCGATGAAGTCTATATAGCAACAGACCATAACGATATCATAGACCGCTGTTCATCGTTTGGAGCCAAAGCTTTAATGACGAATAGCCAACACCCTTCAGGAACAGATAGAATTGCCGAAACTTCAGAGTTATTAAATCTTTCACCTGACACTGCAGTAATCAATGTTCAGGGAGACGAGCCTTTTTTAAACTTCTCGGATATAGATAATCTTGCTGATTTTTTTATTCAGGAAAGAAGGTTTGATCTTTGTACTCTTTATTCAGACTTTACCAGTCAACAAGATATAAGCGATCCTAACTTAGTTAAATTATGGCTAGATAAAGATAATACTGTTAAGGCTTTTTCAAGAAGAGAAGATTTTATAGAGAAGAACCAATTATTAAGAGCTTTACATATAGGTATATATATTTACAAGGTAGATTTCATAAAACAATTTGTTAATTGGAAGCAAAGTAACAACGAGAAAAAAGAGAACCTAGAACAGCTCAGAGCTCTTGATAAAGGAAAAAAGATAGGTGCGATTAAATCTTTATCTAAAGGGCACATTGGCATAGATACAAAAGAAGATTTAAATAAAGCTAGAAAGTTAGATTTAAATGGTTGATATAAAACAAAATTATTCCTTAAAAGAGCTAAATAGTTATAGATTTAACTATTCAGCTGAGTTTTTCTGTGAGGGAAATTCTGTTGAAGAATGTCATGAATTCATTGATTTTTGCTTAAAGAAAAAGAAGCCTATCAAGTGTTTTGGTGAAGGGACTAATGTAGTTCTAACTAAAAATATTGAAGGAGGAGTGTTGAAAGTCTCTATACCAGGAAGAATGAAAGAAGAGAATATAGTTAATTTTGGAGCTGGAGAGAATTGGAATGAAGTCGTCTTGTGGTCCTTAGAAAATAAATTATTTGGGTTAGAAAACTTAGCTTTGATACCGGGAACTGTAGGGGCAGCTCCTATACAAAACATAGGAGCATACGGGGAGGAAATTAGTTCTAAATTAATTTCTCTTGAAGCAATTAACTTAAAGACAAATGAACTTATTTGCATGAATAATGCAGAATGTAAGTTTGGTTATAGAGACAGTATCTTCAAGCTTGAAAATAATGATCTATTAGTATCTTCCATAAAACTTAGACTTACCAAGGAGCCTAAAACTAATACTAGCTATAAGTCTTTAAATAATTATCTAATTAGAGATGATATAGACCCCGATTATGCAACACCTTTTCAAGTTTGCAGAGCAGTTACTTCCATTAGAAATAAAATATTACCTAACTACAGAGATGAACCTAATGTAGGTAGTTTTTTTAAAAACTTAACTGTAAAGAAACAAAATTTAGATGAACTGAATAACAAGATGTCTGGTCTTCCTTATTATAAAAATGCTGATGGGTTAACTTATAAAGTTCCTGTAGCTTTTCTTATCGAAAATGCAGGATGGAAAGGTTATAAACAAGGTAATGTAAGAGTTTCTAAAAGACATGCATTGGTACTAATCGCAGATAAAGGCGCTACTAGTGATGAATTATTAAGCCTGTCTTCAGCGATTACGGAAGATATTTATGAGAAGACTCAAGTCAAAATAGAAATTGAACCTGAGGTTATTTAAGTGTCAACTTTTTTGACAGTTGCCTTACTTCATTTGTTTGCAGTAGCAAGCCCAGGTCCTGACTTTGTATTAGTTAGTCGACAAAGCTTTAGATACGGAAGGATGGTAGCTATTTGGACAAGTGCAGGGATAGCTTTAGGAATATTATTCCACGTTGCTCTATCTCTCACGGGCCTAAGCTTATTATTACAAAATCAACCTGATCTATTTTGGTATCTAAAGTTAGCAGCAGCTTTATACATAGGTTATTTAGGGCTTGCTTCTTTAATTTCAAATAGTCCAATCAAATTTCAGAATAATTCTACGGATAAGGAGGGGAGATATTTAAAATCTATTAGTACAGGATTTCTTACCAATGCCCTTAATCCTAAAGCTTTCATTTTCTTTATTACTGTATTTACTTTAGTTATAAATGAAGATACGGGGATAGTTATTAAAAGTCTTTTAGGAATTTACATGTCGATGGCTACTTTTATTTGGTTTACGTTTATGAGCATTCTTTTAACCAATGAGAAAGCTACAGAGAGATTTAAAAACCTTATTCCATGGTTAGAAAAAATAACAGGATTATTCTTGTTAATATTAGCGATTAAAATAATATTTCAAGAAAGCTTTTAGTACATAAAGATTTGAATGAATACAACTAATCCTGCTTCCATACTTAAACAAATTTCAAAGTATAAAGGTGAGAATTTACCTCCTGTCCATTTATGGAATCCGCCGCTGTGTGAGAATGTAGAAATGCGTATTGACAGAGAGGGAAGGTGGTTTTTCATGAACT
>UINC01000178.1_pt1 | contig 16022 bp, 14 predicted proteins | sample 5385821 | NCBI WGS metagenome assembly UINC01 (sample SAMEA4666929, study PRJEB26691) | marine metagenome | isolation source: Pacific Ocean | place: Pacific Ocean | collected 2011-10-13 | reverse complement strand
CATCAGCATCTTATAGAGCATTCCGAATTAGAAATTTTGAAGCAACCTTGCTATTAGTATCTGGAATTATTTTAATGTTGGGCAGAGTGCCTATTGGAGAATTAATACCTTGGTGGATTGTAGCCATTTTAATTGTCTTTGGAGTAGGTGCTATTTCTGCACCATGGATAAAAGATAAAAAAATATTTTTCGGGTTAGTCGTTGGAGGTATTGTCCTATTTCTGGGTGTTGGTTTTGCCATGGGATGGAATCAATCACCACCTCAAATATTATTAATACCCGTTATTCAAGATTGGATTTTCGATTACCCGACAACAGCCGGATCTAGGGCGTTGATGATTGGTATTGCACTTGGAATTGTGGCCACTTCCTTCCGCATTATTGTGGGAATTGAACGGTCATTTTTAGGAGAATAATTCATGGAAACATTAAAAAACATTTTCATAAAATTAGGATCAATGGACAGACGGATAATTTTTCTGTTGGTTGGATTATCCGTACTTTTCCCACTGTTAAAACCTGATTGGTTTACATTGCCCATTAGACCCAAACAGCATTCTCAAATAGTCTTTGATGAAATTAATAAATTGGAGGCTGGCAGCAAGGTGCTTTTGTCATTTGAATATGGACCCAGTACTAAGCCGGAAATTCATCCAATGGCAATAGCGTTACTAAGACATATGTTTGTGAAAGATATTAAAGTATATGCAACAGCTCTTTGGCCTGACGGGATTTTTATGTCAACGGATGCTTTTGATGAGGTAGCGGTGGAATATAATAAGAAAATAGGAATTGATTATGTGAACCTGGGATATAAACCAGGCGGAGAAGCAGTCGTTAAGGGGATTGCGTCAGATATTAGAACATTATATACGGTAGATTTAAATGGTATATCCTTAGATGAAATCCCCATGATGCAAAATGTGAATAACGTTGAAGATTTTGATTTTGTTTTTAGTTTGTCGTCTGGAACTCCCGGATCAAAGGAATGGGTTCAATATGCTACTGACCCAAAGGGCATACCAATGTCCACCGGGTGTACTTCCATTCAAGTTACTGATATTGTACCCTATGTGGAAAATGGTCAAATCAGGGGAATTTTAGCAGGTATGCCTGGGGCTGCAGAATATGAAGAGTTGGTTAAAACTGAACTTAAAAGTAGGGGGCTTGTGATTAAGCCTGGTGAAGCTACCAGTATGATGTCCGCTCAGTCAATGGCGCATGTGGTAATTGTTATATTAATTATTTTTGGGAATATTACCTATTATCTAACCCGAAATAATAAACGAAAGGGGAGTAAGTAATGTCGGCAGAAATTTTCGGATCATGGATTGTAGTTTTTCTTACACTTTGTATATTCAGCTACCTATTTGATGATAATCCTTTTTACAAAGCGGCAGAACATATTTTTATTGGGGTGTCTGCTGGTTATTGGGCAGTTATTGCTTTTTGGCAGCAAATACAACCCAACTTATTTGGGCGATTATGGCCAAAATTGGAAGATGTAGGAGAAGGATCTGTTTTACAATCAGCGTGGTATAGTATTTATAAAGTTCTCAATTTTATATCTACAGGATTTGGGACACTAGACAGGAGTATATTTCCAGAAGGTGGTATTAAGGGGTATGATGAGATTCGCCTTATGTATCTAATTCCGTTTATTTTAGGAATTTTTATGCTTTTGCGACTTGTTCCTAAAGTTGGATGGCTCGCTCGCTGGGCAATAGCCTACATTGTGGGTATGACTGCAGGTTTGCGTTTCTACAGTTTTTTAAATTCAGATATTTTAATCCAGATTAAAGCATCAACCATTGATTTTTCATCTGATTGGGGCACAATTATTAATGGGTTGATTGTATTTATTGGTACTTTAACAGGGCTCATTTATTTTTTCTTTTCAAAAGAGCACAAAGGGTCCTTTGGTACCCTAAGTAAAATTGGAATATATTTTTTAATGATAAAATTTGGAGCATCATTTGGATTTGCAGTAATGGGACGTATTTCACTCCTCATTGGGCGAATTAATCAATTAAAAGATTACAGTACGGCAGAGTACAATTATGCAACACCAACCATACTAGTAGTTATTATTATTAGCCTTGCCATTTGGTCATTTATGGATGGCGGCAAAAAGAAAGAATCTGCTGCTTAATCTTGACGTAAATAATTACAGACTACATAATATTTAGGAGATAAATTGAAGGAAATACTGAATTCCCTTGGGATAAAAGAAAATAATTTTGGGGCAGGAGTTGGTGCCGGAAACTGGTCTAGTACAACCGATGCAGGTGTCTTGAATTCTGTAAACCCTGCTAATGGGGAAGTAATTGCAAATGTGTATCAATGCTCTGAAAGCGACTATGATAATGTTATTGTGGAATCCCAAAAAGCTTTTGAAGAATGGCGTATGGTTCCTGCTCCCATTAGAGGACAATTGGTTCGGGAAATGGGTGAGGAACTCCGTCGTAAAAAAGATATGCTGGGGAGTCTTGTTGCTCTTGAAATGGGAAAAATTAAAGCTGAAGGTGATGGTGAAGTACAGGAAATGATTGACATTGCTGATTTTGCTGTTGGTTTATCACGACAACTTTATGGACTCACCATGCATTCTGAAAGAGTGAAGCACCGCATGTATGAACAATATCATCCTCTGGGAATTGTGGGCGTTATATCTGCTTTTAATTTTCCTGTTGCGGTTTGGGCATGGAATGCCTTTCTTGCAGCTGTGTGCGGAGATATCACAGTCTGGAAGCCTTCTTCCAAAGCTCCCTTATGCGGAATAGCTATTCAAAATATTTGCAATGAAGTTTTGCAAAGGGAAGGGTATAAAGGTATTTTCAGTTTAATTATTGGCAGGGGTTCCACTATTGGGGAAAGATTGATTAATGATAAAAGAGTCCCTCTTATTTCTGCTACTGGAAGTACACGTATGGGTAAGCGAATAGGCGGAGTTGTTGGTGAAAGACTGGGAAAAACCATTTTAGAACTAGGCGGTAACAATGCAATCATTGTGGACGAAACAGCAAAAATGGATATGGTGGTACCAGCCATATTGTTTGGAGCAGTGGGAACTGCTGGGCAAAGGTGTACCAGTACCAGAAGAATAATTGTCCATTCCAGTTTATATGATGGATTGGTGGAAAAATTAACCAAAGCTTATACACAAGTTAAAATTGGGAATCCTTTGGATGAATCAACTTTGATGGGGCCGCTTATTGATCAGGGTGCAGTAGATGATTATTTATCGGCATTAGAAAAAGTAAAGCAGGAAGGTGGAGAAATATTATGTGGTGGTGAGGTTGTTGCAGGCGATGGATTTTATGTATTGCCAACTATTGTAAAAGCTGAAAATAGCTATGAAATTGTACAGGAGGAAACCTTTGCCCCTATTTTATATATTATCCCTTATGATAATTTAGATGAAGCAATTCAATTGCATAATGGCGTTCCCCAGGGATTGTCTTCAGCCATATTTACTACTAATGTATTGAACTCAGAAACGTTTCTTTCCCATGAGGGTAGCGATTGTGGAATTGCAAATGTAAATATTGGAACTTCAGGCGCCGAAATTGGAGGTGCCTTTGGAGGAGAAAAAGATACAGGTGGAGGGAGAGAATCTGGGTCTGATGCATGGAAAGTGTATATGCGTAGGCAAACGAATACCATGAATTGGAGTACAGAGTTACCTCTGGCTCAGGGTATTAAATTTGATATTGAAATTTAGGAGAGTTTAAAATAATAATGACAATTGATTCAAAAAATGTAAGAGCCACATTAGGGAAACATATTTTAGCTGATGGTTATGAGCCCGTAATGGATATGGAAAAAAGTCATGGCTCCTGGCTGGTTGATGAGCGTGATGGTTCAGAATATCTGGATATGTTTTCCATGTTTGCTTCTGGTGCGGTGGGATATAATCATCCTGATATTCTAGCGGGGAAAGACCGGCTAGCTGCAGCTGCACTTTACAAGCCAACCTTATCTGATATTTATAATGTCCAATACGCAGAATTCGTTGAAGCATTTTCTAATACGGCAATCCCAGAATATCTTCCGCATACATTTTTTATTGAAGGTGGTGCCCTTGGAGTTGAAAATGCATTAAAAGTAGCATTTGACTGGAAAGTCAGAAAGAATATGGAAAATGGAAAAGGGGAAAAAGGTGGTAAAATTATTCATTTCAAACAGGCATTCCATGGAAGAACTGGTTATACCCTTTCACTCACAAATACTACAGACCCCAGAAAGACGATGTATTTCCCTAAATTTGACTGGCCTCGTATTGATATCCCGAAGCTGTCTTTTCCTATTACAGATATTGTTTTAGAAAATGTTGAGAAAAATGAAAAGATTGCAATTGATCAAATCAAATCAGCTATTAGTAATAACCCCGATGACATTGCAGCACTGATTATTGAACCAATTCAAGGTGAAGGTGGAGATAATCACTTTCGGGACAATTTTTTTGTGGCACTTCGCCAACTTTGTGATGAAAATGAAATGTTATTCATTATGGATGAGGTGCAAACAGGTATTGGTATCACTGGAAAGTGGTGGGCGCATCAACACAATTCTGTAAAACCAGATATAATTTCATTTGGCAAGAAAACTCAGGTCTGCGGACTGCTAGCTGGAAAGCGTGTTGAAGAAGTGGACAAAAATGTGTTTTCTGAATCCAGTCGAATTAATTCAACGTTTGGTGGTAATTTGGCTGATATGGTTAGATTTCATATTATTTTGGAAATTATTGAGAAAGAAAATTTAATTGAAAATGCTAAAAATATGGGTGCTGTTCTGAAAAAAGAATTGCAATTCCTTTCGGAAGAATTTCCTGCTTATGTTACAAATCCAAGAGGGCTTGGATTATTTGCAGCTTTTGATTTACCATCTCAAACAGAAAGAGATAAAGTAATTGATGGTTTACTGAAAAATAAATTACTTATGTTGCCATCGGGTGATGATGCAATTCGATTTAGACCTCATTTAAATGTTACATCGGAAGATTTAAAAACATCAATAGATATAATTAAATCTACAATCAAAGCTACTTTGAATTAGGTGGCGGGAACACTTTATGTTGTCGGTACTCCAATTGGAAACCTTTCAGATTTAACTTTCCGGGCTGAAACAACCCTAAAGGCTGTAAATCTCATTGCAGCCGAAGATACCCGCACCAGTAAAAAGTTATTGAGGCATTATAATATTGACACTCCCCTCATTGCTTACCATGATAATAATGAAATAAATCAAGCGAGGAATTTGGTTAATAAATTAAATTCTGGAGATTCAATCGCAATTATTTCTGACGCAGGAACCCCCTGCATTAGTGACCCTGGATATAGGGTGGTGAATCTGGCAAAAAAAGAGAGGATTGAAGTTATAACAATTCCTGGTCCATCAGCAGTTACTGCAGCACTTTCTGTTTCTGGCCTTCCTACGGATCATTTTTATTTTGAGGGTTTTTTACCTCCCAAAAAGGGGAGGAGAACCCGCTTTGAATTATTAGAATCTCTGCCTGCAACTGTCGTAATTTTCGAATCTCCACATAAAGTGCTTCGTACATTGAGGGACATCCATAATTATTGGGGGAATCGTATTATTTCTGTTTGTCGGGAATTAACTAAAATATTTGAGGAATCATTTTTAGGCACAGTGGAGGATGCTGAAAATTATTTTTCAAAATCTAAACCCAAGGGGGAGTTTGTTGTTTTGGTTGCAAAAAAAGGATACACTCTGGATTAATGATTGCTGGTAAATTAATCACTTTTGAGGGAATCGACGGGTCTGGTAAATCCACCCAGATACAATTACTGGAAGCAGAATTTGAAAAGTTAGGTATATCATATAAGACTTTTAGAGAACCGGGTGGGACAAAATTGTCAGAGAAAATCAGGACAATTCTGTTAGATAAAGAAAATATAGAATTATACTCTAATGCTGAAAGCCTATTATTTGCAGCTGCTCGGGCACAATTGACTGCTGAACAAATTAAGCCAGCAATCACAAAAGGTGAATTTGTAATTTGTGATAGATTTACAGATAGCACAATTGCATATCAAGGGTATGGCAGAGGATTAAATATTAATAATTTAGAATTGATTAACACTATTGCCACCGATGGGCTTATCCCCGATATAACGTTTATATTGGATATAGACCCCCAAAAAGCGACTGAAAGATTAAAAACGGTTAATCCAGATAGAATGGAGGCAGCCGGCATTGATTTTTTTAAAAAAATTAGACAGGGATATTGCCAAATCAGGGAACAAAATCAAAGCCGATGCATCGTAATAAATGGAGAGAAACCTCAAAAAGATATATCAAAAGAAATTCATCATATAATAATGGAAAGATTTAAAAAGGAACTCACATGCAGTTATTGAAAAAATGGTTCATATTCACCCTTATTTTATTAATTCCTGTTATAGGGCAGGACAAAAAGAAAGATTCTAAACCATTAGCATCCAAAAAGAAAAAAGGAATAGAATTTAGTAATAACCAAAATACTCAGGATTATTTAAAAATGCTGGAAACTGCATTTTATAGAGTTCGGGAAAGTTATGTAGATTCCGTAAATGAATCTGAGATTATAAAAGCTGGCATTAAGGGGATGATGAAACCTCTAGATCCCTATACACGATTTCTCAGTGGAAGCAGTAAAGATAGACTGGATATGCTGAGAACAGGAAAGTATGGTGGAGTTGGAATTCAGATTGGTCTAAGGAGAGATACATTGACGGTGTTAACGCCATTTGAAGATAGCCCTGCCTATTCCGAAGGAATTCATTCCGGAGATCAGATTCTAATGATTGATTCTGTCAGTACGAAAGGAATGTCATTAAAGGATGCATCAAAATTAATAAAGGGTGAATTAGGCTCTGTGGTTGAATTAACAATCTATAGACCTTCTGCTCGGACTAAAATTTCTTTTGAGCTAACTCGTGCTAATATTGTGATTAAACATGTTCCTTATTGGGGGGTGGATGAAAATGGAATCGGATATATTCGTATTACCAAATTTTCAAAAAATACAGCAAAAGATTTTGGCACAGGGCTGCAGGAATTGATTGATGAAAATTTGAAGGGATTGGTAATTGACCTTAGAGGAAATTCAGGAGGATTACTGAATAATAGTATTAACATATTGGACAAACTTACCGATAGGGGTATTAATTTGTTAAATACCAAAGGCCGTATTCCAAAATCGAATCGGGAGATGAATTCTCGCCGATCCCCCAAATTATCACCAGATATTCCTATAGCAGTTTTAATTAATCGCAGTTCTGCATCAGCCAGCGAAATTGTTTCAGGTGTTATTCAAGATTTAGATCGCGGGGTAATAGTAGGTGAGAAATCATTTGGTAAGGGATTGGTACAAAGCATGTATAATCTGAATGATACAACTACCCTAAAAGTTACCACTGCCAAATATTACACGCCATCTGGCAGACTCATTCAAAAAGAGGATTATCTTAATAATGGGTTCTTAACCGATGGACTAGATAAAAAGGATTCCTTATTTACTACAAGAGGAGGGAGAACCGTAAAGGGCGGTGGCGGTATAACACCGGATGTTGAAATTAAACGAACCAGCCTTCCCCCTTATGTACAAGGGTTGTGGAGGGAAGGTGTTTTTCTCACTTTTGCAGCAGAATATGTACCCATGAATGGAATTGAATCTCCCATTATTATTACAGATAAAATTTACCGAGATTTTGAAGTTTTTCTTGAGGAATATGAAATAAATTATAAACTTCCTGGAGAAAAGGACTTAAATAAATTAAAAACAGCTCTCCGTTCTCAGGATGATTTAAAGAAAACCACCAATACATCTATTTTATCTAAACTCATGTTTTGGAAAAAATCAAAATCAGCAATCCTTCAATTAACAGGAAAAGTAGATAAATATTATCAAAATAAAAGAAATGGGCAATACTGGGATCCTAATAACATTAAATGGGTGAAAAATGGATTGCTTCGAGAAATGTCCCTCGTTGCATCAGGAAACAGGGAAAAAATTAAGGTTAGCTTAATTGAAGATAATGTATATCAGGAAGCGGCAGAAATTTTACTTGATCCTAACAGATATTACGATATCCTTGAACCTGATCCTGAATCAGTTGAAATTGAGCCTGTTCAAGAATAAAAAATTCTCTCAGATAATACTATGGTCATTATCCTTTCATCATTGTAAATTTCTCGGCTGTATTTCAATAGATATATTAAGAAAAGGGCGGCTAGCTCAGTTGGTTAGAGCGCCACGTTGACATCGTGGAGGTCACAAGTTCAAATCTTGTGTCGCCCACTTTGATTATGAGTGAAATTCAAATAACATTACCAGATGAAACTATCAAGCAGGTTGAACAAGGTTCTACCAGTGGAGATGTAGCACGCTCTATTGGAGAGGGCTTATATCGTGCATCTATAGCTGCAAGGGTAAATGGTGATATCGTTGATTTAGAATCTCCCATTGAAGAAAATACCAATGTGGAAATTTTGACCAATAAGAATCCTGAGGCTCATGAAATATTATTGCACAGTTCAGCTCATCTTTTAGCTCAGGCAATTAAAGAGTTATATCCCCAGGCAAAAATTGCCATTGGCCCAGCACTTTCTGATAGGTATTATTATGATATCGATGTAGATGTTTCTATTAATGATGAAGAGTTGGAAAAGATAGAAAAAAAAATGAAGGAGCTAGCCAAGCAGAATATGCAGATTGAACGAGTGGAATTATCTCGAAATGATGCCTTAGAAAAATTCAAAAATATGGGTGAGGATTATAAAGTTGAAATTATTTCCGAAATACCTGAAGAAGATACAATTTCTGCTTACAAACAAGGTAATTTCATCGACCTTTGTAGAGGTCCACATGTACCATGCACTGGAAAAATAAAGCATATAAAACTTCTGTCCAGTGCCGGTGCATATTGGCGTGGCGATGAAAATAATAAAATGCTGCAGAGAATTTATGGTACTGCCTGGTTTACAAAAGAGGAATTAAATGAATTTCTTTTTAATCTTGAAGAAGCCAAAAAACGTGATCATAGAAAACTAGGTCGAGAACTGGAAATCTATACTTTTGATGATGAAGTTGGTCCTGGGTTACCCCTTTGGCTTCCTAATGGAACGGTAATAATTGAAGCGCTTGAAAATTTAGCAAAAGAGACGGAAGGAAAAGCAGGATATTCCCGCGTACGAACTCCCCATTTAACCAAAGGTGACTTGTACGAAAGATCAGGGCATTTGGACCATTACCGCGATAGCATGTATCCAGCAATGGATGTGGATGGAATATCATATTTTGTAAAACCAATGAATTGCCCTCATCATCATAAAATATTCTCTGCAACACCAAAGAGCTATCGAGATATGCCGGTTCGACTGGCTGAATATGGCACCTGTTATCGGTATGAAAAATCGGGTCAGTTATTTGGATTGATGCGGGTTCGATCCATGCAAATGAATGATGCACATATTTATTGCACAGAGGATCAGTTCAAAGATGAATTCCTGAAAGTCTGCAATATGTATTTATATTATTTTGATGTGTTTGGAATTGAAAAATATAAAATGAGATTAAGTTTGCATGACCCTGAAAACTTAGGTAAAAAATATGTAAATGAGCCTGAATTATGGATTAAAACAGAGCAATTAGTCCGGGAAGCATTAATTGAGGGTAATATTCCTTTTGAAGAAATCCCCGGTGAGGCTGCATTTTATGGCCCCAAAATTGATGTTCAGGTTTGGAGCGCCATTGGCAGAGAATTTACATTGGCAACCAATCAGGTTGACTTTGCTATTCCCAAAAGGTTTGATTTAGTGTATGTAGATGAAAATAATAATGATCAAACTCCTCTTTGTATTCATCGTGCTCCCCTGGGAACCCATGAACGTTTTGTTGGATTTCTAATTGAGCATTTTGGTGGAGACTTTCCACTTTGGTTAGCTCCAAAACAGGTGATAATATTGCCTATTTCTGATAAATATTTATCCTATGCAGATGCATTAGAAAAAAAGATGCTTGATAATAATATTAGGGTATCCATTGACTCCAGAAGCGAAAAAATGGGAGCTAAAATACGGGATGCTGAAATAAAGAAAATACCCATGATGCTAATTGTGGGTGAAAAAGAAGAAAATGATGGCAGTGCTTCAGTAAGAAGACGCCATATTGGAGATTTAGGATCTACATCTATAGATGAATTGATTCCTGAAATTGTAGATGAAATAACAACAAGAAGGAGGGCGTAGTATAGCGAAAGATAAGAACGATCCCCGTATAAATGAAGAAATCAGGGTGCCACGAGTAAGGCTAATTGACGAAGAGGGAAATCAGGCTGGAGTTGTCACTATAAAAGATGCTATTTATAAAGCCGAACAGGCAGGATTAGATTTAGTTGAAATTGCTCAGAAGGTAGATCCGCCAGTATGTAAAATACTGGATTTTGGAAAATATCGGTATGAGATTCAGAAACAGAAAAAGATTAATAAAAAGAAGCAGCATGTGGTTCAGGTTAAAGAAATCAGAATCAGGCCAAATACCGGCGATCATGATTTGCTTACAAAGCTAAAAAAAGCACAGAAATTTATTGAATCCGGCGCAAAATTAAAAGTAACAGTTATGTTTAGAGGTCGGGAAATGTCACGGAAAGAAGCCGGAATGGCTCTGTTAAAGCGCGTGACAAATATATTAGAAGATGTTGCAAAAATTGATAAAGCTGCCAGTTTGGAAGGTAGGCGAATGTCAATCATACTAAGCCCAAGATAAAAGGAGTAAAAGATGCCAAAAATGAAAACAAAAAGAAGCGCTGCAAAGCGATTCAGAAAAACAGGCTCGGGCAAAATAACCTACAATAAGTCAGGGAATAGACACCTGTCTACAAAGAAAAGTTCGAAACGGAAGAGGCGTCTCCGTAAGGACACTTGTCTTAGCAAGGCTATGACGAGTAGAACCAAAAAAATGATTCCATAAAAAGGAGAGAATCATGCCTAGAGCAAACAGTACAGTACCAAGACACCGCCGACACCGTAAAATTGTCAAATTGGCAAAAGGGTATTATGGTGCTAGAAAATCAAACTTCAGATCGGCAAAAGATGCGGTTCAAAAAGCGTGGCAATACGCTTATAGAGATCGTCGAGTAAATAAACGAAACTTTCGGCGACTTTGGATTGTCCGAATTAATGCAGCTGTTCGACAGCATGGATTATCCTATTCACAATTTATCTCAGCTTTGAAAGCAAAGGATATTGAATTGAATCGGAAAACCCTTGCCCACATGGCTGTACATGATCCAGAGGGATTTGCAGCAGTAGTAGACTCTGTAAAATAGCGTTTGTGTCAATAACCGATCAGATACAGAAAGTCAGGGCTGAATTCAGTTCTGACTTGAAAAGCCTGTCCTCTGAAAATGGCGCTTTAGATCAAATCCGTATAAAATATCTGGGACGGAAAGGACTGGTTGCCAGCCTTTTTGTCCAAATGGGAACGGTATCAGCAGAAGAACGCCCCCAAATGGGTCAGGTTCTCAATGAACTCAAAGTTGATATCACTGCTGAGATTGATGGACTCAGCTCAGTTGATTCGGAAAGCAGTGGGTCTGCAACTTCCAATATTGATTATACGCTTCCAGGAGACCCAATTCCAGTAGGCAGCACTCACCCGCTGACTCAAGTGATGGAAGAGATAAAGTCCATTTTTCTACGCCTGGGTTTTTCCATTGCCTACGGACCAGAAATTGATACGGATTTCTATAACTTTGAAGCGCTTAACATACCCAAGCATCATCCTGCCCGGGATATGCAGGACACCTTTTACATTAGCGATAATGTTCTCCTGAGAACCCACACCTCTGATACTCAAATTCATTTTATGGAAAACCATGAGCCTCCTGTGCGTATTATTGCTCCGGGAAGGGTGTACCGTAATGAAGATGTTAGTGTCAGAAGTTATTGTTTATTTCACCAAATAGAAGGACTATATGTAGATGCTGGAGTAACTTTTGCAGAATTAAAGGGTACATTAGATTATTTTGCCAGGGAGTTATTTGGCCAGAATGTTAAGACACGGTTTCGCCCAAGTTATTTCCCATTTACCGAACCCAGTGCTGAGATGGATGTCTCATGTATTTTCTGTAAAGCAAAAGGCTGCGGCATCTGTAAGAAAACCGGATGGTTGGAAATTCTCGGCTGTGGAATGGTTGATCCTGAAGTATATAAATCGGTGAATTATGACCCCGAAAAATGGACAGGTTTTGCATTTGGCATGGGAATTGAACGCATGGCAATGCTGAAATATGGTGTGCAGGATATTCGTCTATTTTATAGTGGTGATATTAGATTTTTGAGGCAGTTCTGATGAAAGTATCCCTTAATTGGCTTAAAGATTATCTGGATGTATCAGGAACTGCTGAAGAAATTTCAGATACACTTACTGCATTAGGCTTAGAAACCTCATACGAAAATACCGGTAAGTGTTTTAACGGAGTAGTATTGGGGAAAGTGGTTGAATGTGGTCCCCATGAAAATGCAGATAAATTATCAGTATGTGAAGTAGATACTGGAGATGGTGAAAATCACTCCATTGTATGTGGTGCCCCTAATGTAAAAAGTGGAATTTATGTACCCGTAGCAAAAGTGGGGGCAACCCTGAATAATGGTGATTTCAAAATTAAACAGGCAAAACTGAGAGGGGTTGAATCCCATGGAATGATTTGCTCTGAAAGGGAATTGTCTATTAGTGATGAGCATGAAGGCATCATGATTCTTGACACCGAAGCAGATTTAGGTACCCCCATTGAAGAAATTCTCACATTTAAAGAAGACACCCTCTTTGAAATTGACCTTACCCCAAACAGAGGGGACTGCCTCAGCCATTTAGGCGTTGCCCGGGAACTGGGAATTAATGCAGAAGTGGATATCAAACGAAGGGCCGTTGATGTGGCTGAATCAGAAAATCCCACCAGCAATGAAATTAAAATTGATATTGCAGATAAAGATGCATGTCCTCGTTATGTAGCTAGGGTTATTAAGGGCGTAAAAGTTGGGCCATCCCCCCAATGGCTTGTTGATAGGATGACATCTATTGGGCAGTCCAGTATAAATAATATTGTGGATGCTGCTAATTATGTGCTAATGGATTCCGGACATCCTATGCATACATTTGATTTTGATACCATTTCGGGCAATGAAATAATTGTACGCTATGCTGAAAATGGAGAAAAATTCACTACCCTTGATAATGAAAAAAGGGATTTAAAAGATTTTCATCTGCTCATTTGTGACGGAGAAACCCCCATCGCTCTTGCAGGAATAATGGGTGGGGCCAATAGCGAGATTACCGATAGGACTACAAATATTTTAATTGAAAGTGCCTATTTCAGTCCTACAGTGGTACGGAAAGGTGCAAAAGTTTTAGACCTGTCAACAGAGGCATCTAAAAGATTTGAACGGGATACAGATATGGATGGTATTATTCCTGCAATTAACCAATTGGCTACCCTGATTGTGGAAGTGGCCGGTGGTGAAATATGCAAAGGGGTGGTTGATGAATATCCTGCTGAAAAAATCCCACACACGTTTAATTTTTCATTAGAGAAATGTGAAGCATTATTGGGGACGCATATTACAGAAAAGAAAATTGAAACCATTTTTGATTCGCTTCAAATTACCTATAAAAATAAAAATGGAAGTTTTCAGTGTACTATTCCCACATTTCGGAATGATTTAGAGCGGGAAGTGGATTTATATGAAGAGGTGGCTCGGGTTATTGGCTACGATAATATTCCATCTGCTGTGCAGTTCACGGGGTCATATAATTCATTTGTTGAAGATGACCAACAATTAGATTCTCTTCTTAGAACACATCTGCAATATAACGGTTACTATGAGCATTATTCCAATAGCCTGCAGCATGAAAATGATACCAATCTATTTCTAGGGGGTGAAGCAGTTGAGTTGAAAAATCCTTTAAGTCAGGATATGGCATTTATTCGTAATTCAATTATACCGGGATTATTAATGGCAGCCTCCTATAATGAAAAGAGGCAGGAGAAAGGATTTAAACTTTTCGAAATTGGTGCTATCCATAATCAGTCTAAAAAATCTGCCACCGGCTCTAAAGAAAAGTTTCATTTAGGATTGCTTTGGTATGGTGAACCTCAATCTCATTGGCGTAATTATGAAGATAGAGATTTATATAGATGTAAGGGTGAAATAGTTCAACTATTAGAATCGGTGGGATTATCTAATATTTCATATAAAGTGGGTACAGAAAAGGGATTTGAAACTTCACTTAAAATTTACTCAGGTAAAACGCAAATTGGTAATGTGGGAATTCTAGATAACAAGGTATTAAAACAGTATGATATTAAGGTAAATCCAACGGTATGTGATCTCTCACTGCATAATATGAGAACGTTGTGGCAGAACCGAAAGTTGGGGTATAGTCCGCCACCGGCATACCCAAGCATGAACCGGGATATTGCCTTGCAGGTTTCTCGTGATAAACCGGCTGAAGACCTGCTTACTACTATTCAGAAAGAAGGTGGAAATACCCTTAAAGATGTTTCATTATTTGATGTATATCAATCTGATGAAGTGGGGGATAATAATAAAAGTTTGGCATTTTCTTTAAAGTTTCAATCGGAGGCTACAACCTTAACAGATACTGAGGTGGATGCCGATGTGGAAAAAATTCTTAATTCCCTCAAAAAGGCTCATGGAGCCATCCAAAGATAAGGAGGCATTATCACGATGAAAACCAAAGTGGTTAAAGTTAATATATTAGGGCAGGATTATGTGGTTCGTTCAGCTGCCGGTCAAAAATATCTGGAGAAAGTTGCAGCTTATGTGGATGAGAAAATGGAAGAAATAAAGGCTTCAGGTATTGATGATTCACAGCAATTACGAATTGCTATTTTAGCCGCAATGAATATCACTGATGAGCTTTTTACCTATAAAAAAGAGAAAAAGAAATTTGTGGATAAAGTAGAAGCCAAAACCATTGCTATTACGGAGTTTATTGAAAACAGAATTCACGATATTGAGGCTGATAAAAAATAAATGGAAACACTCTTATTAAAGGGTAAGCCTGTTTCAGATAGTATCCGTTTGTCACTGGAACCAAGGGTGCAATCATTAATAGAAATAGGTATCGTTCCAAAGTTAGCAGCTATTATTGTAGGGGATGATCCAGCATCCCAGGTGTATGTACGCAATAAAGCCCGGGCATTTGAAAAACTGAATTGTGAAAGCCAAACCTATCGATTAGATTCAAGGTCCAGTGAAGAAGACGTGTTAACACTTATAGATAGGCTCAATAATGATCCCTCGGTCCATGGTATTCTGGTACAGCTGCCCTTACCCAATCATTTGGATTCTAAAACGATACTCCATACCGTATCCCCTAATAAAGATGTTGACGGATTTCACCCTGAAAATTTAGGTTTATTGTTAGAGGGAAATCCCAATTTTATACCCTGCACACCCCATGGAGTTTTAGAGATTTTACGGCATTATGATATTCCAGTTTCAGGCAGGCATGCGGTTATTGTGGGTAGGAGTAATATTGTGGGGAAGCCTATGTTTGCCTTGTTGGCACAGAAATTTGAAATGGGAAATGCAACGGTTACCATCTGTCATACGGGAACGAAAGATTTAGCAGCTTATACAAAGCAAGGGGACATCATTATTGCAGCGGCTGGTTCTGCTAATATGATTACAGGTGACATGATTAAAGAGGGCGTAGATATAATTGATGTGGGGATCAACCGTGTAGATGATGATTCAGAAAAAGGCTATACACTTGTGGGTGATGTGAATACAGAATCCGTTATGGGTATTGCCAATTCGGTAACTCCTGTTCCTGGAGGGGTAGGACCTATGACCATAACCATGCTATTGGTGAATACCGTTAAATCAGCAGAAAAATGTGTTGAATTGGTTACCGGTTGGTAGTTGGTTATCTTGCGCCCGTAGCTCAGCTGGATAGAGCGCTTGCCTCCGGAGCAAGAGGTCACAGG
>UINC01000175.1_pt1 | contig 16026 bp, 14 predicted proteins | sample 5385821 | NCBI WGS metagenome assembly UINC01 (sample SAMEA4666929, study PRJEB26691) | marine metagenome | isolation source: Pacific Ocean | place: Pacific Ocean | collected 2011-10-13 | reverse complement strand
TATGGTCTAGGCCAGCAAGTTGAAACATCTGCCACGCTATAACGATATCGGCAAGCATAACTGTCATTTCAACGACTGAAAGCACCCTCCTGTCCTGCTACCTCTGTGTGACAATACAAATTGCAAATTAATTGATGTGGATTAATTTTGAGTAATTAAAATATAACATTTATTCTATTTTTTTATTAAATAGAAAATTTACGTTTACACATATATAAATTTATGTATACTGAATTTTCTTGAAGTTCAATATTCTTCAAGTATTGGAATCAATTTCGACTTCCAATTTTTTCCTTTATGGGGGACAAAAAAATGAAAAAAATGATATTAGTTTTTGTTTTATTAACTACTTCTTTTATAGGCTCTACTTACGCATTAACCATTGGTTTTTCTGTAGCTAGATTTGATGATAACTTTCTAACTGTAATGAGAAATGATGCGGTAAGACATGCTGGTGAAATGGGCTATACGATGCAAGTAGATGATGCAAAGGATGATGTTACAACTCAGCTAAGTCAGGTGCAAAACTATATAGCTTCTGGTGTAGACGCTATAATTGTGAACGCTGTTGATACAGATACTACTATAGCAATGACAAAAGCAGCTGAAAATGCAGGAGTACCTCTTGTTTACGTAAATAGACAGCCTATTGATTTAGATGTCTTAGGAGATTCAACAAGTTTTGTTGGTTCTAATGAAAAATGGTCTGGAACGCTTGAAGCATTCGAAATGTGTGTTCAAGCTGGAGGCACTGGTACAGCAGTAATGCTAATGGGCCAATTAAGCAATGAAGCAGCTCGTTCACGTTCAGAAGATGTTAGAGAAGTACTGAAACTGTCAATGTGTAATGGTATTGACTTAATTGAAGAGCAAACTGGTAATTGGAGTAGGCTTGAAGCAAACGACATAATGACTAACTGGATTGCTGCTGGTTTAGATTTTAATATTGTTTTTGCTAATAATGATGAAATGGCAATTGGAGCAATTCAAGCCCTGAAATCAGCTGGAATTAGCATGGATGATGTTATCGTAGGGGGTGTTGATGCTACTGAAGATGCGTTGAATGCAATGCAAGCTGGTGATCTTGATGTAACAGTGTTTCAAAATGCTGCTGCACAAGGAGCAGGCGCTGTAGATGCTGCTGCTGCATTAGTTGGTGGAGCTTCACTACCTAATTTCGTGGTAATACCTTTTGAATTAGTGACTCTTGCTAATATTGACCAATACTTAGGTCAAAACTAGCTCTAACTAGTACAAAAAAATTATAATCGACGAATCCATAGCCTTTCCAGGAAGGCTATGGAGGAGTCTCTCTTTTTCAATTTTCTATGAATAATAATCAAAAAAATATAATTTTAAAAACTGAAGGTCTTACTAAGCATTATGGTGGTGTGAGAGCTTTACAAGATGCTAATTTTAGTCTTACTGAAGGAGAGCATGTTGCAATTGTAGGAGACAATGGTGCAGGAAAATCAACATTTATTAGACAAGTAACAGGTGTGGAAATTCCAACATCTGGTGATATTTATTTTGATGGTAATTTAGTTAATTTTAAAACTCCAGCTGATGCAAAAGAAGCCGGAATAGAAACTGTTTATCAAAACCTAGCTTTAGCGGATGATTTGGATGTTCCCTCTAATATATTTTTAGGCAAAGAAGAAACATATTTCAATTTTGGGCCATTTAGTTTTTTAAATGAAAAAAAAATGCATAAAAAATCTATTGATGTATTGGCTAAAACTGGAATTAAAATTCCTGATCTAAAAATTGCTATGAGTAACATGTCAGGTGGACAAAGACAGTGTGTTGCAGTTAGTCGATCTGCTGGTTTTGCATCAAAATTAATTATTATGGATGAACCAACTGCTGCTCTTGGAGTTCAAGAAACGGAAAAAGTAGAAAATATAATTAAGACTATAAAAGAACAAGGCATTCCTCTAATTGTAATTAGTCATAATTTACGACAAGTATTTGATCTAGTTGACAAAATATGGGTACTTCGCCAAGGGAAAATTGTTGGTTGTGTTGAAACTTCCAAATCAAATACTAATGAAATTGTTTCACTTATTACTGGAGTAAAGCAAGAAGTTGAAGGGGATGCGAGTTTTGTATGACTAAATTACGACAAAAGTTTATGAATTGGTACAAAAGCCTACCAACTGAATTTAATATTTTTCTGGTTTTATTAGGTATGGCTTTATTATTTGAAATTTTAGGATGGATTTTTATTGGACAAAGTTTTATTTTAAATAAAAGAAGACTAATCATCATGATTCTCCAAGTATCTGTTATTGGAATAATTGCTGTTGGTGTAACCCAGGTAATTGTTATGTCTGGAATCGATTTATCTGGAGGATCTTTAGTTGCATTTTCTGCAATAGTTGCTGCCAGTCTGGCACAAAATTCTGCCTATTCAAAAGCTGTTTTTCCTCACCTTACAGACCTTCCATTTCTAATTCCAGTTCTAGCTGGTATTGGTGCAGGATTAATTGCTGGATTCATAAGTGGCAATCTTATTGCAAGGACAGGCATTCCTGCTTTTATAGCTACATTGGGTATGTTAGTTTCTGCTAGAGGCGCAGCTGCTTGGTATAACAATGGAAAACCAGTTAGTTTTTTAACTGACGATTTTACAAGTCTAGGTCAAGGAGCTTGGCCAGTATTTATTTTCCTAACTGTCGCTTTAGTTTTCCATATTCTAATGCGCTATACAAAATACGGAAAGCATACATACGCAATAGGGTCGAATGAAGAGGCAGCTCGTGTCGCAGGTATTAACATTAAAAGACATAAAATTTTGGTTTATTCTATTGCTGGGGCTTTATCAGGTTTAGCTGGTGTAGTTACAGCCGCCAGGGCTATGTCTGCACAAGCTGGCATGGGGATGATGTATGAACTAGATGCTATCTCTGCAGCTGTAATTGGAGGCACTTCATTGTTTGGAGGAAGGGGAAGGATTACAGGAACTTTAATTGGAGTTCTAATACTAGGTGTAATTACCTCTGGTTTTGTTTTCTTAAGAATCAATGCATATTATCAAGACATGGTTAAAGGAGCGATTATTGTTGGCGCTGTAGTTCTTGATCAATATCGCAATAATAAATTAAAAAACAAGGATAAAGATATCTGAACTGTAATCTTGAGACAATTATGAACGATGGAACAAAAATTAGTTATGCATTAAATCAAATTATTGCTCCAAAATCATCTTTAATCGATTTAATTAATTTAGCCAAAAGCATTGGCGTTTCAGCTATTGAGATAAGAAATGATATACCAGTTAATTTAATTGAGGAGAATAGGCCAGAATCAATAAAAACCCTCTCTGAATCAAACTGTATCAGGATTTTAACGGTTAACGCTTTGCAAAAGTTTAACCTTTGGAATGAGGAAAGATTGAATGAGCTTGTAGAATTGTGCAAATTCTCCTCTGTAGCTGGAGTAGAGGCAATAGTTCTTGTGCCTTTAAATGATGGTTCGGTAACTGATGATATTGATCAACGAGAATTACTAGGCAATTCACTTAAAGAAATTGTTAAAGTTCTAAGTGATTTTGATTTATTAGGCTACGTCGAACCACTTGGTTTTGAAACCTCTTCTGTAAGAAAAAAATCTATGGTTGTCGATGAAATAAAAAAACTTAAAACCTCAAGATTAAAAATTGTTCATGACACCTTCCATCATTTTCTTGCTGGAGAAAAAGATTTTTTTCCTTCCATGACTGGATTAGTTCATATATCAGGAGTTTCAAGTGAGTTTAGTAATATTGAATTGAATGATAACCATCGTTATCTTATTAATGAGACAGATATGTTAGGAAATATTAATCAAATTAACTATTTTTTACAATCTGATTATAAAGGTTTTTTTTCTTTTGAGCCTTTTGCAAAAGATTTAGCAAAAAATGATAATTTGTCCAATGTAATTGAAAGAAATATTAATTATATTGAAGAACAACTATCAAGAACAAATAAGGGAAGGATGATATGAGAATTTGTTTAATTGGTGCTGGCCGTATAGGCGCTGTCCACGCAATTGCCATAGCCAGTGAGGAAGGTGCTACACTTCATTCAGTCGTTGATTTGAATCGTGAAGCGGCTGAAAATCTTGCTGCTCAATATAGTGCTGAAGTGCTTAGTATAGATGAAGTGTTTATAAACTCTGAAATTGATGCGTTTATCATTGCAAGCAGTACTGCAACTCATGCAGATCTTATAGAGAGATGTGCCCAAGCTGGTAAACCAGTTTTTTGCGAAAAACCAATTGATTTAAGTCTAGATCGCGCATTATCTTGTGCCCAAATAGTTAAAGAAAGTGGCCTAGTTTGTATGCTAGGTTTTAATAGGAGATTTGATCCACATATGGCTAGTTTAAAAAATAAAGTTGATGCCAACGTAATTGGTTCAATTCAGTCTCTAATAATTATATCTCATGATCCAGAACCGCCTTCAATGGATTATATTGCAGGTTCTGGTGGTTTATTTCACGACATGATGATTCACGATTTTGATATGGCGTGTTGGATTCTTAATGACACTCCAAGCAGTATCTATGTTGTAGCTAAGGCTGCAAATGATGATATCGCAAATCAGGGTGATGTTGATACAGCAAGCGTTATATTAAATATGAAGGGGGGTGCAATAGTAACTATTATCAACGGACGTCAAGCTTCTTTTGGCTATGACCAGAGAATTGAGGCTTTTGGTGAGAAGGGGATGCTGCAAGTGCAAAATGCACTTGAAGACAATGTGGTGGTAAGCAATGCAAATGGAATCCACCAAGCAAAAGCAAAATATTTTTTCTTAGAAAGATATGAAAATGCATATCACAACGAATTGGTACATTTTATTAAATCAGTTCAAACAGGTGTTGAGCCTAGTGTGGATATTTCTGATGGTGTATTAGCTTTAAGAATTGCTGAAGCAGCACAAAAGTCACTTAAAACTGGAAATCCAGTTAATTTATAACAATTGAAAGAAAAGAGAATGCTTCCAAATAATATTAATGAATTAAACAATTTACTTCAAGAGAGTTACCCAACTTTAAGTAAAAAAATGAAGTTGATAGCATTCTACATTATCGACCAACCTCAAAAACTCGCACTAAACACTCTTGCGGTGATCGCTGAAGATGTTGGGGTTTATCCGTCAACTCTGGTGCGATTTGCCAAACATTTTGGTTTTACTGGTTTTGTAGAACTTCAAGAACTATTCAAGGTCAAAATTTCTCAAACTGCTATAAATTATCATCAGCGTATCACCGATGTGCAAAAAGTCACTATAGGCGATTTAAGTACGAGTAGTTCGAATATATTTCATGATGTTACTAGTCGTAATATTGCCGCCACAAAAGTACTATCTGAACAAATAGATGAGGAGCAAATAGAGGAGTCCGTGCAGGCATTGTGTACGGCCAATGAGGTCATTATATGTGGTTCGAACAGAGCTCAACCTATAGCAAGCTATTTTTATTATATGTTAAATAATCTAGGCATTCGATGCCGCATTACCAATAACGCAGATGACGAAGAAAACCTGTCACATTGGCTTGATGATAAAACTGTACTAATTGCAATCACTTATAACCCTTATTCTAGTTGGACAACTGAAGCCGTCAAGGAGGCAAAACAATCGAATGCAACGGTTATCTTGCTGACCGATACAAAGCTAAACCCTATTGCCCATCTTGCGGATTATTTATTTTGCATACATGAAGCTGAGATCCACACTTTTAGGTCTTTAGGGGCGACAATGTGTCTTGTTCAGGCTATATGTATATCCATCGGATACCATCAACAAGGAAATTAAATATGTCTCTTCTATCTCATCCCAAATTAAGTTCAGATGGTTGTTATCAAAACATTACACCAAAATCAGCCAATTGGGAATATGTCGGATTTCAAGCACATGAACTGGCACCTCAACAAACTTTGAATTGGATTGATCCAGATAAAGAATCATGCTTGGTAATCTTATCTGGCAAGGCTGATATTAGAGTAGATAAGCAGACTTTTCATGGTCTTGGCGATAGAATGAGTGTATTTGAAGATAAAAAACCGCATGCAGTATATGCACCCAATAACAGTCAAGTATCTATCAAAGCGATAACCAATCTCGAGCTGGCAATAGCAACTGCCCCTGGCTTTGGAAATTATCCTGCCAGGCACATTAAGCCTGAAGAAATGACCAATGAGGTTCGAGGAGAAGGCAGCAACACAAGATCTATTTGCAACATATTGCCGGAACAAGACAAAGCTGATAGTTTGCTTGTTGTCGAAGTCAAAACTCCTGCTGGAAACTGGTCAAGTTATCCACCACACAAGCATGATTCAGATAACATTCCGGTTGAGACATATTTAGAAGAAACATATTATCATCGAATTAATCCACCTCAAGGGTTTGCTTTCCAGAGGGTTTTTACAGATGACCTTTCAATTGACGAAACAATGGCGGTAGAAGACAAATGTGTTGTTCTTGTTCCAAAAGGATATCATCCAGTTGGTGTTCCTTACGGATATGATTCATACTATTTGAATGTAATGGCAGGCCCTAAAAGACAATGGATTTTTAAAAACCACCCAGACCATGAGTGGATGTTAGATAAATAATGAAATCAATTGATATTATTTGTTTAGGAAGAGCGGCTGTAGATTTTTATGGCCAACAGATTGGATCTACGTTAGAAAATATGGGAAGTTTTGCCAAGTATCTAGGCGGCTCCTCTGCAAATATTGCATATGGCTGCTCTAAGCTTGGCCTTAGTTCTGCAATGCTTACTCGAGTTGGAAACGAGCATATGGGTCGTTTTGTCCGTAACGAACTTGAAAGTGTTGGTGTAGATACGTCTCATGTAATTACTGACAATGAGCGATTAACTGGCTTAGTTGTTTTAGGGATTCAAGATAAAGAAACCTTTCCTCTTATCTTTTATCGTAAAGACTGTGCTGATATGGCAATCAGTGAAAAGGATTTTACAAAAGAGTTTATCGCGAGCAGTAGAGCATTGTTGATTACAGGAACACATTTTTCCTCAGATAATACTTATAAGACAAGTATGAAGGCAATAGAATACGCAAAAGACTCTGATACCCAAGTAATCGTTGATATTGATTATCGACCTGTGCTTTGGGGGTTAACAGAATTAGGTGATGGCGAGTCTCGTTTTATTGCAAGTGATGATGTAAGTCAACACCTACAAACAATTCTTCCACATTGTGATGTTATTGTTGGCACTGAAGAAGAAATTCACATTGCTGGAGGTAGTGAGGACACTATCACTGCATTGAGAAAGATACGTGAGCTTAGTAATTCAATTATTGTGCTAAAGCTTGGCCCTTTAGGGTGCACAGTCATTACCAGCAACATTCCAAATAGCACTGATGATTTCAATGTAATCAAAGGTAATCAGGTGGATATCCTTAATGTTTTGGGTGCTGGCGATGCTTTTATGTCAGGTTTTTTAAGAGGTTATCTTAGGAGCGAGAGCCTTGAAAAAAGTGCTAACTATGCGAACGCATCTGGTGCATTAGTTGTATCTCGTCATGGCTGTGCTCCAGCAATCCCTAGTGAACATGAGTTGTTATATTACTTAGAAAATGCAGATGACATTCCAGACCCAAGTAAAGATTTAACGCTAAACCATCTTCATAGAGTCAGCTTTAGAAACAAAGAAGAGCCAGAAATATTTGGGTTTGCTTTTGATCATCGAAAACAACTTTATGATCTTGCAGTCAAGTATGGCGAAGATTTAAGCCAAATCACAAAACTTAAAAAACTATTTATTAGATCAATAAAAAATACTATTGATAAATTTAATATTCCTGAAAAAAGTATCGGAGTTTTAATTGACGATACTTATGGTGACGATGCACTCAATTCTATTGCTGAAAAACCATGGTGGATCGGAAGGCCTGTTGAACTTCCAAGCTCAAGACCCATAAAGTTTGAGGGTGACCAGTCTATTGGCTCGAAGATACAGTCATGGCCACTATCACACGTTGTTAAGTGTTTATTTTTCTACCACCCAGATGACGCTGTTGAACTGAAACTTAAGCAAGAGCAAAAAATAAAAGAGCTTTATTTTGCATGTATTCAAAGCGGACACCAATTATTGCTAGAGGTAATTCCGCCTTCAGAATATGAAGAGGATGAAGCGACAATACCAACAATCTTGAAAAGATTTTATGAAATAGAAATTAAGCCAGACTGGTGGAAACTTCCAGCACTTCAAGAAAAGTCTTGGCTTCAGGTAAGTGATGTCATAAATACTCATGATCCACATTGTCAGGGTGTATTATTACTGGGTCTTTCTGCTCCAATCGACTTTGTTAGAGAATCATTTGCTGTAGCAGCAAAGTATCCTATCTGTAAAGGCTTTACAGTGGGCAGAACTATTTTTTATGATCCTGCAAAACAGTGGATGCAGCATAATATAAGTGATCAAGAGTTGGTTGATTCTGTAACTACTAATTACATTGAATTGATTCAATCTTGGAAAAAATATAGAGAGGGAGTTCAAAAATGAAAACTATTAAACTAACAATGACACAGGCCATAGTTAAATATTTATCATCCCAATTTATTGAGACTGATGATGGTCTTCAGCCAATATTTGCAGGCGTTTTCGCTATTTTTGGCCATGGAAATGTGGCCGGTATAGGACAGGCATTGGAAGAGCAGAAAAAGCATTTGCCCACATTCCGTGCGCACAGTGAGCAAGGAATGGTTCATACAGCGATAGCATATGCAAAAGCAAATAATCGACAAAGAATGATGGCTTGCACCAGCTCAATTGGTCCTGGCGCTACCAATATGGTCACTGCTGCGGCACTGGCCCATGTTAACAGACTGCCAGTTTTATTATTGCCGGGTGATTTTTTTGCTAGCCGAACTCCTGACCCTGTGCTTCAGCAATTAGAGGATTTTTCAGATCCTACAATTAGTGTCAATGATTGCTTCAAGCCAGTGAGTCGATATTTTGATCGAATTATGAGACCAGAACAAATTATTAATAGTCTGCCTGTTGCAATACAAACTTTATTAGACTCTGAAAACTGTGGACCAGTGACACTATCTTTGCCTCAAGATGTTCAGGCGGAAGCATTTGATTACCCAGAAGATTTTTTCAAAAAGAAAACTCATTCAATTCGCAAGATAAAAATTGATGATGCTGAGTTGGCTCGTGCAGTTGAGACTTTGAAAAAGTCAAAAAAACCTTTAATCATTGCTGGTGGAGGAGTTCATTATGCTCAAGCCTGTCAAGTTCTGCAAGAATTTGCAAAAAAATATCAAATTCCTGTTGCTGAAACATCTGCTGGTAAAGGTGCCCTTGCTTGGAACCATCCTAGTTATGTTGGCGCTATCGGTGTTACGGGTTCAAACGCCGCGAACAATTTAGCAAGAGAGGCTGATACAGTTTTGGCTATTGGTACGAGGTTAAATGATTTCATATCTGGATCTAGAGCTTTATTTTCTGACAAAACAATTGTGCAGCTTAATGTAGCTCGATTTGATTCAATCAAACACAACGCATTCTCTTTATGGGGAGATGCAAAATTGGGAATTAACAAATTAGATGAGCAACTCTCTGAATGGAAGGCGTCAGATAAGTGGTTAGAGAAGGCAGAAAAAGAAGCCTCAAATTGGAACAACTATTATGAAGAAATAACATCAATCTCTAGTTCATCAAAATCTAAAGATTTTCTTCCTACTGAAGCTCAAGTCCTTGGTGAGGTCAAGCGCAATGGCGTTGCGAGTGACATCGTTGTGTGTGCTGCAGGAAGTCTTCCTGGAGAGCTTCATAAGCTATGGAGAACGGAACAAATTGGCGGCTATCATGCTGAATATGGATACTCTTGTATGGGTTATGAGATAGCTGGTGGACTAGGTGTAAAAATGGCAGAGCCAGATCGTGAAGTAATCGTACTTGTAGGTGATGGGTCATATTTGATGCTTAATTCAGAGTTAGCAACAAGCGTCATGCTAGGTAAAAAAATTATTGCTGTTCTTCTAGATAATAGGGGTTTTTCATGTATCAACCGACTTCAAAATGCTACAGGTAATCGTTCATTTAATAATTTATTGAAAGATTGCGAAAGTGTCGATGACGGACATCCAGAAATTAATTTTGCATTGCATGCTAAATCTCTTGGTGCTAACTCAGAACACGTAGAAAATATTAATGATTTAGCTTCAGCTCTTAAACGCGCTAGAGAATCCAACAAATCTTATCTAATCAGCTTAGTAACAGATTCACATAAAATTAGTCCTGAAGGTGGCTGTTGGTGGGAAGTTGCTGTTCCTGAAGTTTCATCCAATGAAAAGGGTAAACAAATTCTAAGCTCGTATAAGGAATCTAAAACAAAGCAACCTTACTAGTCATGACTAGAGAAACAGTTAAAACTAGACAAAAAGTTTATTTCAGTGAATCTGATATAGATTATGATGACTTAACTGAAATCTGTTCTCAAAAAACACTTCAAGAGGATTATTCTCTTTCAGATTCAGTTTCAAATAATGTTGTCATTTATGATGCGAATCACTTGAAGTCATTTATTGTTAATGAATTAAAAGAAAGAATATTAAAAACAGAGTTGCATCAGGTGTTAGAAAATGGACCAGGAGTTTTTGTCGTTCGAAATCTTTATGAGGGCGAAGTAATAGATCAGAGCAATACTATTTTTGAGAAAATTGTTGAAAGAGAAATTGACACAAGTAATGATCATTTTGCCTCTGGAACGAATATAAGAATATGGAATAGTTTTCAAAAAGTTGCTTTAGAGAATGCTGATGCTTTTATCAATTACTATTCAAATGATATTTTAAAGTTAGTGGCTGAATCATGGTGTGGCCCCAACTCTCAGATGACAGCCCAGGTCAATATTGTTAGACCGGGTGGTGAAATGCAGAAACCGCATCGTGATTATCATTTAGGGTTTCAAGAAAATAAAGTCCTTGAAAAATTCCCTATCTCTAGTCATCGTCTATCAAGATACTTAACTTTGCAAGGCGGTATTGCACATACTGATATGCCTTTAGAGACTGGCCCTACAGTTGTGTTGCCTTATTCACAGCAGTACGATTTGGGGTACTTAACTTGGAGAGATGAGGCTTTTGGCGATTTTTTTAATAAAAATGCAGTTCAAATTCAAATGAATAAAGGTGATGGTATTTTTTTTAATCCTGCTGTATTTCATGCTGCTGGCGCAAACACTACTAATGACTTTCATAGGATTGGTAATCTTTTGCAAATTTCATCGCCCTTTGGCAAGCCTATTGAGCGCATAGATTATATTAAAATTATCAATCATATTTACCCATCCTTGCTAGAGCATTTAAATAAAAAAACCCTTTCAGAAAAGCTTATTGATAATGTTCTTATATGTGCAACTGATGGATACGCCTTTCCCACAAACTTAGATCACGATAAAAACTCTGATTCTAAGCTACAAGGAATGAGCATGTATGAACTTACAAAACAATCACTTCTAGACTCTCTGAGTCTAGAGAAATTTAGCTTAAAGCTCTCTGAGCTCCAGCATATGAGACATGCTGGTTAAAATATTATTAACAATTTGGAGAAGGTAAATGAGTGTGAAAATTGGTGTTAGCCCTATATCATGGACCAATGATGATTTGCCCGAGTTGGGTCGAGATACGACTGTGGAGCATTGCTTACAAGAAGGGAGACAAGCTGGGTATCGAGGGTTTGAGTTAGGCGGTAAATGGCCAAGAGAAGTATCAGTACTAGAGCCCTTATTTAGCAAATATGGTATGGATGTTGTTTCAAGCTGGTTTTGTGGAGGTTTACTTAAAGATACTATTGAAGCTGAAATAAAGAGAATCACTCCACACATGCAACTTTTGAAAGACTTAGGAACTGATGTTATTGTTTATTGTGAAATGGACTCTTGTGTTCATGGAGATATCACCTCGCCACTCTCAAAAAGACCAACGCTTGACGATGACCAATGGAAAGAATGGACTGAGAAGCTTGATCAGCTAGCTAAATATACTTTGTCGCATGGAATGAAGCTTGCTTACCATCACCATATGGGGACAGTAGTTCAAATTGAAGAAGAGGTGGATAAGTTAATGGCTATGACTTCAAGTGATCTTGGCTTGGTATTTGATACTGGTCATTTTATTTATGCCGGTGCAGATCCTCTTAGTGTTTACAAAAAACATAGCGACAGAGTGCTTCATATTCACTGCAAAGATGTGAGAGGAGATATATTAAATGATGCACTGGAGTCAGACTCAAGCTTTTTAAATGCTGTTTTGAATGGAGTTTATACGGTTCCTGGCGATGGAATATTTGATTTTCCAGGTTTATTTAAAATGGTAAGTGAGAATGATTTTAAAGGATGGATTGTTGTTGAGGCAGAGCAAGACCCAGCAAAAGCACACCCATTAACTTATGTCTCAATGGGTTATAAAAACATTGAAAGCTATTGTGAAAAATTTGGAATTGAAATAGAGGAGAGAGAATGAAAACAATTGGCGTAGGTGTTATTGGCACAGCTTTTATGGGTAAGGCTCATTCTATTGCCTATGCTGCTGCAGGCAGTGTGTTTGGAGATGGTCTGCGTCCTAGTCTAGAGATAATTTGTGATTACAACACTGATAGGGCTGAAGTTATGCGAAAGGAGATGGGCTTTGCTCGATGCACTAGCACTTGGATGGATGTAGTGAACGATCCAAAAGTTCAACTAATTTCTGTTTGTGTTCCAAATTCTTTACATAAAGAGATTTCAGTAGCTGCACTCAAGGCTGGCAAGCATGTCTGGTGTGAAAAACCAATGTCCACTAATTTAGCTGACTCTGAAGCTATGTTTGCAGCAGCACAAGCCAGCAATGCTCATACTATACTTGGCTATAACTATACTCAAAATCCTGCAGTTCAAAGTGCTAGAAAACTTATTGATGAGGGTATTATAGGTCGAGTAATCGGCTTTTATGGAAGCTACGATGTCGACAATGAGGCTGACCCAGACAGACCCCATTCTTGGCGAATGAGCCGTGAAGCTTCAGGTTCTGGCTCTAATGCCGATGTGATGTGCCATTTAGTTAGCATGGCTCATTATATGACAGGTAGCGAAATAACTCGATTAGTTGGGGATTATGATACAGTTCATAAAGAGCGCCCTGACCCAAAAAACCAAGGACAAACATTAGCAGTTGACAATGACGATGTTTGTACGGCAATGGCTCATTTTGAAAGTGGAATTAAGGGAACTTTGCGTGTAAGTCGAGTAGCTTGGGGAAGAAAATGTGGATTGCGTTGGGAAATTCATGGATCACAAGGAATGATATGTCACGATCAAGAGCGCTTAAATGAAATTAAACTTTATACTCGAAGCGATGATCCAAGGCAGGAAGGATTTAAGACTATTTTGAGCGGTCCAGCGCAGCCACCCTATGATGCCTTTTTACCTAATGCAGGACATAGCCTCGGCTTTATCGATGTCAAGGTGTGTGAACTTAAACATATGTTGGATGCAATTGAAACAGGCCAGCCAGTCTGGCCCAACTTCGCTGATGGTTTAAAAATTGAAAGAGTGATGGACGCCATAGATCGTTCTGCACTTTCTGGACAGTGGCTTGATGTCTAAAACACAAATACAACATCTACATTACCGAGATAATCGGTTATGGCATGGCTTGGTAGTAGGAAGGGCTGGCCTCGACCTTTATCCTCAGCCTTCAGGAAGTAAAACTCGTGATGCAGAGTTATTTACCAGTGACGTAGGCGGCTCTGGCGCTAATATTGCTGTAGCTATGAGGCGTGCAGGGGGTAAAGTAGGCCTTATCTCGGCTTTATCCGACGATCCCGTCGGTGAATATGTGCGACAACAACTTACAAATGAAGGTATTGATCTAAAATTATTGCAAACCACTTCAGGTGACGAACGCACCAGTCTCGCAATTGCAGAAGAGCGCTCGGAGGACTGCGAAGTAGTAATATATCGTAATAATCCTGCGGATCTTCGAATTACTTGTGATGATGGTATAAAAGTAGCAATTACAAAAAGCAGTAATCTAATTGTCACTGGAACTAGTTTAATCGAGGATGACTCAAGAGAGCAAGTTTTAAAAATGATGGATCATGCTCAGAAAAATGATTGTAAAGTTTGGCTAGATTTAGATTATCGGACTTGGAATTGGCCTGATAAAGAAAATACTCGTTTAGCATATCAAAGAGCAGCGGAACAAGCGCATGTATTAGTCGGCAATGAAGAAGAATTTCAAATTCTTCAAGATGATATCAATATTCAGATTAAGGAGTGCACTTCAAAGAGTCAATTGATGATTCTTAAGAAAGGTGAAAATGGATGTAGCCTATTTTCTGGTGAGGCTCGACTTGATGCCGGAATTTATACACTACCAGTCCTTAAACCTTATGGTTCTGGCGATGCTTTTCTAGGCAATGTGGTAATCAACTATATGTCTTCTGGAGACTGGCAACAAGCAATTGAGGCTGGAAGTGCGGCAGCAGCTTTAGTAGTATCCCAGCAAGGCTGTGTTAGTGCTATGCCGAGTTTAGAAGAAATTAAATTACTGCAAAAAAATACAACAATCAAACCAACAACAGCGTGGAGTTAAATATGCATATTCCTCAACATAATAACAATAATCAGGCAATTGTTGATTGTAATAATGACATAGTGCCATTATGCTATTTCAATATCATTAAGCTAAAGGCAGGCGAGTCGTATACCTATCAATTAGCTGATTATGAAACTTGCATAGTGCCAGCCACTGGAAGTATTGATGTAGAGGTCCAAGGTGAAACTTTCAAAGAGGTTGGAAAACGTCAACATATTTGGGAGGGAGATCCTGAAGGTGTTTATGTTCCTGTTAACTCTGAAGCTAAATTAACTTGTATCAGTAATGAAGTTGAAGTTTTCATTTCTGGGGCAAAGCATAATGAAGCTCATGAAGCATTTGTAATAAGGCAAGAGGATATTGATAAAGTTCAGTATGGCTCAGATGAAACTAAAACTCACCGAAAAATTAAGCATATTTTAGGAAAAGATCCAGCTGGCAAAGTTGGTAAGTTGTTGGTTAGTGAGCTATTTACAGTGGGAGAAGGAGGCTGGTCAGGATTCCCTCCTCATAAACATGAAACAGATATGCTTCCAGAAGAGAGTCGCCATAATGAAGTTTACAATTTTAGATTTAACCCTTCAAATGGTTTTGGCGCTCAGTTTTTAACTCCAGATGGAGAAGATTTTGGTCCTGTATATCATGTTCGTGATGGCTCAACATTTATTTTTGATAAGGGCTACCACCCTTGTGTCGTAGCTCCAGGATTTGAAATGTACTACTTCACTATTTTAGCTGGAGAAACTCAAAGACCATTGCATATGAATTATCAGAAAGATTATGCCTATCAGTTAGAAACTATTCCTGGTATGCAAGACATGCTTAATAAATTTAAATAATGATTTCTAACCTTAAAGATATTCTTATACCAGCCCAAGACGGAGGCTATGCTGTCGCCTGTTTCAATGTATTTGGCTATGAAGATGCGCTTGCTGTCGTTGAAGCTGCAGAAGTACGCAATGCCTCAGTAATTCTCTCCATCAACCTTGATATGCGTCAATTTATGACTATGGAGCAAATTATTGGTATGTTAAGGCCTATGGCTGAGAAGGCTAAGATTCCAGTGTGTCTACATCTTGACCATACATATGAAATGGATATAGTTAAACAAGCTGTTGATAGTGGGTTTACATCTGTAATGTTTGATGGCTCTCAATTGTCTATCTCTGAAAATATTACTGCTATCCAGGACATTGTTTCCTATGCACATCCTAAAGGTGTATCGGTAGAAGCTGAAGTAGGTTCAGTGCCTTATTCAAGTGGTCGTGACCATATTAAGTCTGCCATAACTGAGGTATCTGAGGCTCTAGCTATGGAAGAACAAGGACAACCAGATGCACTAGCAATTTCAATAGGGAATGTACATCGCTTGGAGAGTGGATCTGTAGTAATTGACTTAGTTCGTTATAATAAGTTGGAA
>UINC01000174.1_pt1 | contig 16026 bp, 12 predicted proteins | sample 5385821 | NCBI WGS metagenome assembly UINC01 (sample SAMEA4666929, study PRJEB26691) | marine metagenome | isolation source: Pacific Ocean | place: Pacific Ocean | collected 2011-10-13 | reverse complement strand
CAGCCCAGTGAAAAGCCTGACAACCCGCCATCGACCAACCGGTAACAAGCCGAATTCGCTCAATGCCAAACTTTTCAGTCAACAAACGATGCTGACAAAAAATGTTGTCATAGATGGTGATGTCTGGAAAGTGAGGACCATCCATTGGTGGAGGAGAGTTACTAGGAGAGGAGGAGAACCCATTCCCGAACATATTGATAGAAATCACGAAATGTCTGGAAGGATCGATTGCTCGTCCAGAACCAAAAAATTCTTCGTTCCGGATGTGGTCTCCTGTGTAAAAAGTTGGTAAAAGAACCACATTGTCTTTGGCCGAACTCAGTTCTCCATATGTGCTGTAGGCCAACACTGCCTCCGGAAGAACTTTACCGGAAAGCAGTTCTATGTCCCCAAGTTTAAAATGATGTAGAGGAGTTTGCATATTGATCTGCTTGAGTTTTGCTTGTCTCAATAAAGGATCACTCCCTGGCATTCAATAACCCAATTCCGGGCGAACAACATTTTTAAAATCCTGTCCCTTTATATACCGTTCAAGGTTTTTAAAAACCAAATCCAATGTTTTCTCAACATAACTGTCCCCGTCATCAGCTGAGATGTGAGGCATTACAAGTAAATTCGGAGTATTCCATAAGGGAGATTCCGGAGGCAATGGCTCCGGGTCAAATACGTCGATGATTGCTCCCGAAAAATTACCTAGGTTTAGGTTATCAACCAGCGCATTGTAATCTATTGTTCCGGCTCGTCCAACGTTGATGATCCCTGCCCCGGATTTCATAAGTGATTGTTTGCGCCTGTCAAGCATATTTTTGGTTTCTGGAGTCAATGGAGTTGCCATTAAGACAAAATCGGCCTTAGGGAGTACCTGTTCAAAAGAATCTGGAGTCAATACTTGGCTGAATCCTGACACCGGATTACCGTGTCGGCTGATCCCAATCACCTCCATACCCAATCTGGCACATTGTTTCCCAGCAGCACCGCCAATGTTTCCGACACCAATTACCAACAGTATCTTGCTATCGACCGGACTGGAATAGATTGATTCCCAGTGAGCCCTTTGTTGATTTTTTAAAATGGTAGGAATACGGCTATTCAGCATCAAAACAGACATTAACCCAAATTGTCCTCCTTTTGCAGCGTGAACACCACGGTTGTTCACCACAGTGACTCCTTCCGGAACCCAGTTCATGGGGCAAAGATGTTCGACGCCTGCACCAATAATATGAATCATTTTCAATCGTGGAGCGACTTTTGATAGATTTCCGGTCGGTAAGTCCCATGCAACGAGAACATCGGTAGTCTTCATAGATTTGATAAAATTGTCCAGATCCCAGTCAATGAAAGAATCGACCTGATCTGCAACAAAAGGATGTCGTTCACATGCTGCCAGAAAACGTTCTTCGGTGATGGTGAACACTTTTTCCCCTTCTTTGGTAGGCGGAAATGTTCCTTGCGAAGCATGATTGTTCTTGATGTGAATACGGAGCTTGTTTTTGACCATCTATCAACTCATCTTTTTATATAAAATTTATAAATGATTTCAGTGAAAGCGCTATGCTAACCTAGTGCAGATGCTTCCAATTCTATCAGCTTCTCACTAACAAACTGTACTCTTTCTTGCTCGTTCATCGCATCAGCCTGATACTGAATTTCCATAAACGAATGGGCTAGGTTGCTTAAAATTTGGGCCTCGTCGTGATCTCCAGATCGGGAAATACGCAATATTGTATCTCCACCATATGTTGGGATACACCCTGATTCTGCTCGATGAGCACGGGCCGGTGTTTGGCCTTTTCTAACGGCTCGAATTTGTTCACGCAACCGTTTGCGTAAAATCGTAATTCCACGGTCACTTACCACAAGATTTTCATTTTTGTGTATGGTGATGCTCCCCATACCTTCTGTGGCTTCAGCATCTCCAGGTGACCTTTGGCGTTCTTCATAGTTCCTGTTGAATACCTCACCTTGTTCAATGAGTTCCGGCCCATCCGGAGTGTTCCATTCCGGCGGATCTCCTCGCTCCCCAAAGTTAGCCCAAGCTAAGGCCATAGTGTTTTCGTCATCTACGGGCACAACCCAGCGGGTAAATGAGCTTCGACCATACAATCGTCGTTCGGTTCCATCAGCTGCAAAGGCACTTCCCGCTTGGGTAAAGTTTGGGAGGACAAGTTCATTAACACGGAGCCAAACAAGATCACCTACACGACGTGTATTCACTCCAAGCAACCAAACCGAACGTTCAAAAAAGTCCATCTGCCCCACTTCACCAAATCCTTCAGAGAACTGCATCCGTCCGATATTAGAGTGGAGAAAACTGGTATGCAGCGGGTCAAGAATTGCATCCAGTACTTGGAGCCAATTACATCTAAATACTGCTTTATAAGGCACCATTTCCATATTTTCGAAGGCCATCGCGTCAAAAATTTGAAATTCAGGAATTTCACCAATTGGCCCCATATAACTGAAGATCAGTCCTTTGTACTGCAAAACTGGATAAGCCCCCAGCTTAATTCTGTGCTTTAGATTCTCATTGAGTTTCTTAGGTTGACCTGGCGCATCCAACAAGGTTCCATCTGTGTCAAAGTGCCATCCATGATAACAACATCTTATTCCGTGCTCCTCACATTTTCCATATTCCAAAGAGGCTAAACGATGTGGACAGTGTTTATGCACCAGACCCAACTGCCCTGAAAGATCACGAAACAACACAAGTTCTTCGCCCAAAATTTTTAGCGCAACTGGTAAGTCTTTGAGATCATCAGTAATATATATCGGATGCCAGAACCGACGAAGGTATTCTCCGCACGGAGTATATGGACTCACTTGTGTTAGTTCATCGTCTGACTGAGAGGAAAAACGAATATCGTATCCGGCATAGGAACCTTGACTGAAATGATTCACATTTATGCACTTGGGATCCATTTTAATTTGAGTAAACTCTGATAATATTTGTGAAAAATTTGGGAACCACTTCTTTTATTGTTTCATCTCAATAGAGTCTCAGATATTCAGATACTTCCCAATCGGTAATCGCTTGATGGTAACGCTCCCATTCGTCTGTTTTGTAACGAAGATAGGAATCCATCATCGTTTCTCCAAGAACTTTCCGGACTAGTTTGTCTGTCCGCAAAATTTCAATGGCTTCTAACAAATTCCGTGGGAGTCGCTGGGCACCAGAATTGACAAGGGCTTCTTCGCTCATTTCATACAGATCCTGGTTCAAAGGATCTCCCGGGGAGTATCCATTGACCACCCCTTCGGTCATGGCAGCTGCGGTCATGCCCAGTGACAGATAAGGATTCATGCACATGTCAGCTGCCCGATTCTCAATACAAAAACGACTCTGCGGTAAACGTAACATGGCAGAACGATTGTTGTAACCATAGGTCATATGAGTAGGTGCCCAAGTCACAGTTCCTCCTTCAAAACCTCCTACCTTCGGGACAAGACCATTGTAAGAATTTACAGTCGAGCAGGCAATCCCCGTCAGAGCACCACCATGCCGAAGCAAACCACCAACTGCGCAAAAAACTAAGTCCGACCAACCCCCTGACTCAGTTTCAAAAATATTGACTCCTGGATTTTCGACCGCTTGCATGGAAGTATTGATGTGAGCTCCGGAACGCCAGTCTCCAATGGTTGGTTTGGGCATAAAAGTTACAAATTTACCGTGACGCTTTGCAACTTCTTTAAGTAAGACCCTCAAAAAGACCAAACGGTCAGCCATGCTCAAGATGTCAGTGTAATGAAAATCTAGTTCAAACTGGGAGTATGCCCCCTCTGCCACTACATCGTGCAGATTCCACCCGAGTTCCTCAATAATATCGATCAATTCTCCCAAAAATCCCATTGAATCTATGGAAAACTCGACGTCATATCCGAAAGCTTGACGTCGTGGCCGAAGCCCCTCACCAGAATTTGGGTCATTATCAAAAGCTTTTACTGGCTTCCCATCCTGCCATTTCATTACAATAAATTCCGGCTCAATCCCTGCAAAGACCTCGTAACCCTGCTCTGAAACATTTTGTACTATTCGTTTAAGGGCGCTTCGCGGGCAAAGATTGTAATGGCGATCATTCCACCAAAGGTCAGCAAACATCCAGGCACAAGTCTTGTCCCAAGGGCAGATGATTAGGCTGTCCAAGTCAGGAACGGGAATCTGATCTGAATCCGCGGGGCCAAGTTCGGGAACGAAAGAAATTGAATGAACTGCAAACTGAGGTCCCTTGCCCAAGCACAATAATTCAAAATCACTGATCGGCACTGGTTTGGTTTTGGGGACACCCAGCAAGTCAATCCAACAGGAGAGAATGTACTTTACTCCCGCTGCTTCTAGCTTTTTTTTCTCTTCTCTGACACGAAGTGGTTCAGGGAGTGCGTCTATAAAATTTTCGTGGTAGTTATGGATCATAATGTTTACCTTCGCCGTTTTTTTAAGTGATTGTTAAATGTTGAATAAATTCTAACAGGACTTGACATTTCAAAAGAAACTGATTCTTGAAAACTTCAATTACAGCCATTATCTTAAATTGATCGATTTCTGCAAAACCAAAACTAATGACGTTCCAAACAAGATTGGAATTTTATTGTTGAATCTCAAAAATCCTCAAACATCAGATCAAAACAGTCTGAAACTCAAAGTACGTAAACGACCTCGTTGGACTCCGATAAGCGCTCCGTAGCTTCTCATGGCGTGTGAAGCGCAGCCACTTTAATGCCGAGCATTGCATCATCCTGCTATTTGATATCCATTGGATCTGCAAAGTCTATAATTTTCGACATCCCAAACTCCCTCATTTTCTGTACACGGCTCCGAATTGTTCCCTCCGCAACGAACAGAACTTTGGCGATATCCTTTATAGGGCAACCGACCGTGTTTTTGCGGTATTCACACGTTTTTTCTGTTCAAATCTTCATGCAGTGAATCGAGCACCGAATTTTAGAAATTATAATTAATTAGAATTGTTTACTGTCTTTTGCTAAATGTTAACGATTTCGAAAATATATTAATTTTTTATTATCGAAATTCAAATATTTATGGGAATATGATATGATATTCGCAGAATATTTTTCAACAGTCAACCCTTGCCAGAATGAATTTAGCTGAAGAGTCTATTACCAATATGATAGCCGCTTATGACTCAGTCAACGGGAACAGATATTTTTTCATCGTTCGATCAAAACAAAGCTATAAAACACGGTCTACCCCCTAGAGCTTATATCAGCAATGAATTTTATGAGCTGGAATCCGATCATTTATTTGCAAAATCCTGGACATTCGCTGGTTTCGCGCATGACCTTGCTCATGTCGGTGACATAACGCCTGTCCAGGTGGCAGGAAAGCCTTTGTTTCTTGTACGCAGTTCTAAAAATAAAATACGTGCATTCCACAATGTCTGCCGCCATCGCAGCCTGAAACTGGTGAGCAAACCTCACAATTGTAAAAGCCTGATTACCTGTCCGTATCATAGGTGGTCATATAATCTTGATGGAGAATTGCGGGCAGCACCTTTCTTCGGTGGTCAAAAAACTGAACTGCCGGAAGACTTTAAACTGGAAGACCACGGTCTGATAGAGGTACCATGCCGATTGTTCCAAGATTGGTTATTTGTCAATCTTAATGGTGATACGGCATCGTTCGAGTCTTACCTCGCCCCCTTGGTGAAACAATTAACAGGTTTCGATTTGGATGGTTTTATTGCGGTCGCCAGTATTGAATTTAGTGAAATAAAAACGAATTGGAAGTTTCTGATGGAAAATTTCATTGAGCCGTATCATGTACAGTTTGTGCACAAAAAAACAACCAGTCAGCCATTAGTTGAACACTATACCATCTGTGACGGACATTGTTTGGGTAGTGGGGTTAACTTGAGTGCCGGGCAACAAGTCAAGGCTCAGGAAGGAACGCTGGCCGTCAGTTCAAGGTATTTGACACTATTTCCGAACTTTGTACTGGGTATATACTATCCTGATCAGATTGGTGTGCATCTCAATCGACCCATATCCGCAGGAACTACCAGCCAACGACGAGTTATCTATCTGCACAAAGATTCGGATCAAAACCCCGAAACAGTCGAAAATATCAGAAGGCTTTGGGAAAACGTACACAAAGAAGATCACGAGATTTGCGAACGTCTTCAGGAAGGACGTCACTCAGAAGTGGCTGAGCAAGGAGGGATCTTATCACCACATTGGGAATCCAGTGTGCGTAGATTTCAGGAGTTGGTCGCCAACTCTATTCGTCCTGCTTTAAACAAAAACTCTCTACAGGAAAAAAATAATGACTGATGCAAAACTACCCTTGCCAGATTTTCGCCTTGATCATACTATGTTGCGAGTCAAAGATTTGGAACGAAGTCTTGATTTTTACACGAGAATTCTAGGCATGAAAGTTCACCGTAAAACTGAATATCCTGAAGGTAGATTCACCAACACTTTTGTTGGCTACACTGGTGAGGACGATGGTACGAATCTCGAACTGACCTACAATTGGGACCAGCAGGAAGAATACACCAAAGGGAATGCATGGGGGCATCTTGCGCTCAAGGTGTCTGATGTCTATACGACAAGTGCCTATTTGAAACAGCATGGCGTGGAGTTTAGCAAGGAACCCTCACCAATGAAAAACGGAACCCGAATTCTTGCCTTCATCAAAGATCCGGACGGTTACGTTATTGAACTTAATGAACCTCTGAGCTAAAGCAATTCAGAAGACCAGTATTAAAAGCAACTGCTCGTTATATAAGATTGTTTTTGTGTCTAGAAATGCTCTACTATTATTGCGATTTGTACTTTGCTAACAACAAATACGAAAAATTAAAACTTAGTACCTCTTTGACTGAATTCCTCCTTATCTTTATACCTGACTAAGGCTGGTATAGTCTCGCATGTTTGGTCCAATCACTTTCATTCTGTTACAATTGAGATAAGTCAAAAAAGGAAATTAATGCAGGATATTCGTCATTACGACATCATTGTAATCGGCTCCGGCCCAGCGGGCGAAAAGAGTGCAACGCAGGCCAGTAAACTTAAAAAACAGGTAGCACTGATCGAGAAATCGCCACGCCTCGGTGGAGCCTCCCTTCACACCGGCACGATTCCATCCAAATCACTACGGGAAACAGTTTTGCACTTGTCGCTACTGCGCCAGCAAACTCACGGAATTGACATTACATTTAAAGAAAATCTGACGACACAAGAATTGATGTATCGTAAGGAAATGGTGATCCAGGATCAGGAAAATTCCTTACAACGCAACTTCGAAAAAAATCACATCACAGTTATCAATGGTACACCTCTTTTCCAGTCAGCCTCCATGCTGGAAATCACTCCTGCTGATGGTAGTGAGAAGTTTGAAATCACGGCAGATTACACGATTATCGCCACTGGTTCATCTCCGCACAGACCAAAATGGGCACCTTTCGATTACGAAAGCGTCTTTGATTCGGACACAATCCTTGACATCAAGCATCTGCCGAAAAAAGTAACCATCATTGGTGCAGGCGTGATCGGATGCGAGTACGCCTCTATTTTTTCAAAATTGGGCATCCGTGTAAATCTCATCGCACGCAACCGCAACGTTCTACCCTTTGTCGATCGCCAAATTGCAGAGAATTTAATGTACCAGATGCGTAGCCAGCGCATTACTTTGCGTCTAGGAGAGAGCGTCGAGGGCATTGAAAAAATCAGTGCGGATGAAGTGCATGTCAAACTGGAAAGCCAGAAAGTTTTACCCTGCTCAACAGTGCTGGTGGCAACAGGACGTTTTGCAAATTCAAGTGGTTTGAACCTGGATAAAGTCGGAGTGGAGCTGGGCAACAATGGAGTGATCAAAACGAATGCAAATTTTCAAACTGCCCAGCCAAATATTTATGCGGTCGGTGATGTGATCGGTTTTCCGAGTTTGGCTTCCACATCTAAGGCCCAAGCGCGGATTGCCGTTTTGCATGCTTTCGATCAACTTGAATCGGAAAAAATGCCTAGTGATTTGCCACTTGGAATCTGGACGATGCCTGCAGTCTCGATGGTAGGAAAAACGGAAGAAGAATTGACAGATGCTTGCATTCCCTACGAAATCGGTGTCGCTCATTTTAAAGAAATTTCCCGTGCCCACATCATGGGTGAAGAGGAGGGAATACTCAAACTGCTCTTTGATCCGGAAAATCTCAAAATACTAGGTGTCCACATCATTGGGCCACATGCCTCAGAATTGATTCACTTAGGGCATTCAGTAATGTACTTTGAGGGGACTATTAAATATTTCATGAACACGGTTTTTAACTCGCCCACACTCGATGAAGCCTACCGCGTTGCAGCTTTTAACGGAATGAACCGGCTGGATCACGAATCCCTGTAATCCACATTTCAGGCACAAATCTCCGGACTATCTCTTGAAAAAACAAGCAAATGGTGTCCCGAAGGGGATAATGGATTTGCTGCTTTTGATTCTTTTCCGTTGTCATTCTGGTCAAAGCGTAGTGTAGACCCTGAATGATTATGGAGTATTAGATTCTTCCGCAATAATCATGAGCATAACATGATTTACTGATTAAGTGAGCTTATCAGTAAATCATCCTGTGTATGCGGCTTTATGCAGTAAAAGTTTTTCTATAGGCAAACAAACCTGCGGAACCGCCGGTGTGCAGAAATACTACGTTTTCATCTTTGCCGAATTTTCCCAGTCGAATGAGGTCAATCAAGCCTGCCATCCCTTTTCCAGAGTAGACAGGATCTAGCAAAATCCCTTCTTCACGAGCCAGCAATTGGACTGCTTCAATCATTCCTTCTGTCGACAATCCGTAACCAGGTCCGATGTAGTCCCCATTTGCAACAACTGATTCGCGTTTAACACTTCCTGAAATTCCGAGGAAATCGGCAGTTTTTTCGGCCAGAGCAAACACTTTTTCCTCCTGAGTTTCTTTGTCAGCATTCACACAAATCCCCAACACAGGAATTCCGCTCCGGGTTCCTTCCATACCTGACAAAAGACCTGCCTGGGTTCCGGCACTTCCAGTAGCGGTAACCAGATGATCAATCCTCAAACTTCGATCGTTGAGCTGTCCCACAAGTTCCATGGCACAATTTACATAACCGAGTGCACCGGTCGGATTTGATCCTCCCCCGGGAATAATGTAGGGATTCCCCCCGTTTATTAGTATTTCATCTGCTATTTCTTCCATGGCAGCATCCATGTCAGTTCCAGCTGGAACCGAGAGGATATTTGCTCCAAAAAGCCGATCCATCAACACATTACCGTTTTCTAAATAGTCCGGATCTTCGCTGCCTGTACGGTGTTCCAGCAAAACTTCACAGCGCAGTCCTAACCTGGCTGCAATCGCGACTGTTTGCCTCACATGGTTGGATTGTGTTGCGCCTTGAGTGATGATTGTGTCTGCGTTTTTCTGCAGGGCTTCACCCAGCAGAAATTCTAGCTTGCGGGTTTTATTGCCTCCAGTGGCAAGTCCCGTACAGTCGTCGCGTTTTATAAAAAGCTGCGGCCCGCCAAGCAACTTGCTCAGTTTTTCTAGAGGCTCCAGAGGAGTCGGAAGGTGCGCAAAATGGAGTCGTGGGAAACGTGAAATGTGCATATTTTTTTTATGGAAAAGTTAATCAGTCTGCAACAGACTCAGGGCTTGCGCGTGTAATTCCAGAGATGCAGCGGCCACAACGCAGCCATCCCATTCATCACCAAAATCGCTGCTTCCCTGCCAGTCACTGATGATACCGCCAGCAGATTCTACCACCGGAACAAGCGCCATCACATCGTAACTCTTGAGATCTGCTTCAATTACCAGATCTATGAATCCGGAAGCCAACAAGCCGTAGTTGTAGCAATCTCCACCAAAACGGACCAATTTTGCTTGAGCAGAAACCTGATCGAAACGCGGTTTCTGAAAGTTATTGAACATGTCAGGATCTGCACTGTAAAGGATGGACTGCTCTACTTTTTTTTGTTTGGAAACCATACAGGAAGTTGGTTTTCTGTCATCCTGACTGGGATAAAAATAACATTCCCTCTTCCGAAAACCAAACCAACGCTCGCGTAAAATCGGCATATCAATAACTCCTAATAGCGGAACTTCCCTGTCAAGTAGAGCAATCAAAGTCCCAAAAATCGGCATTCCAGCGACAAAACTTCTGGTTCCGTCAATCGGATCCAGCACCCATTTCCATCTGCTCCCTGTGGCTTGATAGCCGTGTTCTTCGCCCAGAATAGCATGCTCAGGATATTTTTCTGAAATCATCTGACGCATAACAGATTCAGTCTGTTGATCTGCAACCGTAACCGGGCTGTCATCTGGTTTATCCTCAACCGTCATTTTTGAACGAAAATATTTGCGAATCACCTTTCCGGAAGCATCAGCAAGTTCATGCGCAAATTTTACATATTCAGACATCAGGCTTTTGAATCAAACAATTAATGAAAGGGCTTATTGAGAGGCTTCTAATTCTGCAACGAGATCTTTTTCAATTTCCTCAACCATCGATTTCAGAAAAAAGAAAAATGTCTGTAGAATGGAATACACTGGAACTGCCAGCAGCGCACCTGCTATTCCAGCCATATATTCTCCGGTTACCAGAGCAAACACAATCAGAGCAGGATGAATATGTGCTGCTGTACCCATAATTTTTGGATTGAGAAAATTTCCTTCAATAAAATGAATCATCAAAATCCAGAAAAGCGCTAGCAGGCCTGTGCTGAATGAAATTGTCAGTCCCATAATCACAATTGGAATGCTAGAAAGAATGGTACCAAAAATGGGGATCAATGAAAAAACCATGGCTACAAGTCCAAGTGTGAATGCGAAGGGGACTCCAATTAATAGTAAACCGATAAAGGTCAAAATCCCATTGACTAAACAAATAATCAACTGCCCGCGCACCACTCCATTTAATCCTTTATCAAGACTTTTCAGCAGTTCGCTGTAACGCACATGATACTGCTTTGGCACAAGGGAACGCCAAAAAGACAAAACACGTTCTGTGTCCACAAGAATAAATGCCGCAACCATGAAGGTTAAAAATAAGGTAAAGACAGATCCAACTATCTCTGCAATCAGTTGACGTCCCAACCCCAGAAAGCGAACCATGTTATCTTTCAGCCGGGCCACACCTTCCTCTGCCAGCAGAGATAATTGAGTTTGCATATCGACTGGAGCTTTGGGATTTTCTGCATTTCCATTTTCGCTGCCGGTTTTCCGGTGTGGAACAATCTCTATTCGATCCGAATCAAGTCCACGAATTTCATATGTGTAACCGTCCAGAATTTTATGTAATTCACCGTTTTCTTTTTGGATCTCCTCAGTTTCGTCTACCTGCTCAATATTTTCAATGGTCGGCAGGGGCTCCACTATGGTTGGTTCCGGAAAGAGAGATGAAATGTCACTTATTTTTTCATCTAAAACTGGCCCCCATTCTTTTGAGATTTTTGTTACAGCTTTGGGAAATTCTTGAATCATGTATCCCATTTCTGCAGAAACTTTCGGTACAACATAACTTCCGCCTCCAATCAGCACAAGCAAAATTACGAAGTAAACCGACAGAACCGCACCTCCGCGAGAAATGCTATGCGAGCGGATTTTTCTCTGATGAAGATTATCAATAACTGGTGACAGAACATAGGCCAGAAAGCTGGCCAGCAGAAAAGGAAAGAGGATCTTGTTCAAAAACAAAATAATTCCCAGTAGCGTACCAAGCAAAATAAGAATAACAAGTGTACGGCCCCGGTGACCGAGAAATTTAAGCATATAAAAATGAAAGATGTGATTTATGCTGCAGATAAACGAAGAGTTTCAGATAACCTAAGGTACACTTTTTGTTAGATTTTTCAAGCTGTTTTAGCTATTCTCTCTGCGGCCCGTCCATCGCAGAGGGTTGATAATGCCGCAGGAGATAACAAAGAGTATTGCCCAAAACCTTCCGGCTGTGTCCGGGCATCACAATCCTGGAAACAGAACCAAGCCTCAGGGCTTCTTCCGGATTGAGCAATTCCCGTTCATAACGAGCAGTCAGTTTTGCCATTGCCTGATCGCGAACAATTCCGGCTTCGTTTTCCTTCATTCCGGAATCAAGACTTAGCTGATAATTCTTAAGAATTTCTCGAAATTCATCTTTATAAACAAATTGCCTTCCGGCCGGCCCCATCACTGCAATTCTTGCACTTGGCAAGGCAAAGACAAAATCACCGCCGACGTGATAGCTGTTCCAGGCGCAGTATGCTCCACCAAAAGCATTCCTAACGATCAAAGTCAATCGCGGCACACGCAGATCTATGATTGCATCCAATAATTCTCGACCTGCCTGAACGATTCCGGCACGTTCCTGCTCAGAACCCGGAGCATAGCCGCTGACATCTTCAAGAAAAATAACCGGAATATTGTAGAGATTGCAAAAACGAATGAATTTTGCGCCTTTTCTGGAGGATTCCATATCGATGTTTCCGGACGCAAAAGCGCTGTTGTTGGCAATGAAACCCACCACATGACCGCCCATTCTCCCAAATGCCGTGGTCAGCTGTTTTGCGCGGGCTTGCTGAATTTCAAAATAATCACCATAATCCACAAGTTGCTGTAAAATTAAACGCATATCAAAAGGGGTGTTGAAACCTGTTACTGGATTTGTGAATGTTTTATGGAGCAGAATTGCCTCCTCTTCAATATAATCTTCCAGCGATAACGAGGTTGAACGAAAGGGAGGTGCAGAGTGATTATTGTCCGGCAGATAATGCAAAAGCCGCAAAGCCGTCCGCAGAGCACCCAGCTCATCCGGAGCAGTCAAGTCAACCACACCGCTTTTACTGTGAACTTTCGGCCCTCCCAAATCATCAGCAGTAATATCTTCACCCAGTGCTTCACGTACAACATCCGGCCCGGTCAGACCAAAAAAAGTATTTTCAGGCTGAATCACGAAAGATCCCTGCCGAGGCAGATAGGCTCCGCCTCCGGCATTGTAACCGAACATCAGCAGGATTGAAGGAACAACACCGCTGATTTTCCGCATTGCGGAAAAAGCTTCAGAATACCCGTCAAGCCCTCCTACACCAGCTGGAACAAAGGCACCAGCTGAATCATTCATTCCTATCAAAGGAATACCGTGTTCTGCGGCCATTAAAATCTGGCGGGCTATTTTTCCACCGTTTGTTGCATCGATCGAACCTGCACGTACGGTAAAATCGTGACCGTAAACTGCGACATCGCGCCCATCAATATTGAGAATTCCAGTAACAATTCCGGCCCCGTCCAGTTCCGAACCCCAGTTTTGAAAAGTTATGTGTGGTTCTGCGGAAGTCAGTACTTTAATCCGTTCCCAAACAGTCATCCGCCCTTTGCTGTGCTGCACCCGAACCCGTGATTCACCGCCGCCCTGCAATGGTTTTTTCAGCAATTCCTTACCTCGGTTGAGCATCTGGTCATAAAGCATTTCAGGCGTTTCTTCAACAGAAACTGGTTCTAATTTTTTTGGATCTAATGGATTGTCGAGGTTTAGTTCTTCCACAGGTCAGCTCCTGAATAAAATAGAAATAGTTTCAATGCATTCATAAAAAGCTGTCATTCCCGCGAGCACTGTAACCAGGAAACCAAGAAATTAACTAAAAAACCAGATCCCAGCTTTTGCGGGAATAACAAGAAAGTACTTTTTCAGACTTTGTACAAGGTCATCTGTTTATAAAATGAACTAAAAAGAACTTTAATCCCAAATCGTTCGCAAAGCAAGTTAAACTATAGAATGGCCAGTCATGACAAACTCGTAAAACGTTGTCATTTACGCGGAAGCTGGAATCCAGAAACTTGTAAGTATCTGAAATAATAGATTCCTGCTTCACATGAACGATAAAGAAGTGTAGCATTTTGAATTATTACGAATACTGCAGTCAAAATTAATTCAGTAACTCGCGTTGTAACTAAAAAATGAACATAGTTTTCATGGGAACCCCGGAGTGGGCGGCCCCTTCTTTACAGGCTGTTTTGGACTCCGGTACTGAAATCAGCGCCGTCCTAACCCAACCGGACCGGCGTGTAGGGCGCAAGCAGCAGCTTCAGCCTTCACCCTTAAAACAATACGCACAAGGGAAGAAACTGACAGTTCACACTCCTGAAAAAGCGGGAAGCGCAGAAACCATTGAGTTGGTGAGTTCGTTAGCGCCGGAATTGGTTTTAGTCTGCGCTTACGGACAAATTCTTCCCCAGTCGTTTTTAGACATTCCAAAGATCGGCTGTTTCAATCTGCATTTTTCTTTTTTACCCCAGTTGCGTGGAGCCTCTCCGGTTCAGGCAGCTATTGCTTCAGGATTCGAAAAAACTGGCGTGTCTTTACAAAAAATGGTTTTGCGTCTTGATGCAGGACCACTGGTTGCGATTTCCAAACAGGAAGTCATTCGTCAGGATGACACAACTCCGCTATTGGGAAGCAGGCTGGCAGAAATTGGAGCTCAGCTGATTCATGACACTTTGCCAAAATTGATTGCAGGAGATTTTAATGCTGTAGGGCAAATTGAGACCGAAGCAACTTACTGCCAAATCATCAAAAAAGAAGAGGGGCACGTTCGCTGGCTGGAGGAAACAGCAATTGAAATTGAAAGAAAGTTGCGTGCCTATGTACCCTGGCCCGGGATTTTTAGCTTTTACAGCATGCCGGGAAACTCCGAAAACAAACAGAGACTTCAGCTGACAAAAGTCGAAGTTGTGAGCGGAAACTTTGAGCCAGGAAAAATATATCCTGAATTGATTGTGGGCTCACTCTACAGCGGCCTGCGAATCTTGCGCCTCAAACCAGAAGGTAAACAGGAAATGGACGCCGACTCTTTTTTACGCGGACATCCGCAAATCGTGGGGTCAGTGCTGGCATAATTGCCTGAACATTGAAAAATTGTAGGCTGAATTAAACTCGCTTAAAATTATATGATAAATAAACAGTCCTAATATTAATAGAAATCTTTTATCGGTTTGCCAGCACATGACAATGTCATTTCAAAGCATAAAAAACTGATTTTTAATCTTTTTGAAAATAAATTCTTTCGTGGTTTTCAGAAAAAAACCAAACTTCAACCTGTAGCTTAAACTCGCCAAGAAAACAGGTCATAATTCAAGGGGAAAATCTGTTGACACCTCATTATTTGAGTGTTATGATTCGGTCACTTTTGACTTGAACAACCTTAAGTCAATGTAAACGCTTAAGCTATTAAAAAACTAAATACATGAAAGAAATCGAATTCTGGTTTTCCATCGGCAGCACCTACACTTATCTTTCAGTTAGCCGTCTCAAAGAGGTGGAAAGAAAATTTGAAGTATCGTTTTCCTGGCAGCCTTTCAGTGTAAGAAAGATCATGCGCGAGATGGACAACGTCCCTTTTCCTCCAACAAAGCAGGCGAAGGTAGACTATATGTGGCGGGACATTCAGCGGCGGGCACGCGGCTATGGATTTGAGGCTAGGGTTCCTGCCCCTTATCCGCTGAAGGAGTTTGATCTTGCAAACAGAATTGCGGTACTCGGAATGCAGGAAGGCTGGTGCTCCAATTATGTCCGAGCGACTTACTGGAGATGGTTCCTCAAGTGGCTGGAACCCGGAAGTGAACCCAATGTTTCCGAAAGTCTCATGGAGATCGATCAGGATCCGGAACGGATTCTGAAACTTGCCACAGGTGAGGAAACTGGTGAAGCCTATTCCTGCCAGACAGAATCTGCTCAATCAAAAGGTATCTTCGGCAGCCCAAGTTTTATCGTAGACGGGGAACTGTTCTGGGGAGATGACCGGCTGGAGGATGCAGTAAGATGGGTACTTAGGTAAGTCTCATAAAGTCAGCCTCTTACCCCAGGGAACTTCAGGAAATTTTGGAATCCATTCAAGTCTGAAGATAATAAACCTACTCACAAAAAGAGCAATCCTTCATTAATCTTCCAAAAGTCCCGTTATTATTTTCTTTTATTGTGGAGCATAGGTGCAATCAAACAACCGGCACAGGCATTTTCATTCAGTCTTCATTGTTTTTCATAATTCAGTGGCAGAAAAAATTATAAGTGCAATTTCCTTCA
>UINC01000171.1_pt1 | contig 16038 bp, 11 predicted proteins | sample 5385821 | NCBI WGS metagenome assembly UINC01 (sample SAMEA4666929, study PRJEB26691) | marine metagenome | isolation source: Pacific Ocean | place: Pacific Ocean | collected 2011-10-13 | reverse complement strand
AGCATGCTGGCAAGATCTTCGAGAGCATTCGTAATGCGGTAGGTAATCGACTTGAGGTAGGGATTGGCACGCACGGGCAGATGCCCACGTACAGCGCCATTCGAGTTGCCAACTACTTAGAGCCGTATCATCCATTCTGGTTTGAGGAACCGGTGATGCCGGAGAACATCGACGAGATGGCGCGGGTCGCGGCGCACACTAGCATTCCCATCGCGACGGGTGAGCGCTTGGTGACGAAGTACGAGTTTGCTCAGGTGCTCGAAAAACAAGCGGCGCAAATCTTGCAACTCGATGTCGGTCAGTGTGGCGGGATTACTGAAGCGAAGAAGATTGCCAGCATGGCGGAAGCTCATTACGCCATGATTGCGCCCCATATGTATTGTGGCCCTGTAGCTGCGGCCGCTGCTATTCAGATCGATACCTGTTCTCCCAATTTCTTAATCCAAGAAGCCAATCAGGGGCCCCTTCATAAAAAGATATTTAAAGAACCGCTCGTCTTCGAAAACGGATTTATTGTTCCGCCTACGGGACCCGGTCTTGGAGTGGAGTTCGACGAAGACGTCGTGAAGGCGCACCTCGTCTCGTAAATGGCGGGGCATGTGGTTTTGGATATGAAGTCCATGCTGCTCTTTGCGGCTTGTTTGTTGGCAGGGCCGGTAATTTCAGAAACACTTGAACAGCGGGTCGCAGACGTTCTGCGCCTGACGCCGCTAGTCGACGGTCACAATGACATCCCATGGACCGTGCGCACACGCTTCAATAATCGATTGGAAGACCTCGATTTCGGATCCGATTTGACGCGCATTGAAGTTCCGACACACACGGATATTCCGCGATTAAGGAGAGGCCAGGTGGGTGGCCAATTCTGGTCCGTGTATGTGCCGATCCAGGAATATGGTGGCGGGTCAGAGTACACACAATTGGTGATCGAGCAGATCGATTTGGTACACCGGATGGTTGACCGGTACGCCGACACATTTGAACTTGCTTATACCGCCGCGGATGTTCGGCGTATCCATGCCAGTGGGAAAATTGCTTCTCTGATTGGCATCGAAGGTGGTCATGCGATCAACGACTCCTTGGCAGTATTGCGGCGCATGTATCAGTTAGGCGCGCGATACATGACATTGACCCACTCGAAAGGACTGCGATGGGCCGATTCTGCGACCGACAAGGTTCGACACAACGGACTTACTGCATTTGGTGAAGCCGTCGTCCGTGAAATGAATCGACTGGGCATGTTGGTTGATCTATCCCACGTATCGCCAGACACCATGCGCGATGCGATCAGGGTGAGCGAAGGCCCGGTTATATTTTCTCACTCGTCGGCCTATGCGGTGGTGCCTCACCAACGCAACGTTCCCGACGATGTCCTAGAGCTAGTCCGTGAAAATAACGGTGTCGTGATGGTGACGTTTTATCCGGCATACGTTTCCGAGGCAACTAGGCGTTACTTCATAGAAGCCACGGCTGAACTTGAACGACTGCAGGCTGAATTTTCCGAAGAGGAGGTGCGTAGACGAGTGCAAGATTGGCAACAAGCCCACCCTTTACCGAGACCAACGCTGGCGCAAGTTGCCGATCACATCGATTACATACGCGGTGTGGCGGGGATCGACCACATCGGCATCGGTGCTGACTACGATGGCATGCCACCCGGGCCGGTTGGTCTCGAAGACGTCTCGACGTATCCCGCGCTTCTCGTCGAGTTGCTCAAGCGCGGTTATAGCGATCACGATATTGGAAAGATTGCCGGTGGAAATATTTTGCGCGTAATGCGAGACGTTGAATTGGTGGCTGAACGAATTGCAGAGCAACGATTGCCGTTGAAGGTCGGTACCCCGGACGTCGATTAACGCTCTTGATTGGGGTATCGGTTAAGTCGGGATTGCACTTGGTTTACGAATTGTCGATCGGTAGCGCCCAGTTTCAGCGCGACGTTTGCATAGTGCCTTGCTTGGTCGAAGTTGTTGTCCGCTGCGAATGCAATTGCCAACAGGTCCGCAGCGACTGGGTCATGTGGGCTTGAAGCGTATAACGCCTCGGCGATCGTAATTGCCCGTGGTGCATCACGCACTGAAGCCTGTTGAGACGTCGCAAGTAATCTGATCAGCATGATCGCGGCTTGGCGGTTGTTAGGTTCCAAATCCAACGCCTTCTGTAACGCTGAGGATGCGTTAGCGTCTTGGCCGAGCCGGAGCCAGCTTAACCCAATGTTGAAAACCAGTGATGCGTTGTGGGGTTGGATTCGCTCGAGCTGTTTCCAGACGTCGATGGCGGCTCGAAATTTTCCCATCTCGGCGTAGGTCGTGCCGAGATTAAGGTAGGCTTGGGTCAACGCGGGATTCGTCGAAAGTGCGTCACTAAAATGTTCCACCGCTGCACCGTAATTACGCTGGCGATAACGAAGAACGCCAAGATTGAAGTGCGCGTGGCCGTAATTGGGATCCAGTTCGATGGCTTTAATCAGTGTTGTTCCGGCATGGTCCAACTGGCCATCCGTCATTAAAGCGAGGCTCTGATTACTCAACATTTCGACATCGTTGGGATTTATCGTGAGTCCGCGCTCAAAATATTCAAGGGCTTCGGCATACCGACCTTGTCGCGCTAGAACATTTGCCAGATTGCCGTAATCGAATGCTAAGCCGGGGCGGCGTGCCAACACCTGTCGAAATGCCGCTTCGGCACCAGCGTAGTCTCCCGACTCCGTCATGCGTTGTCCGCGGGCCACGAACGCACCGGCGGTTTCGCCAAAGCTTTGCATTGCCTTGATGATCGGGGCATCGAGAACCTTTGCGTGCGGGTACGTTCGTGCCAACCACTCCGACTCCCTTGCCGCTTCTTCGTTGCCGAGTTTCATATGGACGTGCGCGAGAAGCGTGTAAATTTCACGATCGTTTGGATCGATTTGTCGAGCTTTTTGCAGGTGGGTTTGTGCCGTTACTAAATCGTTGTCGATATACGCGATTCGGGCCAAACCGATTAGGGCGAAACTTTGAGCCTCGTTGATCGGTAAAACGGCGTTATAAAGAGCTTGCGCTTCCTCGTATTGGCCATTTTGGGTGAGCGTGTCTGCATAAGTGACCGAAAGTACGAAGTCGTTCGACTTTAACTTCATTGCTTTCGCGTAATAGAAAATCGCGTCTGCCCGCTTCGAATTCCGTAGCGCGGTGGCCGTCAGATAGGGCCAACGATAATCCGAGGAGTCCTGTTTTGCCGCCTGTTGATAACAAACAATGGCGGGCTGTAGTAATCCGTGAGCATGGGACACCATACCAAGGCGGCCCCATGCTTCCGCTGAATTGAGATTTTTTTCTAGACTGGCCCGCGTCTTATCGATGAGTTGTGCGACGGGGGCTTCCATGTGGTTCGTGAGAATGCTTGGTATTTCCGCGCCTTGGGTCTCGAGTTGCAGAAAACCTAGGAGAACGAAGCGTCCGAAATGGCTAATTGGACGTGGCGATGTACTCAATTTTCCACCTCGACGGGCTTGCCTTGACCTTTCAGCAAGACGACCATTTGATTGCGTTTTAACGGGGGGAATCGTTCACGTTCACCGCGGGGCCAGGTTACGATAATTTCATCCGCAGAAAGCGCGCTGCCAAGCCCAAAGTGCACGACCGCATCGTGGCTTGATAGGTAACTGTCCGAGTGGATGACAGGCCGCACCTGCCACACGTTTCCTGCCTTAACGCGAACGCGCGCGCCGATTGCGTCTCGATTTAAGGTCGGGTCAAGTATGCGGAGCTGCAGCCAACCTCCCTTATCGGCTATTGTGTTTCGATATAGTTGAGCCGGCCCGTTCGAGTTCATAACGAGGATATCGAGATCGCCATCTGTATCGATATCGCCCGTTAGTAATCCGCGGCTTACGTGAAGATCAGTACAAAAGGGATCGAATACGGTACACCAGTCCGCGAACTTTCCATTGCCTACATTGACCATGAGGCGATTTGGCTCGGCATAATCGTCACGGAATTGATCCAAAATTCCAGCACCTGGGCTCGGTGCGTTTCCCGGTTGTTTGCGCACTCTTCCGTTGCTAATCGCGACGTCGAGCCTTCCATCTTGATCAGCATCGAACAAAGAAACTCCAAAACCAGTCTCTGGAATGCTCGGAATACCGAGACCGGATTGGATTGTCGCATCGGTCAATACCCGGTCATTTGTACTGAGGTACAGCGTATTCGTCTCGTCGTCCAGGTGGGTTAATAAGACGTCCAGTCGTTGGTCGGCATTTACGTCGCCAAGGGCGATGCCCATGCTTGCTTCGGTATCGCCAAAAAGATTGACCGCCGTACCATAGGCAACGCCTCGCTCGTCGAATGTCCCATCGCCCTTGTTGATCCAAAGGTGATTGCGTTCACCATCGTTAGCGACAAAGAAGTCGTCTCGGTGATCCCCATTGAAGTCAAAGCAAACGACGCCAAGTGCGTTGTTGTTTTTTTGGGAAATCCCCGATTTTCTTCCGATAAACGTAAACGTGCCGTCTCCGTTGTTCCGGTAGAGTCGATCCGCCTCGCCACGGTACGCATTTGGTGCGCAGTAATCGATGTCACCGGACTCGTCGGCGCACGCCTGCAAGGGTTCTTGTGTCACGTAGGTCGCAACGTAGAGGTCCAGAAATCCGTCGTCGTCGATATCGCAAAAGGTTGCTGAACTCGACCAACCGTGTCCTTGGATTCCCGCTTCGACCGAGATGTCGGTAAATGACGTGTCGCCGTTATTAAGGTAGAGCCGGTCGTGATCGACGTTTGAAACGTAAATGTCGAGATCTCCATCGTTATCGAAGTCGCCCAAAGCACTGCCCATGCCAAAACCCGGGTCATCGAGTCCGGAGGTTTTACTGACATCTTGATACGAGCCGTCCGCATTTCGTTGGAAGAGTTTGTTGGCCGAATCACTAGGGTTAGCCGCTGCCGCGCCTCCGTTGACGAGATAGATGTCAAGATCGCCATCATTGTCATAGTCAAAAAGTGCACCCCCAGAGCCCATAATTTCAGCTAAGAGATACCGTCCTTGGACGCCGGACGTGTGTTGGAAATGTAACCGCGCCTCCAGCGTGATGTCGTCGAAGCGGTTATCCGGGGGATTCCTTTCCACCTTCTGGCAGGCATCGAGAAATAAGGATAGGCATAGCATTAAGGAGAAAGTTTTGATTGGCATGGGTGGCTAATACGACAAACTAGTCTGCGACTTGGTTGAGATCGCGTGTGGTGACTGGAGACCCAGCCGTTAGGCCAACGGAATCTGCGCGGAACTGATCGGTGGAGATGATGGCGATGTTTGGTTGTTTGGTTCGCATGTCCCGTCGCTACTAGATCTTTGTTGTTGTCGGTTACGATCTTTCACGGATATTACTTTGTAGCTGCATGGGTTTTACGCCTGTATCTTAAGGCGATGAAAAAATTATTGATTGTTGCTGGAGTATCGCTCCTTGCAGCGTGTTCGCCCGACCGAAACGATGTAGCTCATCTAGACACTGACACCGATTGGAAGGTCTATCTCGGCGATGCGGGTCGACGACACTATTCAAAACTTATCCAAATCAACCGAGATAACGTTGAACAGTTAGAGCTGGCATGGAAATACACCTCAAGCGATCGCGGTGGCTCAATGTATGCCAGTCCACTGGTAATCGATGGCGTCCTATACGGCTTGTCGCCTCAGCTTGTCGCGTTTGCTCTGAACGCGGCTACTGGGGAAGAGTTATGGCGCTCTGATCCGGAAATTCAGGGTGCCCAGCGTGGGTTGATGTGGTGGGAGAAAGATGACGACCAACGCATTTTTTATACTGCCGGACGGATTCTGATCGCACTCGATGCAACCAACGGTAACCCCATTAAGGAATTTGGGGTCGATGGCCGCGTCGATTTGCGTCCAAGCGGTCCCGAAAGCTACATGGGGGTGACGGTTCCCGGAGTCGTGTTCGAGGACATGATTATGCTGGGGTTCTCGACCACCGAAAATGCGGATGCCTACCCTGGATCGGTGCGCGCGTTCAGCGCTATTGATGGCAAATTAATCTGGACCTTCGACACCATTCCTGCTCCTGGGGCCCCGGGCTCAGAGACTTGGGCCGAGGGTACATTGGCCCATGCAGGCGGTGCGAACGTTTGGACGGGGATGACCTTAGACGAAGAGCGAGGCGTGCTGTTCGCTCCGACCGGATCGGCAACTCCCGATTTCTATGGGGCAAGTCGTCTGGGCGATAACCTATTCGCGAATAGCTTAGTGGCCATCGATGCTAGAACGGGGAAACTCAACTGGCATTACCAAGTCGTCCGCCACGATCTATGGGATCGGGATAATCCGTCCCCGCCGACGTTGGTGCAACTGGAGCGTGATGGGAAAGTGATTGAAGGGGTTGCCCTAACGACGAAGTCGGGCCATCTCTACGTGTTTGATCGCGATACTGGCGAATCGATGTATCCCCTTGTGGAAGTGGAGACGCTTCCGAGTACGTTGCCCCGCGAGGAGCCGGCGCCTGTACAAACGGTCTCCAGCGTCGCCTTTAGTCGTCAGACTTTTAAGATCACGCGGCGGACCCCAGAGGCGACCGAACACGTGGAAGCGTTGATCAAAGATTGGGATCTACGTCCATGGGCACCGCCTAAAGTGGGAACCGTCTTGATCACGCCTTGGTATGACGGTGGAGCCGAGTGGGGCGGATCTGCGTTTGACCCGGCCAACAATCGTTTGATACTGAATGCGAATAACGAGTCGGGCATCCTAACCTTGACCGAGATACCCGTGGGTTTTAGTAACGCGGGTGCATACGCGACGCATTGCGGATCTTGTCATGGCACAAAACTTGAGGGAACCGAAACGGGACCTACACTGCTTGGCATTCTCAAGCGAATGGATTATCGAAAAATAGCGAAAGTAATCAATGATGGTGCCGATCGGATGCCAAGCTTCTCGCACCTCAGCGGAACGGTCCGAGGGCGAATCATTACCCATATTGTTGCGCCAAAGCCCGTTGTTGATGAACCCACCACTGAAGCGTCGTACACCCACTGCTGTTATACCTATCTTCGAGATCATGAAGAGCTTCCAGGAACTGAGCCGCCGTGGGGGACACTTAACTCCATCGATGTGGCGTCAGGCGACATCGTTTGGAGTGTCCCATTCGGTAATTATCCGAGCCACCCAGATCTTGGTCTTGGTGCGGTGAGTTACGGCGGACCCGTCGTGACTGCCTCGGGGTTAATCTTTATTGCAGCAACACCTGATAAGAAGCTTCGCGCGTACGACACGCGAGATGGCCAAGTTCTATGGCAAACGGATCTCACCGCCGCTGGATTTTCGACTCCGGCGATCTATAGCGTTGATGGGAAACAATACGTCGTCATTTCCGCGGGCGGTGGTCGCATGGGTCCACCATCGGGTGCGGATTATTTCGCGTACAGCCTCCCGGATTAATCGGCGCCGTCGAGTCTAGCGTAAATCCTGCCAACGGCTTGCGGATCGACGCCCTTCCGACGAACGCCGAGCGTAGAGGCATGGTTCGTCATATCAATCTCCCTTGCGGCGTCCGCAAAGGCAACACCTTGTTCGTGCATCGGCACTACTTTCTCCCAGAGGTCGGCGTAATACGCTTGCACGTGGCTAATCAAATCCCGATCGGTAAACGGATTACCGTGACCCGGCACGATGGTTTCGAAGGCAAGGCCTTTCAAGTTTTCTAGGGTTTGGACCCACTCATCCACATAGCCATCGCCCAGGAAAGATGGTCCCTGGAGCATCATGTCGCCAGTAAAAGCGAGTTTTTCTGCGGGCAGGTAAACGGTGATGTCGCCACCCGTATGCGCGCGCCCGAAGAAATGAATTTGAATTTCGCGACTTCCGCGAAAAAGCGTCATCCGGTCGTTTAGTGTTGTGTCGGGCGGAATGGGAGCGATTTCTTTCCAGTCTTCAGCTTGCTGCGAGTAAAGATCAAACCATTTTTGTATTTCAGGTCGGTCTTCCTCTGAGGCGTTCGTGAGCATCTCGCGGATCCGAGCGAGTGTGGCCTTGTTCCCGGCGGTGGCGAGTACATATTGCGTTTCTTCTAACGGCGTACCCGCCAATTTCATGCGCGTGTATTCGTGTCCAATGATCTGCACCCCATCGCCAAAAACTTGGTTGCCGTGTGCGTGATCCCAGTGAAAGTGGGAGTTAATCAGTGTGGTAATGGGTTTCGTTGTAACTGACTTGATCGAGGCCACTAAGTCTCTCGCTTTCGCCGGCGTTAAGTGCGAATCGACGACGACCACGTCCTCTTCGTTAACGATGACAAGCGCATTGCTATTGAAGAGAGGCGCGGTGGTTTGCGCGAGGTAGACGCCATTCGCAACCTCTGTGAGCCGGTGAGAGGGCGTCGTGATGATGTGTTCGTCAGCGACAAGGTGCGCCGATAGTGCGAGCAATAGCAAAGGAATAATCGTCCGCTTAATGTTCATGTTCTTCCAGACCTCCAAGGCCAATGATTCGCGTTTGTTACGGTCTCCGTTCCCGTCACGAGAGTATCAAAGTCCGGGCGCGAAATTTCGGACTTCGAATGACCCGCAGTTTTGGCATGTGAGATAGTTAGGCTGTTCGATTCGTATAAACACAGGGGGGTACGGCATGGCGGAATACATCCCAACGCCAGTTCAATGGGTTCGAGAGCAAGTGGAGCGTTATGAAGCGAGTGGTGGAACCGAGGGTGTGGGGCTCATGGACACCGGCTTACCTTGTGTCATCGTGACCCATACCGGCAACAAGACCGGAGCGATCCGAAAAACGCCGCTCATGCGCGTGAAAGATGGCGACAACTATGTGCTGGTCGGGTCGCAGGGTGGGGCGCCGAAGAACCCCGTATGGGTCTACAACCTTCGGGCGAATCCTTCAGTGGAGATTCGAGATGCGACCGAAGTACTGGCTATGAGGGTCCGAGAGGTCAGTGACGATGACGAGCGCGGGCGAATTTGGACGGTAGCCGTTGAAGCATTTCCACCTTATGCCGACTACAAAGAGCGCACATCACGAACGATTCCAGTGTTTATTGCGGAACCGACCTAAACCTCTGGTCTTCTGTAGTCATAGGTTGTCGAGAGTGTCGCATACGGAGCTAGCATCGACGGAGTTGTAGCTGGCTACATTGCTGACCATTAGACCGCGTATGTTGGTTTCGAATCGGCTGGCTGATTCAGGTTCAGTTAACAAGAACTTCCTGTAGCGTTCGTCGCCCACAAGAAACACCTTGAGCCAGGCCAACGCGATCCGCCCGACATCGCCGTTTCCCGTATCGCGGTATATGCCCTTCGGTCCGTTTGCTACCCAGTGCCCAGCACCGCGGACTTCAAACAACAATTTTGGTGTAGTCGATGGCGTCGTACAGTAGTGGATTAAACCGTGTTCATTGAAAGGTGCTCGACGATCGTTTTCGCCGCCGATGATCAGTAATGGGACAGCGTGGTTAAAAATGCCTCCGGGTTCGTGCCAGGGACAAAGTCCGATAGCTGCCTTGAGCGTTGGGTTTTGGACGGCGGCCAGTTGCGCGCCACCTCCACCCATGGACCAACCGCTTACGGCAATGCGCGACAGATCAAGTCGTTGAAAGATCGGTGATTCTTCGCGGGTATTTTCTGCAGCAAGCGTGGCGATTGCGTCGATGAGTGCATCAGCACGATCCTTCGGAAAATCCTTGGGCGGATTATTGGTACCGATCGTCATTGTGACGATACCGTGAGATGCGAAAAAAGGTCCCCATCCTTGGATCGAGCGCTCGGAACTTCCCCAGCCTGGAACGATGACGACACTAGCAAGCGGATGGGCTGTTTCTGGAGGGTAATAAATAGTCGCGCCACGGTAACGAGGACCATCTCGCAGACCGTCAGTTTCCCGCAATCGTTCGACATCGAAGGGTCCTGCGACGGCCAGTGACTCGATGGTAGGTTCTGTGGGCGCAGCCGAGTGAACGCCGGCGGGACTGGGTCCATCGTAGGCGTTGATTGATGCGTGTGGACCGATTAACGCTAGAAAAAACGACACCTCAAGCCAGCGTATGAACATAAACAGGGCATTACCAAGAAGCCTCGCAGCGATAAGCGTACACCGAAATACGACCGATCAGATTATTCGCGTAGAAATGTCATGGGACGGTGATGAGATAGGCTATTTTGAGAAGCGATTCGAACGTTATCAAATGAATAAATTTGTTCGATTTCTCGCCCAGTGAGTGCAAGAATTGTCCCGCCGCGTTTGCTGTATTCAAGACGAACAGAAGATGAAAAAACGGAAGCTGCCTGAAACTGCAGAAGTCGTAATCGTCGGCGTGGGCGGAATTGTCGGATCGATGCTTGCATATTGGTTGGCGGAGCTTGGCGTACGAAATGTCGTGGGCTTGGAAAAAGCTGCCGTGATTCCCTCGGACATCGGCTCGACGTCACATGCATCCGATTTTGTGTTTAACACGTCTCACGACAAGTTGAGCAATTGGACGACGGCGTACAGCCGACGATTTTATGAGGACAATGGATTTTTTCTGAAACGCGGCGGGATGGAGGTATGTCGTCCCGAAGATGATGCTCGTTGGGAGGAACTGAAACGCAAGGTTGCTTCGGGAAAAGCGTTTGGGACCAACGTAAGTTTGATTTCGGCTCGAGAGGCAGCGACCAAGTTTCCGTTACTTGACGAGAACTCCATTCGTGGTGCCATGTGGGATCCGGATGCTGGGCTGGTGGTACCTAGATCGCAAGATGTGGTTGCCGCGATGGTCGAGCGAGCGCGCGAGAAGGGTGCGCTTCAAACGTTCAGCGATACGCCCGCAACTGGTTTTGAGATCGTCGACGGACGTGTCACCGGCGTGCATACGGAAACCGGTACGATACAAACGCCGCGGGTGGTCATCACATCCGGCATATGGGGCCCTTTGCTCGGAGAAATGGCTGGGGTTCCAGTACCGTTATCTCCCGTGGAACATCCGCTTCTCTTTTTTGGTCCGCTGGAAAGTATTCAAGGAACGGAGGAATTTCTGGTCCACCCTCTTTTTCGGGACCAAGGCAACTCAGCGTACGTTCGAGACACGGGTCGAATTCATGGCGGCATGCTCGAGTGGGGGTATTACGAAGAAACAAATCCTCGGCTTGTCGAACCCAAAGATATCGGTAATCCTGAGAAGTCCATGGCTTCGCTTTCGATGCGACACCTGGATTTAGAAGAAATCGCCGAACCTCTTGAAAAGGGTTTTACTACCGTACCGACGCTTCAAGAACTTGGTTGGGATGAGCGTAGTTCATTCAACGGACTGCTATCCGTATCAACGGATGCTGCATCACTCATCGGAGAAAGTCCCGAAGTCAGGGGTTTTTGGCTTTGTGAAGCGGTCTGGGTCAAAGATGGGCCAGGTTGCGCGAGACTCTGTGCTGAGTGGATGACCTCGGGTCGACCGCAGATGGATATGCACTCGTTTGACATCGCTCGTTTTTATCCTGCACAGAAAACCCCGGACTTTGTCCGTGACCGCGTGTTCGAGAACGCCCAAACCATCTATACGCCACCGATCCACCCGCGCGAGCCATATGTTTCGCAGCGGCAGATTTTCGTTAGCCCTTTTTATGAACGGGAAAAAGAGCTAGGAGGACATTTTGATAACGAGATAGCGGGATGGGAACGGGCATTCGCGTACGAAACCAACCGGGAAAAGTTAGGCGACTACCTTTCACAAATTCCGGTACGGGAGAACGAGTGGGATCGACGCCATGTCCCGTACGAACTTGCGAATGCAGAGCAATTAGCGATGAGTGCCTCCGTGGGAATGATCAACCTATCCCACTTCGCCATTTTCGATATCGAAGGACCTGACGCGGAAAAAATGCTCGAATTTCTTTCGGTTGCCAAGGTAGGTGGTAATACGCCAGACGGCCGAGTCATCTACACTAATTTTCTTGATCAAGACGGTGGCGTCCATGCCGACCTAACGATCTCTCGACTTGGCAACGACCGATATCGGGTGGTCACTGGTGGCGCTGATGGCAATCGTGATTGGGTCACTATTCGCAACCATCGCGACGACCTTGGATTAGATGCAGAGATTGTGATTCGTACGCACGATTTGGCGACGTTGGGTTTGTGGGGCCCGAAAGCAAGAGAGGTGCTAGGGCGCTTTGCAGGCAGCGAGGAAGTAGCAAACGAAGCGTTTTCCTTTGCGACCGCAAAGGAGCTAGAGCTACGGCTGCCAAGCGGTACGCAGATGCGGGTCTGGGCGGCCCGAATCTCCTATGTGGGTGAGAGCGGTTGGGAGATCTATCTTGATAACGATTCGAGCGATGGGCTTGCGCTTTTTGATGCATGTTTGGATGAGGGCGTCGTTCCCGTAGGGATCGAGACCTACGCGACTAGTAGAAGACTAGAGAAGTCGTTTCGCTTGCAGGGAGCGGATCTCGAGACGGAATACAATGCCTGCGAGTCTGCCGTACAACGACCACAGGTAAAACCCGCCGATTTTCACGGGAAACAGGCGCACTTATCTCATCGACAGCAGAAGCCGTCCGCGCTGCTTTGTACGATGACGCTCGATTCCCAAAGGGTCGGCGATGGCCCCACTCGTTATCCAGTGGGCATCTCGCCGATTCTTGATGCCGACACGTTGGAGGTACCCATCGACGCGCGTGGGCGTCGATCCTACGCCACGAGTACTTCGTATTGCCCTTCTATTGGCGAGCATGTCGTAATGGGCTACCTTCCCGCCGTGATTGCACTGCCGGGAAAGAAGTTAGTTCTCGAATACTTTAATGAAAACGGGAACGGCCATTATCCGATGACCGTTCAGATTGTCGGTCGGGGTTCGCTATATGACCCCGACAATGAGCGCGTACGCGCGTAACACCTGAATGTGGAGGAATACGTTTGAACCATCCAAATTATCCTAGCGTTGATCAAAGCGAGCGCGTTGTCCCGTACAACCTACGACAAAGTGGTCGAACACCGGTGGAAATGTTGATTTCAACGCGGGTACGCAAATCGCCGTTTTGGCATCTGTCGATCGAAGCAGGTTGTTGGCGCGCAACGACGTATAACCGGATCTACCACCCCAGAGGATATGTGCGACCGGAAGATGGTGGCACCATGGCGGAATACGATGCGCTTGTGAATCGAGTCACTATGTGGAATGTGGCAGTCGAGCGTCAGATTCGTGTTAAAGGTGCCGATGCAGAGGCATTTGTGAATTATGTGATTACCCGGGACGCATCGAAGATTAAACCGGGTAACGGCAAGTACTGCATCCTCTGTAACGAGACAGGGGGCATTCTGAACGATCCCGTTCTTCTTCGGCCCGCGGCGGATGAGTTTTGGTTTTCGATTTCGGACAGCGATCTGATGTTTTGGTTGCAAGGTGTCAACGTCGGTTGTAAATACGATGTCGCCATCGACGAGATAGACGTTTGCCCCGTCCAAATTCAAGGACCGCTCTCGGAGAATTTGCTAGCAAAATTGGTGGGCGAGGCGGTTCGCGATATCCCGTACTACGGATTGATGGAAACGCAAGTCGAGGGTGTTGACGTGATTATTAGTCAGACGGGTTTTACCGGCGAGAAGGGCTACGAGATATACGTTAAAGATGCGCACGTACACGCTGAAACCGTATGGAATGCTGTTCTTGATGCCGGAACAGAATTCGGCCTGCAAGTTATCGCGCCGGCGCATCATCGACGCATCGCTGCCGGTATTCTCTCGTGGGGTCAGGACATGGATTTCGAGACCTCGCCCTTCCAGGTGAATCTGTCGTATCAGGTTCCGCGCAATAAGGCGGCCGATTATGTTGGTAAGGCCGAATTGGAACGCCAACGGGCCGTGATTGATGGGGGCGGGTTCCCATTCAAAATGAAAATGGTCGGCCTAACCTTGGGCGGTAAACCGATTGACGACTACGCGCCTGACTTTTGGCTGATCTCGAATTCGAATTCGGAGCGTGTCGGGTACATTACTTCGCCCTGGTGGTCGCCCGAACTCAATACGAATATTGCGCTTGGCTGGGTGCCTATCGAATCGTCTCAAGTTGGGACTGATCTTATGGTCGAGCTGCCGGACGAGTACGCTGAAACGCCAGGTAATGCCGTCGAGGCGACGGTTGCCGAGATTCCATTTCGTGAATCCGTCAACCCCAGTGCACGAGAAGTTGCCAAATCGAAAGGTCGAGATTTCGCTGAATGAACTAATCTTTGAGTTTCGCTCATATCCGTGAGCGGATGCGGGAAAACGCAAGTTGAATATCGGGCCGTAACAAAAGCGGACCTTCGTCTTTAGCGAAATCGATCCCGGCTTGAGATGTCCGTTACGTACTAGGGTTGAGTTCTGCCAGTTGGTATGTTGATCTTGAAACGTTCGCACAGGAGGTTCAAAGGTCGATGCAAGGAATTAAACGAATAACCGTCTTACTTATGCCGCTAGGGTTGTTGGTGGCATGCTCCCCCAACGAGGCTGAATCTATAGCGCCAGCCGCCGAGCCGGACGAGACGAGCATGGTAGCGGGAGCTCCGGCCGAAGGCTCAGAGGAAACCGCGCCAGACTATTATGTTGAATTTATGTGGTGCTGGGCCGGTGACAGCGCAACCGAGGATACGGTTGCAGCGTTGTTGGCTGACACAGATCGCTTAGTGGACGAATTGGGTGGTACAAACCTCGATGGATTTCGCTTAAAACCGAGCGGTTGGACGTCCGACGAATTTGATTTTGTGGATGCAATGTGGTGGCCCGAAAAAGCTACCCGTGATGCAGTATGGCAAGCGTGGACGGACACGAATGCACAAGCGAAAATTGATGCAGCTCACCCAGGTGTTGAATCTTGTGGGGGCGAAGACTGGACCTACCTTTGGGGATTTAATGCCTATGTGCCAAGGCCGCCGACAAGTCCCTGGACCTGGGAAAATCCACCGGCCGCCGCAGAATTCCAGTTTTGCAGCTATAACCAAGAGAAAGGACCCGCCGACCTTCAAGAGGTAGTAAGAGGGCCATTTTCGGAGTTCCTCGATGCCTACGATGCAGCGAATGGTGGAGGATCGGGATACTTTTTCGCGTACCTCCATCCAGATTTTGACGTGGCGAATGCGCCGGCAACTGAGGCCGCGCCGGCGGAGTACGATTTTGTATGGGCCAATTACTGGGAGACTAGTGGCGATAGGGCCCATGGAATGACTAGCTTCAATGAATCGGGCGGCGCAGCGATTCAAGCTCAGTTTGATGGCGTGGCTAGTTGCGGAGACCCACAACTGTACGAGGGAACTTGGATCATTCGTGGTGATACCGGTTAGTTCAAGTGGAGAGTCATTAGCAAGGAACGAACGTCGGACACTAGATTGCCGCAGATTTCGACGCTCCGAAGAACTTAATTCGTCGCCCTCTTCGTAATTCTGGCGACCATATCTTCGATCGTGGCCCGGATCGGATTGGCGGGGTATTCTGGATTCGTTGGTAAGTAATTAATGGGTCGATGTGGCGCTGTGCCGATCTCACTAACCGAGAGTCAAACGAGCCGTTTCGCGATAGACGGTTACCTTATTCTGCGCGAGTTTTTTCCCGGAGGCGAAATCGCTGAATTGCGCGATGCGGCGGCGGAAATTCTATCGACGGCACTACGTGGCACACGCGGCGTTGGCTTCGATCCTTGGACGAAAGAGCCAGGAGATGAAGTTAATCCGAATCGGGTGACCTATCTCAACGACATTTTTTTGATGCACGAAAGATTCGATGTCCACATGCGCTCGACGGAACTAACAAAAATATTTTGCGATCTTTACGGTCCGGATATCAACGGATTTCAATCGGCCACAGTGATTAAAACACCGCAACTGAATAACGACTTTCACGGCTGGCACCAAGACGCGCCGGACTACGTACCACTATCAAATTACAAGAACGGTTGTGCAATTACCTATCTTAATGCCATGGGTCCAGATACCGGTGGAACGTCACTCGTCCCCCGAAGCCACCGCGATGGCGTATTTGAGCGAGGCTACGAAACAGTCGAAGGATGGCCCGTTAAGAAACGCGTGATCGTTGGGTTTGAGGCATATG
>UINC01000170.1_pt1 | contig 16039 bp, 17 predicted proteins | sample 5385821 | NCBI WGS metagenome assembly UINC01 (sample SAMEA4666929, study PRJEB26691) | marine metagenome | isolation source: Pacific Ocean | place: Pacific Ocean | collected 2011-10-13 | reverse complement strand
GAATGATCCGGTTGATCACGCAGGTCAGCAACGAACGCTGGGCCTGAGAGAAAACTCGTTTCGCGTCGCTCAATCTTGGCTCCTGGGCCCTGTGAACATCTCTTAAACCGATTGGCCCGTTCTGTGCATCAGAAGTAGTTGGTTGGGCGTGTGACTAGGATACCCCGCCCCTTTGAACCGAGTCAATTTGACGGCCTGATGATCGGCACTCTGAAATGCGGATTTACGCTTTAGTTTTTCCTAGATTTGGTTGAAGGGCGACTTACGCCGAGAGTATTATTGGCTTACAGGCCTGGCAGCCAAGCCCTAAAACTGCGGAATATCCCAGTAGTTCTTAGACTAATACAGCCTGTTCTGAGACCTCGGCCAGAATCGGCTTTGACCGGATAAACGATGGTCCGATACAACCCCGTCTTTTGGATCCTCAAGACAGTCGTATACGTTGGTGGGCGTTGGTTGCAGACCAACGGCGGCGTGATTAGGTCGGTGCCTGACGGCCGCCGCGGTCAACGGTTCTGGCTGGCCACCCGGTACTTCAGTTGGCGCAAGTTTTGGAACGTGATTCGCGTTGAGTTCCAGATTCGAATCGGCCGGAGTGTAGTGTCTGGGTCTCCCTACGAATGGGAGATCGACACCACCAATATCTGCCAACTGAAATGCCCTCTGTGCCACACCGGCAAGGGCACTATCCACCGAGACCAAGGCGTGATGAACTATGAGTTGTTTACCGAAGTCGTAGACCAAATAAAGCATTCGTGTGTGTGGCTGACTCTCTATAACTGGGGAGAGCCGTTCTTGAACCAGCGGATCCATGAATATATCGAGTACGCCCACAAGCAGAATATCGCCACGATCATAAGCTCCAACCTGAACAAGCCCTTGACCCCTGAGACGGCGGAGCAGGTGGTATTGTCGGGGCTCGACGTGATGATCGTTTCGTTGGACGGTGTGACTCAAGACGTTTATGAGACCTACCGGGTGACCGGCCACCTGAACCGAGTATTGGATAACCTGCGGCTCTTGGACGAGACTAAGCGTAGATTGGGCTTGAAAACCCCCTATGTTGAGTGGCAGTTCATAGTCATGAAGCAGAACGAGCACCAATTGGAGGAAGCCCGGGCCCTGGCTGGGAGGCTGGGAGTCGATTCCTTGGTGTTCAAGAAGGTGGACTTCCCCCACGGAGAAGATAACGTGGCCCTGGCCGAGCGCTGGCTGCCTCGCCAACACCCGGAATACTTGAGGGAGGACCCGTTCTACAAGCCGTATCAAGAGGACGGGAATGTCTGCTGGCGGCTGTGGCGGTCCGCGGTGATTAACTGGGACGGCGGGTTCGCTCCCTGCTGCTATCTCACAGACAAGACCCAGGATTTTGGCGACCTCAACAAGTCTTCGGTGGAAGAGGTCTGGAACAACGAAAAATACACGACCGCCCGGGGGCTGTTCAACACGGACTTCGTCCCCAGAGAATGGGTAGGATGCCTAGACTGCAGTGTTTACCTGGGAAGCAGTGCTGCACGAAAACGAGGCCCGGTGGACCTCCATGTCGAGCCGGTGGTGATCCCGGTTAATGTGGCAACGTCAGGCAATGAAAACGAGGCAAAAGGTGAAAGTCAGGGGCCTGGGCCTGAAGGAATATACTCCTCGAAAACCAGGCATACCTACGATGTGACCGAGGCTAAACCCAAAGAACCTGTCTGATGTCCGAGCCTTCAGTGTCTGGAAAATCAGGGACTTTTTGTCAAAATTCTACTGAATATTGTGTCGGACGAGGGCGATTTCTTCGCCTCCGGCGCACCAAAATAGGGTGAATCACTAGTGTTGGGTAGTATGGACGCCCCACCGGACCTAAATACAAGCGGTCATCGATAGAGCCTGATAATGGCTTCCATCAAAAACCACATCTCACATATTCCACAGTTTCGCATAATGCTCCCTCACCTGAGGGAGATAGCGATAGTCGTCGGCGCATATTTCCTCTACATGTACTCCCGTGCGCTGGTCTTTGCAGATTTCCAAAGCACGGCCCTCGCCAACGCCCGCCGGGTTATAGATTTTGAGAAGAACGCCGGATTATTCTGGGAACCGGTGTGGCAGTCTTGGGCTATCGAAAGCGCCAAGTCTCTGGTCGTCTTTTTCAACTGGGTGTACATAGTTACCTTCTTTCCCATCGTCCTGACCGCCTCCGTTGTCTTGTACTTCAACAACCGCGACCGGTACAAATATTACCGGAACGTGGTTTTGCTTAGTTTCTTGATCGCCCTGGTGGGATTCATGTTGTACCCGCTGGCGCCGCCCCGGATGATAGCCGAGCATTTTGTGGATACCATCAATATCTTCGGCCCGTCTGGATACGCCAGCCGAGAGTTCACTAACTACTACAACGCCTACGCGGCTATGCCTAGTTTGCACTTCGGCTGGACGGTCATGTTCGGCATCATTTTCCTGCGTGCGAGCCACAAGTTGGTCAAGGCCTTCGGTGTTGTATACCCGACCATGACCCTGTTTGCCATCACCATCACAGGCAATCATTTCATCATGGATGCCATCGGTGGCGGGCTGCTGATCTTGGCGTCTTTCTTAGCCATGGAACTTGGGATCCGCAGACGGTTTTTAGTGCCTGTTATCCTCTCCAAGGCGCGGATGAAGTTAGGGCAATGCGTGAGGTCCGACCAGGAAGATGGGAATCTGGCGGAAATACAGCCATTTTGTCTGATTGAGCCCTGGCCGAATACGCTGGGCCAGCCCTAAGCAAGAGTGATCTCCTTCATTCGGGGCAATCGCTCCGGTTTCAGCGAAATCTCACTCTATATCGGCGCGTATTTCGTGTACGTGCTCACCAAAGGTCTGGTGCACTCCGATACCCGTGCGGTAGCGCTGGTCAACGGTGAGAAAATAGTCTCATTGCAGAGGGATCTGGGGTTCCTCTGGGAGCCTGGTTGGCAGTCCTGGGCGTTGGAAAACGTTGAAGCTCTGGTGGTAACGATGAACTGGGTGTACATCATCACCTACTGGCCGGTGATCCTACTGGTCGCTGTCATCCTGTTTGTAAAGAGGCGCCAGGATTACTACTTCTACAGGACCGTGGTGTTCATCAACCTGGTCGGCGCGTTGATCACCTTCATGATATTTCCGGTGGCTTCGCCGTTTGCCATACCCAGCATTGATTTGCTTGATAGCATCCAAGAATTTGGTCCCAGGTTCTACGGTAGCGAAGGCATGGCCTCGTACTACAACATTTCGGCCGCCATGCCCAGCCTTCATTTTAGTTGGACAGTGATCTTGGGTGTGTTGTTCTGGAGGTCGTTCGCAGGCTTGTATCGTTTCATCGGAATGCTGTATCCGGTCCTGACCTTCTTCGCCATCGTGATAACCGGCAATCATTTCATATCGGACGCCATGGCCGGCGGAGTATTGGCAGTTTTATCGCTCAGCGTGGCCTTGCTGCTGCGGGCGGCGGTACAACTGCGTTTTTCCGGCGCCTAGCTTTCGTCATTTAGGAACGGGCGGTATCAGATCCTGCTAATTGGCATAGTGGCGGCTTCGGCCCGGTTGTTGGCGCCGGTCTTGTTCGGGATGTTCTCCACGTGGATGGAGACGGTGCGAATGCTGATGATCAGGTCGTCGGCAATCTCCCGGTCGGTGCGGCCCACGGCAACCAGGCGCAAGACTTCCACTTTTCTTCGGGTGAGGTCGCCTGGGTATGATGGTTCCTTGGCCGGACAAAGGCCTGTCCAAGGCAGCGTTAATACCGCCATCTCAGGTTGGCGGCCGATGAATATCTGACCGGACTGACTCGTCGTATCAACTACCTAACTATCTGAGCGCAGGTTGCTGGTGTTTTACACCCATCTCAGACCGGCTAAAAGCATAAGGTAAGAGAATGACTGCCTATATCGGGGGTCTCTTCTGCCTAGAAGGACTAGCCTCTCTTGCCCCATTCCGGGTGCTGGAACGTGGGAAGCTTAAGTCGGTCGATGGGCCGGTCTGCAACAGGTACGGGCTGCGCTTCCAGCTCATCTGCTACTGGTTGACGGTAAGCCTGTCCTAGCGTGCGGCCCGCTCCAAGGCTGCTCAGGTGTTCTGCCAGGGATTCGAGACTGTTCAGGTTGTCGACCGGTAGAAAGTCGTCGATGTAGGGCAGTGCGGCCTTCATGCCCTGGGTCAGGGGTTGGTAGCTGGGAGAGCCTAAGAGTGGGTTCAGCCAGACCAGCCGGTGACAACTACGCTGCAGGCGGGAGGTCTCCTTGGCCAGCAACTTTGGGTCTCCCCGGTCCCAGCCGTCAGAGATTATCAAGATAACGGCCTGGCCCCGGAGCACCCGCCGCAGCCACTGGTAGTTGAACGTCTTCACCGCGTCGCCGATGCGGGTGCCGCCGGCCCAGTCGGGCACGGCTTTCGAGACCTCGTCGATGGCCTGATCGATGCTCCGGTACTTCAGGTTGCGGGTGATGCGCGTCAGCCGCGTCGCGAATAAGAACGCTTCGGTCTGGTCGAAGCCTCCTGCCAGGGTGTGAATAAACTGGAGGAGCATTCGGGTGTAACGCTCCATGGAGCCGCTAACATCGCAGAGCAGCACGAGTGAACGGGGTTTATCTTTGCGGGTGCGGTAGGACAGGTCCAGGAATTCTCCGCCGTACCTCAGGCTCCGGCGCATGGTGCGACGCAGGTCAAGTGGGCCCGACCGACCGGGCCCTAGTCGGCGGGTGCGGCGTTGGCCCAAGTCCCAGGTCAGGTTGGCCATCATATGGCGGGCTTTGGCCATCTCCAGGGAGGTGAATTCTGAGAAATCCTTCTGCCTAAAAACCTCAACCGCGCTGTAGGTCCGGTTGAGGTGGACGTTCTGGACCGAACCGTCTTCCGGTTCGCCTTCCAGCATGCCATCGCCCATGGTCTCGTCGTCCCGGCCAGCGTTCACCTGGGGTTTCCGGAAGCGCTTCTGTTCGCCTAGAGAGCGTAGGTCCATGGTGGTAGTGCGGTCAGAGGGCTTGCGCCAGAATACCTGGAATGCCTCGTCGAAGATGGCCAGGTCCTGCTTTCGGTGCACTAGGATGCTGCGGGCAGCTTGGTAGAATTCCCCTCTCTTTCCGATCGAAATGTGGTTGGTGGCGCGAATCAGGTCCAGCATGTTGCCCGAACCCACCTCTAGCCCAACCCGGCGCAGCATCTCGCCGAAGAGCGTGACACTCTGCAGGATATGGCCATCGGCGCCTGCGTCATTGGGGATGACCGGTATCGGACCAGGCATCGTTATCCGCGTCGGCGGCCGCCACGGCGTGTGCCGCGGTTTTTGGAGCGTTCCAACATCGCCCGCACTGGCTCGCCCTTCACTGACTCGATATCGTCTTGGTACTTGAGCATCATGCCCAGAGTATCGTCGATGACCGAGGGGTCCAGCTCCGTTTGGTTCATGGTCAGCAGGGCTGAAAGCCAGTCCAGGGTTTCAGATACGCCGGGAATCTTGAACAACTCGGTCTCCCGCATCTCCTGGATGAAGGCGGTCACCTGCTCGGCAAGCTTCCTGGGTGCGCCGGGGATGCGCGCGGTGATGATCTGCAGCTCTTTCTGATAGTCGGGATAGTCCACCCAATAGTAGAGGCAGCGGCGCTTCAGGGCGTCGTGAATCTCCCGCGTGCGGTTGGAGGTGATGATGACAATGGGCGGATGGGCAGCTTTGAAAGTGCCGAGCTCAGGTATGGTGATTTGGTAGTCGGCCAGGAGTTCCAACAAGAAGCCCTCGAATTCTTCGTCGGAACGGTCAAGCTCGTCTATCAGGAGCACCGGCGGTTTTTCTTGGGCCTCGTCGATGGCCTGGAGCAACGGGCGTTTGACAAGGAATCGCTCGCTGAACAGGTCGGAATTGGCGGCTTCTCGGTCGACGTGGCCCGACGTTTCCATCAGGCGGATCTCCAGCACCTGGCGGGTGTGGTTCCACTCGTACACGGCCTGGTTGATGTCGAGTCCTTCATAGCACTGGAGGCGGATTAGCTTGGTGCCCAGACCGTTGGCCAGGGCGCGGGCGATCTCGGTCTTGCCAACTCCGGCCTCACCTTCCAGGAACAGAGGCCGCTGCAGTTTCATCGCCAGGAATATGGTCACGGCCAACCCGCGGTCGGAGATGTAAACCTGGTCACGCAGCAGGTTCTGCACGTCTTCGATCGACTCCGGGGCGTTGTATTCGGCAGGGATCTGGTCGGTCTTTTTAGGGGCCTTCCGAGCAGGTTTTCCGGAGGTCGTCAAAAGAGTCACTGTCTCCTGTAAATGGCACGTGAGGCCCGGCTAGGCACGGGTAATAATTGTATCCCAAAGGCGTTGGGCGCACCACCGTCGGCACGCCCGGGTTAATTCAGCGGCTATTGCAGCGAGGCTAATCCAGTGGAGGGACGTAGATTGACTGAAAGAACCGACGTACTAGTTGGCCCAGCCTGGTCCAGTGGTCGTTGAGGGAATCAAGCTCCTCATGTGTTAGCTGGTTATAGGTCTTTCCATACTGAGGAAAAATCCAGACGGTGAAGGCCCAGAATTCAGGTACCGGGCCTAGTTGGCGGGTCTCGGCAATCTCCCCGGTAGCCCCCAGAAGTTCCCAGGAGGCCACTGGCCGTCCGTTGTAGGCGATGGCTAGTGCTTCGGCCCAAGAGGCTACTCTGGCGGCCCCTGTGTGCGGCCCCATAAGTTCCAGCAGCCGGTCCACACGCTGGGCGTCGTCTACGTCTACATCTAGGCCGGCAAACCGGCGGGTGTGGCGGCTTTCCCAGCCAGGGCCCAGGGCGGGGATGACCAGGCCGCCGTCGGAGGCGATGGCCAGCATGGAACTAGCCTTGGACCATTCAACGGCTTTCTCAATGGCGATGGCTTCGTGTGTGTTGCCGCCTTCCTGGGTCGATGTGGTGGCACCGAGGTCGATAGGCGTGACTGGGCGAAAGGGGAGGCCTTTCAATAATGATCGGAAGGCGTTCTGCTTGTCGCTGTTCCCAGTGGCCAGTAAGATCGGCGTGTCCATCTGTGGAGTGGGCTAGAGGATGCGGGCCACGGCCCTGGTGGCGGCGCCGTCTCCTCCCTTGAGTTTCAGGGGCAGGGCCCAGAGCTCAAACTCCTTGCCCACCAGCTGATCCAGGTTGATCAAGTTCTCGATCAAAGGGATGTTTTGACCAAGCAACAATCGGTGGACTGGGAAGTCCTTGATGGTGGTTTCGGGGGTTTCAGGGTGTTTGTCGATGGGGAAGTCTACGGCCACGGCGTTGGCGCCGCACTCGGCTAGGTAGGCGGCCCCCTCGGTACTCAGATAGGGGCCATGACCGTAGAACCGCGGCCCACCGGACTCGGCTTCGGCCCAGCCGGTGAATAAGATGACTATCTGGTCTTTGACCGAAACCGGGTTGGCGCCGGCGTCGGTAATTTCCGAGGCCAGCAACGGGGATTGCCCTTTAGCCACGGAGCGAAGGTCCAACAGAAGCGCCGGACCGGCGTACTTCTCAAGGGGCATGTTCTCAACGGTGGTCGCGCCGTCCACGAAATGGAATGGGGCGTCGACGTGGGTGCCGATATGGGTTGCCAAGCACAGCTTCTGGTTGGACCTGGCGTGGGTGGCATGGGTCTGGATTGACGACGTTTCTACTCCCACCAATCCGGGCACTAAACTTACGCGCTCGCTGCCCAGCGTAAGGGTCAGGTCAATCAACTTAGCCATGCCGGTCACCTCCTCTGTAGATGGTTCTACCTACTAGTCAGAATCAAGCTGTTCAATAAGAGCGGCACGCGCTGCTAAATCGGCGATTTTCGGTATAGCTTTGCTCTTAGGTGGCAGAGGGTTTCCCCGTCTGGAATCAGAATCTTGGCGCTGGACTCCAAACTGTAAATCACTGGCACGTCGGAGAAGATGAAGAACATGGACAACACTAAACCCGGATTGACGGAACGGGTGACGAAGATGACCAATCCTGCCTAGTGTAAAGGGCAGGCCCTCAAGAAGGCGCCACCCCACCAGGTATCGCCGGCGGTTCCTTGATCGTTTAGGCGGGCTATCTGATAAGGCCCCGAGTTCTCGTCTTCGATGTTGCTGCCGCTCAGGGTTGGCGTGGTGCCGGGCAAGCCGAAGGCCAGGGTCCGGTTGCCGACGTCAGCCGACACGGCCCACGCCCCGAAGAATATGATCAGGGCAATGACTACGGTCAACACTATCGAGAACGTGAGCGGGATTGGTATCCGTTTTGATGTGCCCAATATGTAGTCTGTTTCCCTTGAACAATTCCCCAATGGAATGCCCTTAGAACTAACCCCGGACCTCCACCTCATATGGGAAGACCATGTTGTTTCCGTAGCCCCGGCCGTCCCAGGGATTCGGGAATTCCATGGGTTGGGTGACGCCCAACACATTGGTGGCGCGGCACATGAGGGTGTATTTGCCCTCGGCCTTGGGTTTCCAGGCGTGCTCCCACCGGTACCAGGAGTAGGCTTCGCGGTCGTGGAGTTTCTCCACCGGATTCCAGGTCTCGCCGCCGTCGGTGCTGATCTCGACTTCTTCGATATCCTCCTCACCCGACCATGCTGCACCGGCCAATGTGTAGCCGCCGAGAGGGATGGTCTCACCGGGCACGGGGTTGGTGATGATGGACTTCACCTGTAGTTTGTTGTAGTAGCGGTACGGCTCGGGGTTACCGGGCTCGTTCATGGTCATGTACCGCTGGGTCATGTAGAACCCCTCGAATTTGTGGTCGAGCACATGGATGCCCACCAGCCACTTAACCGAGTTCATGCCGTACCAACCCGAGACCAAGAGACGCAGCGGATAGCCGTGGTCTTTGGGCAGGGGCTCCCCGTTCATCTCATAGGCCAAGATGGTGTCTTCGTGGAGGGCCTTGGACATGGGCAGGCTGCGCTCGTAGGTGACTTCGGCGGGGTCGCCCACTACTTCGTCGGCGCCGTGGTCGGCGCCTTCGAACATCACTTCAACCGCCGAGTTCTTGACTCCGGCCAGTTCCAAGACGTCCTTGAGGGAGACTCCGGCCCATTCGGCATTGCCCATGATTCCATGACCCTTGATCTGTTCCATGACAGAGCTAATGCGCAGAGCCTTGGTGTAGTACTCGGGCACAGGGCTGTTGCCGCAGCACTCGAATGTTACTTGGAAGCGCTTCTGGGGGAGTTTCCTGAGGTCTTCGAACGATAAGGAGATGGTGCGCTCGACCTCTCCGTCTATCTTCAATTGGAAGGTGTTGATGTCGATCTCGGGGCTGTCCTTCCAGTGATTGCGTATGTAGAACAAGTCGTTGGGCACGATCTTGTCCTGTAAACCCCGTGGCGGTACAGCCCAAGTCCGGAGGCCGGCGTTCGTGGGAATGATCTGCGGTTCTGCTTTGGTGCCTATCTGTGGCAGGGCCATCTGGGCTCCTCCTCAAGATTGATTATTGATTTTTCTGGAATTCCCTATTCCAGGTGGTCGGTCTCCAGTTCCGATGACGGATACGTGATCAGCAAAAGAGCCGGGGTCCAGAGGTGATGGATCAATTTATGCGGCACGCCTGGCGGGGCCAATAGCGTGGTGCCTGCCCGTACCGTTTTGACCTCATCCCCTAGGATAACCTGAATCGCTCCCGATAATACTTGGATGGAAACGTCCACCGGGTGAGCGTGCATGCGCCCTTCCCAACCGGGGGATATCTCAACTTCCTTCACGGTCAATGATACCGCACCAAGGTCTTTGGATACCAGATATCGTTCCCGCACCCGCTCCATTGCGGGGGCCAAGCGGACATCTGCGTGGTCGATTATTGGCATGGGTTCCCCTTTGTGTGCCGTTTGTTATTTGACGGTTACTGGATATCCGACTATGGCGCTGAAGTTCTTGCGCATGTTGTTGTAACGGGGTTCGCGCGATTGCACGCGGCCCACATCGTCCGACGCCCGGGCCATGATGGTGTAATTGCCAGACTTGTTCGCATCCCAGCGGTAGGACCAGCGAACCCACATGAACTGGTCGTGGCGGGGCGCCTCGATGTGGGCGGAGTGCCAAGTGTCTCCGCCGTCAGTGCTGACATCGACCTCGGAGATAGCGCCGGCACCGCTCCAGGCGTAGCCTCGAATCATGTGAGTGCCTTTGGGCATATTCTCTACGTCGTCATTCGGCTGAGTCACTATGGACTTTACGCCCAAGGTCGTTATGAGTTCTTTATTGGGGTCGTCCACCGAGTTGCCGTAATAATAGAATTCGTAGTGATACCAACACTCCGGCATATGGTCCATGATCTCTAGATCAGTGATCCATTTTACCGACCAGTTTCCGGACCATCCGGGCACCAGGAGGCGGACTGGTGCGCCGTGGAGGTGCTCCAGAAGTTGTCCGTTCTGGGCGTAAGCTAAGATGGTATCGGGATGGAGGGCTTTCTGCATAGGCAGGCCCTTGTCGTAGTAGAAAGGTTGGGTGCCTTCGGCGGCGGTGGCGGGGACTCCCTCGTCATTGCCAATGGCCCGTACGTATAGAGACGTGTCGTCGAGCCCGGCGGCGTTCAAGACGGCGGCAAGGGGGACTCCAGTCCATTCGCTGGCGCTGAGAATCATGCATTCTTGGGTGCGGGAGGGCTTGGGGCCCTCGTCTTTGAAATACTCGAAGAAGGTGGCGTCGCTGCCGGAGCATTCCATGACCGTGCGGACGCTGCGTCCGGGGAAGCGGCGGAGTTGGTCGAAGTTCAGGGTTAGTTCGTTCTTTACCTGACCGTGAACCTTCAACTCCCACTGGTCTGTCGGCACAACCGGAGGGACATCAAAGTGCTGCACGGTATAGTGCAGGTCCGTGGGAGTAATCAGTCCCTCCAGGTCCATCACCGGGGTGCGAATGCGCACCGTCCGGCCTGCGTCGTCCATGAGAGTCACAGGGTTCAGGTCTTTGGTAGGCCAACCGTGCCAGTTGCCGGTCTTGTTGGCGTTGGCTGGATCTGAGCCGATCGCGTCGTCCATCCTCAGAAAATCGGGGATCACATCATCTTGTCGCGTCGCCATCTAATCTCTCCTAAGGTTTTGCTTGAAGTAGGTTTTGCATAAAATCTGGATAGTTGCAGCCGGTTTAGCCAGTGGCATATTTCTCGCCCAAGGCGGTCTCCCACCTTAGGTAATTCATCATCTCGCCGTAGCTGCGGGAGACGCCCAGATAGTTGATGTCTGAGGGCGGACGCACGATGCCGGTCAGGCCCTCTTCCACTGGCAGGCCGGTCTTTCTCCAGGCGGCCATCCCTCCGTCAAGGACTGTAACGTTAGTGTATCCCATGTCTTGCAGGGTGGCGGCGGCCAGAGTGGAACCTCGTCCGTCTCTACAGGTGACAGTGATGGACGCTCCTTTGGATGGAGCAGCCTCTAGGACTTCGACCTCGAGCCAACTGCGGGTTATCCACTTGGCGCCCGGCGTGTGGCCGTGTGAGAAATCTTCACTGGTGTCGGTGAACAGGACCACGTCCGGATGGTTGGCGCTCAGCTCTTGGGCGGAGACTTTTTTCACGGATGCCTCCGCGGCACTCAGCCCAGCGAGGTTACGAGCCGGAATCCCGGTCTCAAGGGTCCGGCCGGCGGTCTGCCAGGCGGGGGCTCCGCCGTCAACAGCGAAGACATTCTCGTGGCCCAGTTGCCTAAAGAGGGAGGCTGTGATGGTGGCCCTGGCCTGGCCGTCACAGCAAAACACGTAGGTGGCGTTCTTCACAACGGCCACATCGTCGGAGCGCTGAACGGCCTGGCCGCCTGGGAACCAGCGGAAGCCAGGTATGTGGCCGGCTTTGTACTCGCCTTCAGTGCGGACGTCAATTAGGTAGACCGACTCTTGCCCCTGCTTGGCCAGCACTTGGTGCAGGGCGGGGATGTCCAGGTAACGGACGCCGTCCTCGTCGGCCAACCGTGCGGCATACTCTTCGGCAACAGACCGGCTCTCATCGGAGACATCGGGCAGTTTCAGGCGGTCACCGCCGTATTCCAGTTCATAACCGGCCAACAGCCAGCCGGAGGTGCCGTTCTTGAGGCCCACTGCCTCGACGCCCATGCGCTGTAGGACCCGAGTGCCCATGATGCTGCGGGTGCGGCCAGCGCAGTTGATGACGACGGTGGTGTCGGCATCCAGTTCTTTCTTGATGTCGGTGATGCGGAGGGCCAGCTCGCCGCCGGGCATGCTGCGCCCGCCGGGGATGCAGAAGTTGTGGTATTCCTCGGGAGTGCGGGTGTCCAAGATGACCAGCTTCTCGCCGTTCAGGATCCTCTGGTGGAGGTCGTCGGCGGTGATCTCAGGGACGTGGTGGACCACTTCCTGCATCTCGCCGAAGTCCTTGCTGGGGACGTTCACGCCCCATTCGGTGGGCAGGTCGTTGCTGGACCAGCGGTTGGTGCCGCCCTCCAAGTAGGAGACATTGGTGTAGCCTAGTTGCTCGAGGGTGCCGGCGCCCGACTCCGCCCGGCGTCCATCGTCATCGCAGATCACGACCTGAGTCCCCTTGAAAGGAACGGACTCTTCGATTATGTACTCTATGCGCCGCCGGGGGATGAGGGCCGCGCCGGGGATGTGGGTGGCGTTGTACTCGCCCGACTCTCGGACATCGATCAGCGCGAAGGAGGATTTCCCCTCCAGTAACTGGTTCAGGTCATGGGAGGTGATTTTCTGGGCCATCTATGTTTTCTCCTCGGTTTTGTGACCGGCCTACAATCGTCGACTCAGACGAAACGCCAGACTTCCTGCCTGGCGCGCATTTCACTACCCATCGTCCATCCCAAGATTGCTTAGTTGTCCCGCTTTTGGGTGCGGAAGATAGTTATCTTGTCGGTCTCCAGGTCATAAGTGCTGCGGTCGATGCTTTGAGGGTCGTTGCCGTAGACGCGAACCTCCACGGCGGGCTAGTCGGTGTGGTTGTCCATATGGTGAATTTCATAGGTTTGCTCTTAATCAGGGATTCCATGTCGTGGGTGGAATCTCCTAGGGAATACTTGACGGCGGCCATGGCGCTCGTTCGTTCAATGGCAACTCTGAGGAGTCATTGGAGCCTGAAAATTCGGGAAATGAGCCTGGAGTAACGGTAATTATCGTGAAGGGGGCAATGAGTGTCAATAGTGCCGGGAACAGGCCTCCTTTGGGCATGTTCCTATTGGACAATATATTTTGAAAAGCCGAGTGCTAGAATGAGTCGGAAATTGAGCCGAGGGCTAGATGCAAGAAGAGAAAGAACAAGGTCCGTCTTACCCGAGGCCTTGGTATTACCGGCCAGAGTATATGATTCCCATGTTTATCTTCTGGCCGTCCGGGGCGTTGCTGGCCATTCGGTCGCCGTGGAACACCAATGTGATGTTCGGCGGCGTGGCCTGGATGTTCATCATCGTCTTCGGGATTTTGGGCATTAGGTGGCTGAGCGATGGAATATACCAGCCAATTGTGACGTTCTACGTCCCAGGAGTGCTGCTAACTCTAATCACTCAAGTGCAATGGGCGGCCTACCAGAAACGGATGGTAGGATCACAAAATGAAGGGCTGTCCGATGAAGATCCTGTTGAGATAGACGCAATCAGCCCACCGCGCCCGTCAGCGCGCAGACGCAGAAGAAACCCCCGGACCGGTCGGCCTAGAAACTGACTAACGCCGTGGCGTTGGCCAGTAATGCACCCTCTTGAGATTCCACGGTCACTGCGCACTCCACTTGCCGCTTCCCGCCGCCATCCGACTTGCCCACCACCTGTCCGAAAACGCCCACAGTGTCGCCGGGCAGGAACTCGGTGAAGCTCTCTATATCGATAGCCGTTTCTTCGCTATCGACGTTATCTGGCGGAAAGGCTTTAAACAGCAGTTCTTTTACCAATGCGGCCAGTTTTTCCGTGTCCACCGGGATCTCTTGAGGGGCATCGACGCCATCTTCGATCGGCGGGCGGAACTCGAACTTGACTAGTATCGGCAGGTCGTCACCCACCGAGATGCTGGTGTATTCCGCTGTATGGGCCCAGAGGGTGGGCATGGGATGTGCTCCCTTGCTGTTGTTTAATAGTCGGAGCTTCGGGTATGAGCTTGGGCTATGATACACTGGATTTCGAGCCTGCGCGAAGTTAATCGTAGCTGATTAACCGTGTGCCCATCATAGACTTTGGGAGGGATTTTCCCATGGCGGGAAACGAGGAGCCGTTCCGGAGAGGAATGGTTGTTATGGCTCACCCGGACGACGCCGAGTGGAGCTGCTCCGGAACGGTGGCCAAGTGGTGCGCGGAAGGCTGGGACGTGATTTATGTGCTCTGCACAGACGGCAGCAAGGGTAGCTCAGACCCGGAGATGACGCCCGAAAAGCTGATCAAGATTAGAGAGAAAGAGCAACGGAACGCCGGTAAAGTGTTGGGTGTTAAAGAAGTTGTATTTCTAGGTTACCCGGACGCGTACCTGGAGCCGACGTTGGAATTGCGTAAAGACATCGCCAGGGAGATACGTCGCTACAAACCCGACGTTGTAATAGTGGGCAGTCCAGGCAGGGATATCGAAAGGGGCTATTACATTAGTCACCCGGACCATCTGGCAGCTGGCGAGGCCGCTCTCTCGGCGATCTTTCCCACCGCCCGGGACCGAATGACCTTTCCTGAATTGCTGGAAGAAGGACTGGAACCCCACAAGGTCAGTGAAGTCTGGATCGCCGGCGGCGACGACAATGCGGACAAATTTGTCGACGTTGAAGCCTATATGGACACGGCGGTGAAAGCCCTGAAGGCTCACGTTTCCCAGGTTGACCAGGAGAATGCCGGAGACTGGTTCCGCCAAGGCCGGATTCGCACCGGCGAAAAGACCGGCATGGCCTACGCCGAGGGGTTCAAGCGGATACCGTTCGGGTAGGCGGTTCTAACAATGGATTCCGGTGTTCGCCGGAATGACGGAGAAGATGGAAAGGGCGGGGTATCATTCCGATACCCCGCCCTTTTTTCTGCCTGGCCAAATAGGCTGGCCCTAGGATGGTTTGCGGGCTACTACTTTGTAGCCGGCGGTGTTGGTGGGTGGGCGCTCGGAATCGGCTTTCATGTAGTCCACCTGCTCGCTGGTGAATTCAATTTCCTTGAAGCCGGCGCGCACCAGCCGGTCCCGGTAGACATCTACATGTTCGGCGCCCGCCGTGCAGGACACCCAGTCCTCCGGAGAGGAAACGCTGGGGCCCTCATCGGTCAACGCCATGACATCAGATAGGTGGATGCGGCCACCGGGTGACAGCACTCGGAAGCTTTCGGTGAATACGGCGTCCTTGTCTGGGGACAGGCAGACAACGCAGTTGGAGATGATCACGTCGACGCTGGAGTCGGGGATGGGCATCCTCTCCATTTCGCCCTGCACGAAGTCAACGTTGGTGATGCCCAGCTTTGCCTTATTGGCCCGGGCCAGCTCCAGCATGGATGGGGTCATGTCCAAGCCGGTCACATTGCCGGTGTCGCCGACCTGCTGGGAGGCTAGGAAGCAGTCGATGCCGCCGCCTGAGCCTAGGTCTAGTACCCGTTCGCCGGGTTGCAGGCCGGCCAAGGCCGTGGGATTGCCGCAGCCGGCGGAGGCCGCGATGGACTCGGCAGGAAGGCCGGCCAGTTGACCCTCGTTATAGAGCAGCATGGCATGGTCCAGATCCTCCACGCCGCAGCACGCGCCGTCAGTGGAACAGCCGCAGTTGTCTCCCTCGGTATGGTTAAGTTCAGCCGGAGTCAGGTTGATCACCCGCTCCGCCCGGGTGCCGTAGCGCTCTTTTACCAGTTCTTTTATCTGGTCTTGTTCAGTGGACATCTTCTCGTACTCCCCTGATCTAGGTTGTTATTTGCCTTTGGTCAATGCTTGTTTTACGCAGTCTTCAACAGTGGGAATCATCCGCTGCCAGACGTGAGCGGCGGCCCTGAAGGCTTCTTCGCCCGAGTTTGTCAGCCAGCACACACGGCGTTGGCGCCCTTGCGCTTCTTCCATGCGGCAATCGACATACCCACCGTCTTGGAGTTCCTTCATGGTGGAGTACACCATGGCTTCCGTGGGTTCGCAGCAGCCTTGGCAGGCTTCCTTGATGGCCTGGTTGATGCCGTAGCCGTGGAC
>UINC01000168.1_pt1 | contig 16052 bp, 12 predicted proteins | sample 5385821 | NCBI WGS metagenome assembly UINC01 (sample SAMEA4666929, study PRJEB26691) | marine metagenome | isolation source: Pacific Ocean | place: Pacific Ocean | collected 2011-10-13 | reverse complement strand
TCAAGCGCACCCTTGTGGCCATGTCAGAGCGTACTGGCCTGAGCATCAGTCAGGTTACTGATGAAGTACTGTACACCGGCTTAGTTGAGATGCAGGAGCTCTGATGGGGGTAGGGAGTGTCAGGGGCTGCCCATTGATACATAAAGTAGTTAGAACCATATCTGCCTATATGCCCCCACTAATTCTTCACAAGTCAGACACCCTCCAAGTAACTCCCACTATCTTGTAAAAAACGATTGTTATTTATTTGTCGTTTGACAAACCCTTAATAACTCTGTAAAATTCTCCTCTCATTAAAACGAACATAAATCTGGGGACTTAATTAGTACTTTTTGTTTCATATTGTTTTAGAAACTGTTTGGAGGATTAATATTTAGTTTTTGTACGTATTTAAATTGGATTGAAAAGTTTGAATTTGTGACTTTTAAGGCTTTCTTTTTTAACATTTTATAAAGAGAAAAAATTTGAAAAGTTTATTGCCTTGGTTTGTCCTAATTCTAATATTTTTTTTGAGTCTAACCATCATCTCCTGTGGTGATGATAAAGGTGAAGAGTATTCTGCAAGAGAGGAGTATTCTGACGATTTCCCTAAAATTGCCGAAGTAACTAAGGTAACAACTCCTACTAATGACACTACACCAGATTACACATTTTCATCAACCGAAGCAGGGACAATTTCATATGGAGGTTCCTGTTCTTCAAATACTAGTATTGCGATCTCTGGAAATAATACTATTACCTTAAATTCTTTAAGTGATGGGACTTATTCGGATTGTACAATTGTAGTTAGGGGTACTACAGGTTATTTAAGTAATACACTTACAATAACATCATTTACTGTTGATACAACTGCACCAACTGTTTCATCTATCTCTCCGACTGACAACCAAAGTGGGGTTTCAATCAGTGACAATATCTCGGTGACTTTCTCTGAGGTAATGGATAACACTTCGGTCACCACTAACACAGATAACACAACCTGTTCTGGTTCTTTTCAGTTATCTTCAGACAATTTTAGTAGTTGTATTCAGATGTCCTCATCTCCATTGAGTTCTAATTCAAACAAGACCTTCACAGTTGACCCATCTGACAATCTCTCTGTTACTAAATATTACAAGATTAGAGTAACAACTGGAGTCAAGGACAGTGTAGGGAATACTTTGAGTAGTCAGTATGAAACATCAAGTGGATTCCAAACAGTTGATGAATCTGCAATCATTACAAAGTCCCTCTTAGTAGGTACATGGACTGCGGATTGTAGTGACAACACCACTGCCTCGACTTCAGCCAAGACTGTGCTGGTGTTTTCCGCTTCAGGAGATATTCTCACAGCCACTACTACAAATTTTTCAGCCTTAAATTGTGTTGCTGATAATGAAAGTTATATTTTTATAAAAAAGCTGAATAGCTTGGATCTTGGCAGCAAAACCACTACTTCCCAAAATCAAATTATCAATAACTTTACTGCAACTGTTACCAGTATAACATTAGAACCTAAAACCACGTCTGTTTCTTCATCCTTGAATGGTTCCACTTACTGTGGGCTGTCGACGGGGTGGAGTTCCGGAACTGAAACGTCTGTGGCTGGATTGACTTGCGGCACAACAACATATAAGTCGGTTGGTGACACCTACAAAGACATTATGCAGATGAATTCGGAAAAGACGTTCATTAGACTCGGTAACATAACTAATACAGACAGTAGTACTGGATATCCAAATACCCTTTATACCAAGGCATATAAAAAGTAGCGTCCGGACTACGATCGCGCTAGCCAACCCCAGTACAGCAAAAATGCAAACCGATAGACCGATTTGATTCAGCCTGTTTTTTCCCCAACCATACGAATTCCTGCCCTTCGTTTTCTGCTGTAACGACTCTTTTTATAAGTTTGTTATTTAACATATCATGTGCATCCTATTGATTAAAACCATGAGAAACTAAGCTGAGCTTCAAATGGCATTTTGGCCAGGTACTTGCTTTTATGTTTGTCCATGCCACAAATTATATTTAGAGCATAGAGAGAGGTAAGAATGAATGCACAGTTAGCTAAACCAAAAACAATCCTCAACGGTTCTTTATTAATTGCCCTCTATTTCATTTTTTGGATCGTGGTAACAGTAGTACTGCCAATTATTTCTCTTGGTCTACGATTGTACACGAAAGAGCGGGGTATCTTAAAGGATCACACTCAGCAGGAGCCTGGAACTTGAAATCCATCAGGTGAACTGTCCGGCCAAAACTATGGCCATTGATCTGAAGATTTGGAGCCGTCTTGAAAATGACTGCTTTTATTGATGATCCTTCCTCACAGGGATAGAAAATTTTTAATCTGTATCTTTGTGTGTCTTGCTCTTTGCATCCTTCCCAGCTGTCACAACAGAAGATTCTCCGCTGTTAACTTCAGTATCAATTTCCGGAATTCTCTCAATTACAGCATTTCCTGCAACTTTATGTTCAGTCTTGTTCTGACACTCAGAACAGCGGGACGGATTGTCGACAAGAATAAAACTAGACAACATCAGCGGTAATACAAAGTTGAGGATGGGATAGGCAATCATGTTGCACTCCGGAGTTATCAGATCAAGGGACTACTACTGGTATTGTCAGTATTATCCTGATTAACACTCCAGTCAATTATTATTAATTGAATTTTCAGCTGCAGATATGAATAATTTAGGGCCTACTGAAAAGTATTTCTTTTGTCTTCCGGGCCTGATCCCGGGATCCAGTTACCCGATCAGGTTGAGTACAAGATATTAATCCACCCCCCCTGGCCTCTCGATTTAAGAGAATTTTTTAGTCTGACGTAGAAATGACATGTTGTGATATTTAGACTTTTTGCGATTGCTTCAAGTTAAATTATCAAGTGTTTTTTAATGAAAAATATATGGTGGGGGACCTGGCTGCAACTTTAATAGTCTTCCGGATCATTTGATAAATACTGTCATGAGGGCTAGCTGCTTATTTCAAATCACGGGGTTTTCGGATTAATTATTGCTGAATGTCCTTACACAAAAAACTGTCAACACAGGCTTCTCTTTCCGGCATATCAGCCACAGTCTGAAGGGGGCATTAAGTCAATCTTCAAACTTCCTGCTTACATTGGCCTAAATTCGACCTGAAACATATTCCCCTAGTATAGAGTTCGCTAACGACACATATTCCTTTCACTCACGGTCTTTCTGAGCATTCTATGAAAGATCTTAAATAAGAGTTTAACTCATCATTAAGTTAAAACCTTTCAATATCGTCATCCCCAAGATATTCACCCAGTTGAACCTCAATTATCTGCAGAGAAGTCTTTCCTGAATTTCCAAGACAGTGCCGCATTCCCTTGGGAATGTATGACGATTCATTTTCTTTCAGAATCACTTTTTCGTCTCCCCTCTGTACATCAGCAGTTCCCTGCAGCACAACCCAGTGCTCGCTGCGGTGCTTATGAAGCTGAAGCAACATACTTTTTCCGGGCATGATTTCCAGCATGCGGATACAATAGTTTGTATCTTCCTGAATTGTGGTGGCGCAGCCCCATGGTCTCATTACTCGTGTATGAAACTTGTATTCGTGCCGCTCATTTTTTTTAAGTGTTTCCACCAGGTTTTTCACTTCCTGCGAACGTGAAATGTCACATACCAGAAGTGCATCATCTGTTTCAACAATGATCAAATTTTCAACTCCAATACTCGTCACCAGCTTTTTGCTGCTGAAAATCAGAGAATTTTGTGTATCATGCGAAATAACGTTGCCCCGCAAGACATTGCCCTGTCCGTCTTTTTTCGAAACCTGATAGATACTTTCCCAGCTGCCAAGATCACTCCATTCCATTTCAACCGGAAGAACAGCTACGCGCTGCGATTTTTCGAGCAATGCGTAGTCAATGGATTCAGCCTCAATGGATTGGTAAATTTTACGGATCACTTCCGGATCATCAAGCTCCTTTCCTTTGGCCGTTGCGTTTTCAAATACAGCCAGCATTTCTGCAGCATGTTGACGAAATTCGTCCAACCAGGTTTCTGCCGTTGCCATGAATATACTGGCATTCCAGGTATAATCTGAGGATTGGATATATACTTCAGCCGTGGACTGGTCAGGTTTTTCAACAAAATCTGCAACCTTAAATCCAACCTCCAGAGGTTCTCCGGCCTTTATGTAGCCATAACCTGTTTCCGGGCGGTCCGGACGGATGCCAAAAGTCACGATATGTCCATAACTTGCCAACGGCTCTGCACTTTTCAAAGCACTGATGAAATTTTCGGGTGCCTTTATCAGGTGGTCTGAAGCCAAAATAATGACTGGTTCCCGGTTCTGAGTTGCTTGAATCTGCAAAATTCCCCAAAGAATGGCCGGTGCAGTATTGCGGCTCAGCGGTTCAAGAAGCAACTGTTCCGGACGGAAATCCGGAAAAACCTGCTCCATCTGCTGCTCTAGTTCGCCCTGGTGCGTTTCTGCCCCAACAACATAAATCTGCTCGGGTGAAACCAATGTTTCCAGGCGCCTGCACGTTTCCTGAAACAGAGACTCGTGAGTTGTACCAAGATTAAGAAACTGTTTTGGTGTCATGGTCCTGCTGTAAGGCCAGAGGCGCGTGCCGATTCCTCCAGCAAGTATCATCGCAATCATATAATTATTGACAGAGATTAATTCTAAAGTTTTTCAGTTTTTTTATGGGATGCTTTTAAGAAAATCCAAGCGACTCAGAATAACACCTATTGAAGTCAGACTGATCAATGACCCGGCTCTCAACTGCTCCAGCGACAGAAGATAAGCGCGTAGATGAGCTGCATTCATTGCCTCAAGAGGCTCAAGCAGACTTTCGAAGTCCTTTTCTTTCATTGTCTCAATTTTGTGAGAAGCCAGCAATAATTCCAGCAGACACAATTTGTTTTTATCCAAAGTGCGCAAAAGAATGTCCTGATATTCAAGATCCCAATCATTTTGTGGCTCCAGATCCACCAATCTTTCACGAAGCCAGTCAAGACCAAATTTCTGTTCAACACGCTCAGCAATCAGATAAGAAGTGCTGATACTCAGATCTTTGTTAATATTCAGATGCATTACATCCGGAGCTATTCTTAAACGCCTCAGTGATGCGCGAATTGCATCAACTGCATGAGGTTCACTCTGTTCCTTTAACTCCTCTTCCTCCTGTGCTTCAGGAGAAGTCTTGACACTTTCTGTTTTTTCCGGATCTACTGAATTTGTATGATGCTCCAACAGTACACTCAACAATTCATGATATTGTTCAATTTTTTCAAATCCCGGTGGATTGGTTTGACTATGCAGTACATTTCGTACCAGCATTTTTAGAACGTCTTCCAATTCTATAAGTGATTCATAACGCACTGTTTCGCTTATATCATCCATTGAAAACAAACGCTTTCGTATTTCCTGCGCTCCAAGGCTGGCTTCCATCACCAGGTAGGTCCGCACAATGTCAGGAATGCTCCGTTCTGTAAATTGTGCCATACTGGAAATAAAAGCTGAACCTGCCTGATTAGTGACATTGTTGGTAAGAACTGTAGAGACAATTTCCTTTTTCAAAGGATGATTGTTAACTTTTTCACCAAAGTGTTTCCGTAAAGATGGAGGTAAATACTCCAGATATGTTTGCGTCAGTTCCTCTTCAAGCGGCATTTCTGAAGAAGTCAGAGCATCATAAACCTCCATTTTTGCATAAGCCATCAAAACTGAGAGAACCGGACGCGGCATCGGCTTATCCGCATGTTCCAACTGATCGAGTTCTGCACGTGTAGGAATGTACTCGCTGCGTTTATTCATACCTTGCTCCTGGAGATGTGTAATCATTTTACGGAACAAACGAAAATTTTGGTTGGAGCGAATGCTGTCCATGGAAATCAAGCGATGCTGCCCGCGGTTATTTGCTAAAACCAGATCTGAAACCTCATCCGTTGCTGATGCAAGCAGAGCATTGCGCTCTTCCTTTGATTCTAAAAAGCCGCCGCGGAGCATCTGCTGGAGCAGTATTTTCAGATTGACCTCATAATCCGACATGTTGACTCCCCCAGAGTTGTCAACTGCATCTGTATTCATGCGAACTCCGTTGTTGGAAAGATCTATACGCGCCAACTGAGTCAATCCTAAATTAGCTCCTTCACCTATAACCTTCGCATGACATTCAGAAGTGTCAATTCGCACAGCATTGTTTGCCTGGTCTCTCACCTGAAAATGACTTTGAGTAGTGGTTTTAATATATGTGCCAATGCCGCCAAACCATAGTAAATCCACGTTCATTTGTAATATAAGGCGTACAACCTCGTCACCTTTTAAACTATCTGCATCTGTGCCAAGTAGGACTTTTACTTCTTCCGACAATTCAATGGACTTTGCGTAACGTTCATAAACACCGCCTCCGGAACTGATTAATTCTTTGGAATAATCCTTCCACGTTGAACGCGGCAACTCAAAAAGACGTTTACGCTCATGCCATGAAATTTCAGGTTCTGGATCTGGATCAAGAAATATGTGCATGTGGTTGAATGCAGCCTGCAAAAGGAGCTTTTTACTCTGCAGCATCCCATTTCCGAAAACATCCCCGTTCATATCTCCCACCCCCATTACCGTAGTGGGCTCTGTCTGAATGCAATGCCCCATTTCCTTAAAATGCAGCTTAACACACTCCCAGCCGCCACGGGCTGTGATCCCTTCTTCTCTATGATCATAACCAACAGAACCTCCGGAAGCAAAGGCATCACCCAGCCAGTAATCATATTTTTCAGAAACTTCGTTGGCAATATCCGAAAAAGTGGCAGTACCTTTGTCTGCAGCAACAACCAGATATGGATCTGGATCATCATACGAAAGTACATTACTTGGAGTATGGACCTTGCCCTGTGCGTCCAAATTGTCGGTTATTTCCAACATTGCGCTGATGAAGCGCCTGTATTGTTTTTTTGACTCAATGATTGCTTCATCACGCGTTGCCTGTAGGTTTTTCAGTACAAATCCTCCTTTTGAACCAACTGGAACAATCACCACATTTTTAGTTTGCTGCGTTTTGACCAGTCCCAGAATTTCTGTTCTGAAGTCATCCGGACGGTCCGACCAGCGAAGTCCTCCTCTGGCAACCGGACCAAAGCGCAGATGTAGACCTTCCATTCCAACATCATGGACGTATATTTCCCTGAAAGGCACCGGAACTGGCATTTGTTCTATTTTTCTGGAATCGAGCTTGATGGAAACTCCTGTTTCTGCAGAATCTTTTGGCAGATAATAATTGGTACGCAAAGTGTTTTCAATCAATTCAAACAAACGGCGTAAGACTTCATCATCAGTAACTTGTTCTACTTTTTCAAGACTCTCAAGAAACTCCTGCTTCTTCTGAGGCAACAGCACCTCCTGGCGATATGCCAGATTTCCGTAGGTGGATTCAAAAGAAAACCGACAGGCAAATGTTTCTAACAACAGGCGAGAGCAGAGAGGATGCCTGAGCAAAACCGCGTTTATTGTCTCACGGGTCAGTGGGGCACTCAGCTGCAGGGTTAGATTTCGATAAAGCTGAAGCACATTGATTTCCCGCCAGGCCAAATTTGCCAGCAGAGCAAGACCGTTCAAGGGATCGTTTTCCGTTTTTTTCTGGAACACCTGCTTAATTATTGCTGCCAGCAGTGGCTTGTGCCGCTCCTCGTCGATGTTGGCCCTGTCGTTACGAACTACTCGAAAAGACTGGATAAAGCCTAAGGTTTTTTCATCGTTACCGATCCTTGTTGCCAATTGATCAATAACGTGCAGTCCGAGATTTTGCAGGACAGGCATGATCTCTATCAAATGAATTTTTTCTATACTGTAAACATAGAGCAGCGAAACTGACTCGATCGCTAATGACGGAAGAGTAAACGGTTTCAAGTCAAATTGAATATTATCTTCGTGTGTCAGCAGCTCCAGGTACTGAATATTTTCCAGGGCTTCCTGGGTTTCAACCCGGGCACGATAATGAGAAGGCATCATGGGAACATAGCGTTCATACAACAGTACTCCCTCTTCTCCGGTGTGCTGACGGCGAAGCAGTTCACGCAGCTGGATTTCCCATGGCTTAATCAGTCCGCTGATTTCACTCTCAAGCTGCAGCAAATTAAAATTCGGCAATTCACTTTTTCCATGTGAGTCTTCTAGCAACTCAAATTCAATGTGTAAACGTGATTTTTCACTTCCGCGTGCTTCAAACCAGTCGTACTGCTGATGTGGAATCTTTGCCCTGAGTAAAGTTACAGTTTGTTCAATCGTTTCCTCAGAAAAAAGTGAGGTGGGCATCACCACCATCAATTTCAACACACCCGATACTCTCGTTTTTATCTGAAAACAATGAAGGTTGTTTGGATTATTGACTGAAAGCAGTCCATCACAAACCTGTATCAGTTCCTTCCTTGATGAACGGAATAACTCTGATTTTGGTGTTGCACTGAATATCCTGACTACCTCATTATAGTCATAACTGTTCACCAGCATGTTCCTGTTTTCGAAAATATAGTTCATCTTCTGGTGAATCAGAGGCGTTTCGGTATTTTTTACGTGAAGCGAACTTCCCCTGAGCAGACCAAGAAAAACATGTTCAACCATTCCCAGTTCTTCATCTGGAATTCGGAGGCTCAACATCATCAAATTCTCAAAACGTAAAACGGGACTGGTGAAACGTATCCGGTCCAGTGCAAAGGGGAATTCTGAGTGACGACGCTTCCAAAGGTGAGCTGTTAAAACATTCAAGAGTTCGCTGGAAGATTTATCTGAATATGTCGGGGACAAAATGCCCAATCCGGAATTCTCCAAAATTTTAATGAAATCTGCTGAATCTGCATCTTTATGCACAAGCGTGCTAAAACCCATTAGTGTTAGATTGTCCAACTTCAGCCAGCCGCAAAGTTTAACCCACTCATCCTTTGTTTCAGCAGAAACGACTGCAACAGAGTCGATCACTTTCTCCATTGACTCCAGACGCTCCAACATATTCTGCCGATGATTCAAAACAAGCTGTACTGCCAGCATATGAACTGCTATCTTGGTTTGTAATCGTTTTAAAGAGACACTGTCAGAATCAGCTTCAATTTCCAGATAAATGTGATCAAATTTCTCTGAATCCTCTAAAGGAGAAACAACTTTTACTATCTCTCTCTCTACCGTAAGTACAGCTCCCATGATTGGATGAAGCTTACGATGAATCAATAAGTCCATTTGACGCATCAGTGCTTCAACTGTAACGACAATGAAAGGTGCATCCGGAGAAGCTATTTCAACAATCACGTGACCGTTGATGCGTGTTTCTCCCTGTGAAAAAGAAGTAAGTTGGTGGGGCTTAACCCGAACCATGCCGCTCCGTCTGGTGGCTTCTCTAAAAAACGTAAACCGTTCCTTGAGGAAGTCGTTTAACTGTGATTTACTGTATGTTTCGCGCATCCGTTCAGACATTCCGCGCAAAAATTGAGTGGAAAATTGATTGAAAACTGAATTGTCTGAATCATCCAGTTCTAAAGAATTTTCCTCTTGTGCCTGGCTGACTTCATTCATTGGGTGGGTTACGTGGAAAAAAAGATTAAAAATGGCAAACCTGACTTAGGTATGCCTGTTTTTTTAATGTGCAGCAACATGCTATTAAAATGACTGTGTTATTATTCGTGGATACCTTCCTCAATGATCAGGATAGACAAGTTCTCAGAGAACGGCTGAGGTTATTAAGTAAAGTAAAATACAGTTCTACTCCGGGAACAAGGCCGGCTCCCAAAGGATCAAGCTCTCCTTTTTTTACAGAAGTTCCTGCAACGACAGTCTGCACCAGTTTTGGAGAAAATTGAGGTTCATAAAAAATGCAGCGCACTTTATTTTTTTTGATTGTTTTTCGTACCTCTCTTAATCTGCGGACACTTGAGGCATGTCCAACACGGTGCGTCACTGAGCCTATGTTATTGAGCAGGTAGCGCTTCTCAAAATATTGAAATGCATCATGAAAAACCATGTAGACCCTTGCTGAAACATCGCTCATTTCAGTCCTCAATTGCTGATCTAACTCATTAAGCCGGATAACAGCTTTTTCACCATTACTACGGATTATTTTTGCATTTTCTGGATCCAAATCACTCAATATTTGCACTATATTCTGAGTGATCATTTTTGCGTTGAGTGGATCCAACCAAATGTGCGGATCGACTCCGAGAGGCCAACCGTTTTCATTTTCATTCGAGCGTTGACGATCTAGACTTGCTTCATTCTCAATTTTTTGCCTGTTTTTTCCAGAACGTAGTGGCCAAAACCTCAGTCCTGGTGTTTCCTGCAGTGATACCAGTTTTGCACTTGCAGCCAATGAATGAATGGGTTTTGCCAAAAATTGTTCCAGTCTTTCACCACCCCAAAAAACAAGAGTTGCATTTTGCAGGCTGTCCGCATCGCTGGGCCGCAGGGAAAAGGAATGAGGTGAACTGTTTCCGTTCAAAAGCAGAATAGGCTCAGAAACACCCTGCATGACTGCAGAAACAAGTGAGTGAAACGGTTTTATTGATACCACAACTTTCAAGTCTGATCCTGCCATCGCCTCAGTTAACCACAAAAGTGGGAGAATTAAAATAAAGCAAAATCCAGTTTTCATTGCAATCCAGTTTTCGCTTAAGAGCTTTGCGTTGAGGACGAAAATGTGTTATAAATAATGCTCAGTTCAGGATAACTCTGATTCGCTCATTTGTCAATGTCAACCAGCATAGAAAACACATCGGACCTCTCGGATACTGAAGCAAAAAAACAAATCCTGCTTCAGACAAATAATCTGTCTTTACGAGCCGGAGAGCGGCAACTACTTTCCAGTATTTCACTTACTGTTTCTACTGCAGAAATTGTAACAGTCATTGGTCCCAACGGCGCTGGAAAAACAACTCTGCTTCGTCTACTATTGGGCTTGATTTCTCCTGATTCTGGAAGCATTTATAAAAAACCGGAGCTCAGGATCGGCTACCTTCCGCAAAAAGTCACGGTTGACCCCATTCTACCGCTTTCGGTTAGTCGGATAATGAGTCTAACTGGAAAATATTCCAGTCGGCAAATTGAAAATGCCCTCGAAGAAACCGGTGTTTCTTTCTTGAAAAACAAACCTGTTTTTCAACTTTCCAGAGGAGAATTTCAGCGTGCGATGCTGGCTAGGGCGCTTTTGAAAAATCCGGAGTTGCTTGTACTTGATGAACCAGTACAAGGTGTAGACTACATGGGAGAGTCGGAATTGTACAAATTGATTGGAAACCTGCGTGAAAACCATGGATGCAGCGTACTTATGGTTTCACATGATTTACATGTGGTGATGGCATCCACGGATCGTGTACTGTGCTTAAATCAACATATTTGCTGTGAAGGACAGCCGGAGGATGTAAGTAGACATCCGGAATATTTGCGGCTTTTTGGGTTGGACACAGGGAAATCTTTAGCGGTTTACAGTCACCATCACGATCACACACACCATCTCCCTAAAATTTTGCCTGGGGACAATTGATGATGATTTTAGATGATTTCTTCTGGCGGGCTGTTATTGCTGGAATCGGGGTTGCCCTGGTTGCAGGACCACTGGGATGTTTTGTGGTCTGGAGAAGAATGTCTTATTTAGGCGACACAATGGCTCATTCAGCATTGCTAGGAATCGCACTTGGTTTTTTTTTGGAAGTTGATTTAATGCTCGGAGTTTTCGCTGTAGCCCTTGCAGTTGCAATACTGCTTTTTATCTTTCAACGGCAAAAACAACTGGCTAACGATGCAGTCTTAGGCACACTTTCTCATGCCTCCCTAGCAATGGGTGTCTTAATGATCAGTTTAATGACATGGGTACGCGCTGACTTAATGGAGTATTTGTTCGGAGATATTTTAACGGTGAGCCTGATTGATCTTTACTGGATTTATGGTGGAGGAATTTTAATATTACTGACATTGCACCGTCTCTGGCGGCCTTTGCTTGCAATTACATTTGACACTGAACTGGCACAGGCGGAAGGTGTGCCAGTGATCAGAATACAACTTGTCTTCATGCTACTGGTTGCTGCAGTGATTGCTTTGTCTATGAAAATTATCGGCATTCTGCTGGTGACATCACTCCTAATAATTCCAGTTTCCGCAGCTAGGCGGCTCAGCCAGACCCCGGAACAAATGGCACTTGGAGGAGTACTAATTGGAATAGCTTCAGTTGTACTTGGATTGGGAACTTCACTACAGATTGACACGCCATCCGGCCCCTCAATCGTGATTGCTTCAGTGTTGTTTTTTTTCGCAGCCAATCTTTTCCCCCTGCGAAAATTTCAATAGATATATTGTACAGACGATACTCCCAAACTGATCTACACTGTTTCTTGCTGACACACACGGATAAACTAGCCGAAAATATAATTTAAAAACCACAAAATGCCGCTATCAGCTGAACTAGAAGTTACACTGGAGATGGTTAAGCGCTATAATCGTCCAGGACCGCGTTATACCAGTTATCCTACAGTTCCAACCTGGAAAGAAGGTGAATTCTCCGAAGATTATGCTACCTGTTTGCATGAAGAAGGACAAAACGACCAGCCTATTTCTCTGTACGTTCACATTCCATTCTGTCGACAGCTTTGTACTTTTTGTGGATGCAACAAATTCATCACAAATAAACAGGAAATAGTTGAAAGATATTTAACTTCTCTCGATCATGAAATCTCGGGAGTTGCCGAACGTTTGGGTTCTCCAAAGAAATTGGCTGAAGTACATTTCGGCGGCGGAACTCCGACTTTTCTGAATCCTCACCAAATTGAAATGGTTGTGGAAATGATCGTTTCCAGATTTGACGTTCAGAATGATGGAGAATGGGCTTTTGAGGCAGATCCACGGGTGACGACAATGAAACAACTGGAAGTACTTTTCGAACTTGGTTTCCGTAGGGTCAGTTTTGGAGTACAGGACTTGGATCCTGCCATACAGCGGGCAATTAACCGAAATCAGACTGTTGAACAATCCTGGAAGACTCTGGAAACGGCAAGGCTGCTGGGCTACAAAAGCATCAATTTGGATTTGGTTTACGGACTGCCCCTGCAAACTCATCATGGTTTCCGCAAGACCCTTGAAGAAGTCAATAAAATGCGTCCGGACAGGCTGGCAGTTTACAGCTTTGCTTATTTGCCGGGAATGTTCAAAACCCATCAGCGGGCCATTAGGGAAAAAGATTTGCCAACACCTGAAGAAAAAATTCAAATATACCTTGAAGCCATCAGCTTTTTTGCTGAAGTCGGTTATGTAATGATCGGCATGGACCACTATGCACTTCCAGAAGATGAGCTTGCTATAGCATTGAAGAACAGAACACTTCACCGCAACTTCATGGGCTACACGACTCTTCACAACATGGTGCAGATTGGCGCCGGTGTTTCGGCCATTTCAGATTTTGGTGACAGTTATTGGCAGAATCCGAAAGATCTCGATCTTTACATGGAAGAAACTTCAGACAATAAACTCATCCCCCGCAGGAAAATGTGTCTGGACAAAGAAGACCAGTTACGACGGAAAGTGATTGAAACACTGATGTGTCACGGGGAAATATCTATTCCTGATTTTGAATCACGTTATCAAATTGATTTCCGGAATCATTTTGAACAGGCCTGGACTGAACTGGAGCAATTTGCGAAGGAAGGACTGGTGAGCTTAAGTTCGCAGAAAATTGATCTGACACCTGTAGGCATGCTATTTACACGGAATATAGCCATGCCTTTTGATCGGTATCTTAAAGAAGGAGGTTCACTGCAATTTTCCAAGACAATTTAAATATTTTACTGCAGCCGGAGAGTGCTGCCCTCAAACCAATAATTATGCTTTGTTTCGGGTTTATTTCACTATAACACTTGACAAGAATCGAAAGTTAAATTAGTTTGTGAACTCGTTGAAATAAATTAGCATTAAAATACGATTATCAGCATGAAAAATGTGTTTAACTCAAAAGATACAATATGTCGAGCAAATAAGCCTTCATCTGAACCAACTCGTGAGCAGATAACAGGTGCCATGGAGAATTATCTTAAGTCTGGTGGAAGTATAGAGCGAATAAATGGACCACAGGCTGGAGACTTCAAACAGCGCGCTTTCTCAAACTTCGAGGACGATTTCGCCAGAGTATTCTTGAAGAAGAAACGCTGGTAAGATTTATAGGTTTCCCCTTGCAGGCCAGATAGTACGCCGTAAACTTACATAAAGCCGAAAAAATAATTAAAGCGATTCTCTTGCCACTTGGCCTGCATTTCATTCCTGCTGGAAAAACATCAGAAAATAATATAATTCTATCCTGAGAAATCTGCGAGAAACCGTTCTTTTCATTTGATTTGGAAAAAATAACCCAGCAGTCTTTCCTTGCTCATGGCTACTTCCCTGGGGGTGTGAAGAGCGGATGCGGGACATTGGGTTTGAAATCTAATCGACAGTTAGATGTGCAACGAAAAACAGTCAGATAAATAAACTGATTGAGATAAAAAGCATTCTTTTAGAACGCAACGCATGCCACCCTAAATGAGGTTATTGCGAATCCGCTGAACCATGATTCATTTCGTTTTTCATGAGTTGTCCCTCTTTAACATGAGCACTAACTTTGACAATGCCAGCGTGTTTGAAATGCAAAAGTAATTTGTATTCCTCACCTATCCTTGGAGTTTGATTTAAATTGATGAGCATAATGTGATAACTTCCTGGTTTAAGGTTTTGTTCTCCTCGTGCCGGAACGGGTATAAATGGAACTGGAAACATGGACATCATTCCGTCAGTTTTCTTCACATTATGCATCTCAACAACCTTGGCAAGCTCTGTTTCCACAGACAACAATTGGTCCTCCTGCTCTCCGTGATTGATCAAAGTCAAATATGCAGCCGAAATGTGAGAAACTGCTGGTACCGCCCGTACCCACGCTCCATGAACATGTATTTTTTGTAACATCTCTGCATGAGGATCTTGTACAGCTTTTGTGCATCCTGACAGTAATAAAAGGCTGCTTATCAACATTACATTTTGTATAAAATTTTTCATTTGAAACATATAATTCTCTTTATTATTTTTATTTGTTGTAATCGAGTGAAAAACTAAACGTGTCACCATTGCGATTTAACAATAAGCGAAGCGAAGTTTAAAGTATTCTTTGTAATCGAGCTTTGGGTAGTTTGCGGGGTGAACATTTACGAATCAGGTGACGGTTTTTGAGCAGATCATTTTCAGAAAATATATTGTTGCGAAGTTTACTATCCAGTCTTTTCACTATCGTGATTAGGCTTGAAAGGGAAGCATGCTCTCCCAATGCATCATAATCCAGAAGCCAGCACTCTAATTCTACTTGCTGCTGATGTTTTTTCTCCGTTGGGGACGAAGCCCTCTGCGTGTCTATCAAATGGAGCATCAGAATGAAGATACTCGTGTTTCTCAACCTGAATCAAGCAGCAATTGGATATCGGTGATCAACTTTTCCATATCCCACTTTGTTTTGTAGCGTCCTATGTAGCGGCCTTCTTGGTCAACGAGAAAAACCGCGTCAATGTGTGCCATGAAATAACCTTCTACTGACTCAACGTATTGCTTGAAGTAGCCTACTCCGTACTGTTTGGCCACTTTAGTTATATCATTGACGGAACCGGTCAAGCCGATAAAGGTAGGATAGAAATAAGGCACGTAATCTTTCAGTTTCTCATGAGTATCCCGTTCAGGATCAATTGATATAAAAAGAACCTGTACATCTTTGGCCTGCTCTTTCAAATCAAGCATACCCTTTTTCAGATGAGAAAGTACCATCGGGCAAACGTCCGGGCAGTAGGTATAGCCGAAATAGATGAGCATAACTTTGCCCCGGAAGATTTCTGATGAAATTTCTTTTCCTTCCGGTCCAGTCAACTCAAAATCTCCACCAAGGTTTTCATAAATCCGAAGCGGTTTTTGGTCTGTTTCGGAAACCACTGAGGTTTCGACTTCCTGTGCGATTGTGCTTGAGGCAAAAGCAAGGAAAAGCAACAGCCAGATAGTATTTTTATAGTGCAAAGTATTCTACCTTAATGTATTGTCAAGTCATGGGACAGTGTATTCACGAA
>UINC01000164.1_pt1 | contig 16078 bp, 14 predicted proteins | sample 5385821 | NCBI WGS metagenome assembly UINC01 (sample SAMEA4666929, study PRJEB26691) | marine metagenome | isolation source: Pacific Ocean | place: Pacific Ocean | collected 2011-10-13 | reverse complement strand
AATCCCATTCTCCTTTCAGCATGTGGTAAAAAAGCATAAAAGCCATTCCGCCAAGGAACATAAATATCATAACTACCCAATCAAAATATGCGCTGCCGTAATGACCAATGCTGGCATTTTTTGGAGAAAATCCTGCGGTGGCAACAGTTCCAAAGGCATGACAGAGAGAATCAAACAACGACATTCCTCCGATCCAAAGCATCAACGTTTGCACCAGGTTCAGTCCAAGATAAATACTCCAGAGCCAAATCATTGCATCACGGTTTCGTGGAAGAAATTTTTCTTTGGTGATTACTTGTCCGGGGCTTGACTCAGCCCGAAAGATTCTCACACCCGCCATCCCATGAGGTAAAAAGATCAAGGTCAGGGTTAGAAACCCCATACCCCCCAGCAAATGAGTTTCACTGCGCCAAAATAACAACCCATGCGGTATGGATTCAATATCATTCAGGATAGTCGCGCCAGTCGTAGTGTAACCTGACATCATTTCGAAAAATGCATCCGTGAATGTCGGAATTGATCCGTGGATCATGAAAGGAAGCGCGGAAACTGCAGAAATGACAACCCATCCAAATACAGCGATAATGACTGCATCGCGGAAAGTTAATTCGTGATCCCATAGTGAAAACCACCAAAATGGCAGGCCCACGCCAAAAGCTACTGCTGCGGAAACAAGCAGAGCGCTCAAGTCATCCTCCTGATAAATCAAGGAAGTGACAATGGGAGGAAGCATGGCAACACTGGTAACCAGCAGCAATGTCCCTATGACGTGTGCTATTGAACGAAAATGCATTTATACTTTTCTATTCATCTGGAAATTTAAGTTCGTTTATATAGTTGTTCCTTTATCTTCTTTGCTCAGAAATATATCCGCTGGCTCTGTGTCACTGGTTAAAATTCAAACAGTATTCAAAATCACCTGAATAAATAGTTTTATACGTTCTGTCTCTTCAAAAGAGTTTATTATAAAAGAGTTTGCAAAACCATTTGCTTCATTTCTGGAAGTCACCCCAATCAAACGACAGAGCATCGTTTCTTCCTCGACACTAAATTTTACTTTATTGGGAACAAAGAGCAACACCGGAACTTGACCCAATGAGAAACAGAAAAGGAGAGAATAATCAGGTCAGCATAGGGATAAGGTTCCGGCTGAATTTCTGAGGCATTTTTTAGCTGCGGAGAAATCCCCAGTTTTTTCCAGAAGAACGACTTTGATTAAAACAATAACTGGATTGTTTCTTCTTCACGACGAAAAATCCTGTTTATTTCTCGCACGTTAACTACTGGGAACAATGTTCCACTCAGCTGGGTTCTCCCGTGAAAAGACTAATTCTTCCACCAAATAGGCAAACACAAATTCAAACTCTGCACCACCGGAGCGCCAAAGCTTAATTTGTTGTTCAAATATCAGTTCTTTAAGTCGCTTACCACTTTCCACCCTAGAGGCTGCAACTTTCTTATTATCTGGATCTGTGTGCTGTGTTTCAGCAGACATCATTCATTGAGAAAAAGAGGCTGATTACGCTTCTGAAACTTCAGAAGACGTTTACCAGGTAAATTTTTTCATCATTTCAGGAATGAGGATGAGGCTCAGGGGTGAGGTTTAGAAGGAATTACCGGCTTTTGCATTATATTGTTAATTTCCGTCAATATTTTTTGCGTTTTATTTTCAGGTATTGGAAAGTCAAACACGATCAGTCCCTTCTTCGCATCTATCGTTCCACTGATGTGCTGGAAAGCGCTGGAAGTCATTTGTTCGCCTTGTTGAATCAAGGGGTAAACCATGATCTCTTTGGAAAGGATGTGTTTTACACGATAAAAATCCAATCCTTTATGACTTCCTGACAGATAATTTTCAAAAATATTCTCAAAATGCAGCAAATCAATCTTCCTCAAAGAAGACCTGACTTCGTCAGCACGCTTATCTTTAATATGAAAGGTCAGCTCATTCTGAACTATGCCTACCCCATCACCTGGATGCTGACGGGTAGTATTGCAAATAATCGCAATACCATTCAACATTTTAGCAACTGTCTTCCTAAACACGTCGTCAAGAACATTTTCCCAGTCCTTTCGTTCTACTTCGTGCGGATGAACTTCAATTATTTTTTTTCTAAACAATAAACCCATAAACCATCTTCAATAAAAAAAATTAAGCACCAGGCGGCAATTAAAACGCATCGTCCAAAATAAAAAATACTGGTATCTGATTTGTTTAGCTAACGCCCTACATGATAATATAGTATTGTATAGTGGCTTTTCAATTCATACAACTAAAAAATTCTCTACCTCATGAAATCATCAAATTTTTCCTGGAAAAGACATTTTCAGCGTTGGTTAATCACAAAAGCACTCATGGTGCTGATTAGAATTACCGGAAGTACCGCAAGTGTTCAACACATTAATCGGCATATACTGAAAACTACTCTGCAGGAATACGGAAGCGTCATTGTTGCCACATGGCACCAAAACATTTATTTCAGCATCTGGCTTCTGCGAAAACAAAATCTTACAGCATTAATCAGCAGCAGTGACGACGGAGAAGTTATTTACGATGTATTTGCTCATTTCGGCTACCAGGCAGTGAGAGGTTCAACCACCAGGGGTGGAATTCCTGCACTGAAACAAATGATCAAATTGCTCAAGGAAAAAACATCCGTTGCAATCACTCCGGATGGGCCGCTGGGGCCTCCGGAAATTATTCAGTCAGGAGTCGTTCTCCTTGCCAAATACTCCGGAGTTCCCATCATTCCCTGGCACTATGAAGCAAAACGTCAATGGAGATTAAAAAGTTGGGACAAACACAAAATCCCCAAGCCTTTTACTTCGATTGTTGAATCATTTGGAGAGCCGTTTCACGTACCAAATGACCTGTTGTCTGAGGACGTACCAGCGTTTTGCAAAAAACTGGAAACAATTTTTCAAGAGCTTGCACGCAAAACTAGAGAAGTAATTTCAGACCCGAAAAATGAGCCTTAAAAATCCTGAAGTTTCAATTAATTGGAAAATTGAATATCAAATTCATCATAAAAACGATCAACCTCCTCCGGAGCCAAATTGTTGATCCCTGCAGATGCAGACCTACCTCCCCCGGAGGAAAATTTAATACATAATTCTTCTGCACCTTGAGGCTTGGCAATTGGGGCTCGGACACCAACCAGAAAAGTTCCGTCTTTTCTCTCAACTAAAAGTGCATGAGCCATATTCGGAGCTTCTCGTGCAACCTGATTACTGAATACACCGGAAACACGCCTGCACCATGCTGCATTTGGAAACTGATAAATTCTACCTGCAGAAGTTTGTCTCACCGGATGTTTTGTCTCTGTCTGGCTCATGTCATTCTGAAAGCCCTCCCGCAACCGATCCAATTCTCCGGCTGCATGAAAAAAATCGAATGGGTCAGAATACGGCTGCAAAGCCCTAAATAGAGCTTCCGGTGAATAATGTAAATCTTCCACGGTTTCACCATAAGCGTTGTAATTGATCAACTCTCCCAGTTCCCGTAATTCTTCAGTTTCTTCATGACTAAGTTTCAAAGTGTCAGCCAGCCCATGAGCAGGTGAATGAAGGTTGTCACCAAAAGATGCCACTATGGCCCAGAGTCGATATTTCCCAGCCAAAAAACGATCGACCAGAATACTGGTACAGACAGCAGGACTGGTATCAATGTGTGGATGAAAAAGAGGAGATTCAGGAATTTCTCCTGCGAAGTGGTGATCAAAATAGTGTACAGTGTTGCCTTGTTTCAGCAACTGCAGGAGAGGTTCCCGGTTGGCATGAAATGAAATATCGAGTACTGTAAGCACACTATCTCGCGCTGAAATAATGCGTTTCAACAACAGCGTATCACGTTTCACTCCGGTGACAAGTCGGCTTTCCTGAGGATTGTGAAGGCGTAATTGATGGAGGGCGCATACTCCATCAGCATCCCCGTTGAAGACGTCAATGTAAAGCATGGAGGGAGAACTTGCTCATCAATTGATGAAAATGATTTGAGCAATCACGAAGGCAAAAAAAAGGAGAACCCCAAACACAGCAACAGAACCCGGTGCAAGAAACCGAGCCTCCGAATTGGCCTTCAATGAATTGAGACGATTGGAGCTTGATGGACGTATTGTTTTTGATGAAACTTTCTTTGCTGTTATTTTAGGAGGCATAAAATCAATGTATCTTTTATAGTTAAATTTCCCGTATTAGGCTCAATTTAAAGATTTGCAAATATAGAACCAACTTCACAGAATCATAGAATAAATTTTTTCCCCCACAAAATCACTAGATACGGCTTGTATGGTTACGTAAATAATGATCGGCCAAAACTAAATTAATCATGGCTTCTACCATTGGAACGGCTCTCGGCAAAACGCACGGATCGTGACGCCCTTTGGCTTTCAGCTTAAGCGATTTGCCTTCACGAGTAACCGTATCCTGCTCAAAGTTAATCGTGGAAGTTGGTTTGAAAGAAACACGCAAATCAATCTCTTCACCATTTGAAATACCACCCTGAATTCCTCCAGAATGATTTGTACTGGTCCGAATAATTCCTTCCTGCATCACAAACGCATCGTTGTGTTCTGAACCTTTCAGTTTCACTGAATCAAAGCCCAGGCCAAACTCAACTCCTCGTGTAGCAGGCAATGACATCAACGCCTTAGCCAAATCCGCAGTCAGTTTGTCAAAAACCGGTTCTCCTAATCCTGCAGGGGCATTACGGACAACGGCCCGAATTATTCCACCCACGCTGTCTCCGGACTTCCGGACTTCATGAATACGGGCAATCATGGCCTCTGAGGCTTCCGGATCCGGACAGCGTACAAGACTGGCTTCAATCCGTTTTTTGCTGACAGATTGTTTGTCAACTGAAGATTTTATATCGTGTATTTGCTCCACCCAGGCCATCGTTTTAATCTTTTCCCAGTGCTGCAGCAGTTTTTTGGCGATTGCTCCTGCCGCCACCCGTCCGATGGTTTCACGAGCACTCGAGCGTCCACCACCCATCCAGTCTCTGAAACCATATTTCCGGTCGAAAGTATAGTCTGCATGACTTGGACGATACAAATCTTTGAGGTGATCATAAGCGTGCGGCTTTGCGTCTTCATTTGAAACCATCAAGGAGATTGCTGTGCCCGTTGTACATCCCTCAAAAACTCCTGAAAGAATCCGAACGGAATCGCTTTCCTTACGTTGTGTAGTTATTTTGCTTTGCCCGGGTCGTCTCCTGTCCAGCTCATATTGGAGATCACCTTCACTCAGTTGCAGTCCTGAAGGACAACCGTCGATGACAACCCCAACCCCGCTGCCGTGAGATTCACCCCAGGTAGTAATACGAAATAAAAGTCCGAAAGTGTCACCCATTCTTTAACTCAATTATAGGCTTAGCTGTTTTTGCTTATGCTAAAGTCTTGTCAGCATAACCATTTCACTCTGAAGGTGCAAGATACTTGGTGGACTAATCTTGCATATTCAGGCTGAAAACACTATGCTTACAAAGCATTATTTGCCTTGTATTCAAAAAAAATTTGCCGCACAAAATATTCCCTGCGAAATGACACAGCTTCACAAAACAGGTCCAAAATGGATAATGTACAGTTCTATGGGTTTGGAACTTGGATTGTCTGTTGTTGTGGGTTTTCTGATTGGTAGCTGGCTGGATAAGTGGTTGGGTACAGAGCCCTGGTTATTGCTGGTCTTTGGGATTGCCGGAATCATTGCAGGTTACCGGAGCATTTTTCGTTTGGTGAAACGGGTTCAAGCTGATTCTGAATCTGGGCAGGAAAACGATTCCCCCTCTTCTTCCTGAAACTAAATATGCATCCATCATCTGAAGAGAAATCAAAAATTGATCCAAACGGCGCAGTACCGCAAGATAACAGAGATTTTTCAGAAACTGTGAAACCAGATACTCATCCTGATTCAGCGATATCTGAAGTCCCAGAAGACGTAGTTTCAGAAAAAGGATCCAACCCAATCCTGCAGGCTGATTTTTTTCGAAACCTGTTATTAAGCGTCAGCGTCATTTTAGTTGCAGGAACAACAATTTTACAACTTGACCTTGTTCCTTCTGTTCTGTTAGGATGCGCTGTTATTGGTTTTAATTATTTCTGGACTATGCAGTTTGTCCGCAAGCTCTTGCTGGATCGAAAATTACTCGCATTGGATTTACTGTTTATACTCACAAAATTCGGAATTTCAGTAATAGTCTTATTTGGAGCTTTGAAATACTTTGAACTTTCACCAAGGGGGTTGCTGATTGGACTTTCAAATGTTGCAATCGCCACGATTATTTACTCTTTTCTTAGAGTGATGAACCCTCAGAAATTTGCATAGGTATAAATTACAGAATGAACAAACGACTTGCCTTAATTAGCATCTTTTTACTGACAGCAACCCCTGTTTTTGCTTCTGCATCAGGATTCACCTGGGCTCACTTCTTGTTTGGCGGATTAGAACAGCCACTCGTGAACCTCGGTATTGACCCCCTTCCTATTCTGGACATGCTGATAGTAGCAGTATTGCTGATTTTTTTTGCTTATTTTGCAGGAAGACCTTTCAGAAAAACAGATATGCTGGAGCCTTCCGGACGTGCTAATTTGCCAAATTTTACAGAAGTTATTGTCAGCACAATTCTGAATTTTTTGAGTGGAACCATCCGCCATGGAATCGGAGCACGTCCTATTCTTCCATTACTGGGAACTTATGGTTTGTTTATTTTGATATTGAATCTTGCCGGTCTTGTTCCGGGCTTCAACCCTCCAACAGACCAGTTTAATGTTACAATCGCATTTGCCACCATAATTTTTATTATGACTCACTTTTTAGGCATTCGTCAGCATGGATCCAGTTACATAAAACAGTTTCTGGGCCCCATGCCATTGCTTATACCACTGATGTTTCCTGTCGAGGTCGTCAGTCATTGTGTGCGCCCGCTTTCCCTTTCCATCCGACTATTTGGGAACATGACAGGAGATCATAAAGTTGTCATGATTTTCACGTCAATTCTAGCTGTCGGACTACCAATTCCATTTATGGGTTTGGGAATTTTAGTGTCAGTACTTCAAGCCTTTGTATTTGTCTTGCTGTCTGCCATTTATTTTGAACTCGCAATGAGTGAAGCTCACTGATTGCGCTGATTTATTTAAGATCAAAAAGGATGTCATGAAAAAATTATTATTGTTGACGTTGCTTATGTCAGCGAGTTTCCCTCTGTATGCAGCAGAAATGGGAGAAATGGCCACATTTGGAATTGCTCTTGGTGCCGGTTTAGCAATTGGACTTGCAGCTCTTGGTGGAGGAATCGGACAAGGTATCGCAATGAGCGGTGCATTGGAAGGAATTGCCAGGAATCCGAACGCATACGACAAAATTTTTACACCAATGATTATTGGTCTGGCACTGATCGAGTCACTTGTAATTTATGCACTTGTGATCGCGTTTATGTTACAGGGTAGAATCTGAAACTCTCATTTTTTGCGGCTCTTAACGGGCCGCAACCTTCCCCTACATTTTTTCATAAAAAACAAAATCTCGCGCATGAAATCCTGATACTATTTCCAATCAGGCAAACAAATGGAAAGTACCTATATAAATGTACGAGAGGTACCTCTTGAAGATATAAGATGAATTAATTGATTTTATGATTTCCTGCCGATTACACACATTTTTTTAAGGACAAAATAAAAAAATTTTGCTAAGGTGATTTTTTTCGACCTTGCAAAAACAAATTACTAAATTTAGGAGAATGATATGAGTGCGCAGCAAATTTTCGAAATTCCGGCATCTGCTAAAGAAAAAGCATGGATAGATAACGACACTTATTTGAAAATGTATCAGGAGTCTGTGGATGATCCAAAAGTTTTTTGGGACAAACAAGCTGAGCGTCTGGATTGGTTCAAAAAGTGGGACAAAACCCTTGACTGGGACTTCAACAAGGCACATATCCGCTGGTACGAAGGAGGGAAACTCAATGTTTCTTATAATTGTCTGGATCGACACTTGGAAACACGGGCTGATAAAACTGCTCTGATTTGGGAGTCTGATGATCCGAATGTTGACAGAACCTTCACTTACAAAGAATTGCTTGCAGAGGTGAGTAAATTTGCCAATGTGATGAAGAAACGCGGCATCAAAAAAGGTGACAGGGTAATGATTTACATGCCCATGATTCCGGAACTGGCAATAGCGTGTCTGGCCTGTACCAGAATTGGTGCTGTACATTCGGTTGTATTCGGAGGATTCAGCGCAGAAGCCCTAAAAAATCGAATTATTGATTGTGGCGGAAAAATGCTGGTCACTGCCAACGCGGGAATCCGCGGTGGGAAAAGCATCCCGCTCAAACAAAATGCGGATACTGCCATGGAAGATACTGGAACCGAAAGCTGCGTTGTCGTGAAACATACGGATGACAACTGTAATATGCAGTCTGGAAGAGATTTTTATTGGCATGAAGAAATGTCCCAAGTCTCCGCGGATTGTCCTTCAGAAGAAATGGATGCTGAAGATCCGCTTTTCATTCTTTACACTTCCGGTTCAACCGGAAAACCCAAGGGTGTTCTGCACACCACCGGGGGTTATCTAGTCTACACATCCGTCACTCATCAATATGTCTTTGATTATCATGATGGCGATATATACTGGTGCACGGCAGACATCGGCTGGGTTACCGGACACAGCTATATTCTGTACGGACCACTTGCCAATGGAGCAACGACATTGATGTTTGAGGGTGTTCCAAATTACCCTGATTTTGGACGCTTTTGGGACATTTGCGACAAACACAAAGTAAACATTTTCTATACTGCACCTACTGCTATCCGGGCAATTGCCAAAGAAGGTGATGAGTTGGTCAACAAACGGGATTTAAGTTCCCTGCGTTTGCTGGGCACAGTCGGGGAACCTATCAATCCTGAAGCCTGGCTCTGGTATCATCGAGTTGTTGGACACGAGAAATGTCCTATTGTAGATACCTGGTGGCAAACTGAAACAGGTGGTATTATGATTACTCCGCTTCCGGGGGCAACTCGAACCAAACCCGGATCCGCTACCCGTCCGTTTTTTGGGATACAGCCACTTTTGGTGGATTCAGACGGCAACGAACTGGAAGGTGCAGCGGGAGGGAATTTGTGTATCAAACACCCCTGGCCCGGACAAATGCGCACCGTATATGGTGATCATGAGCGGTTTATTCAAACATACTTCAGCACTTACAAAGGTCTCTATTTCACTGGTGACGGCTGTCGACGTGACGAAGACGGCTATTACTGGATTACCGGAAGAGTAGACGACGTGCTTAATGTTTCCGGACACCGCATGGGAACCGCAGAAATTGAGTCTGCGGTGGTGCTGCATGAAAATGTAGCTGAAGCTGCCGTTGTTGGTTTTCCGCATGAAATTAAGGGACAGGGCATTTATGCCTATGTCACTTTAAATTCCGGAGTTGAGCCAACCGAGGATTTGCAGAAGGAATTGGTGCAGCTGGTACGCAAAGAAATTGGTCCAATTGCCTCCTTTGATGTTATTCAATGGGCACCCGGACTTCCAAAAACGAGATCTGGAAAAATCATGCGCCGCATTTTGCGTAAAATTGCCGAAAATGATATGGACAGTATTGGTGACACATCCACACTCGCTGAGCCTTCGGTGGTTGAAGATTTAATCGCCAACAGGCCTGCTGGTTGAAATTCCCTGAAAAGTTCCCATGTACAAATGAGGACTTGCCAACCAGAACTCTAAAACGAGAACACAATGAATTACCTTGACGAATATCAGCAGTCTATAGAACAGCCAGAGTTATTCTGGAGAAAACTAGCTGAGCAGATCAAGTGGTATGAATTCCCTGAAACAATCCTTTCTCAGGATGAACATGGTTTTTATCGCTGGTTTACGGGAGGCAAACTAAATACAGCTTATCTCGCGCTTGATGTACACATCGAGGAAGGACACGGTGATCAACTGGCACTGGTTTATGATTCACCCGCAACAAACTCACAGCGCAATTATACTTTTACAGAGCTGCGAGACGAGGTTGCAAAATTTGCTGGTGGTCTGAAAAATTTAGGAGTTGAAAAAGGTGACCGTGTCATCATTTACATGCCAATGGTTGCCGAAGCTGTGATTGCAATGCTCGCTTGTGCCAGGCTGGGCGCAGTGCACTCAGTAGTTTTTGGGGGCTTTGCGCCCCATGAACTAGCTGTGAGGATTGATGATGCCAGGCCCAAAGTGCTGTTGACAGCCAGTTGCGGAATTGAATTCACGAAAGTCATCGAATACAAACCGCTGGTGGATAATTCTATGGAAATCGCAAAATTTACTCCAGAAAAAGTAGTGGTTTTGCAGCGTCCACAAGCTAAGGCAAAAATGCAGCCCGGGCGGGATCACGATTGGCATGAACTGATGAGTCAAGCTGCTCCTGCTAGTCCGGTTTCGGTAAATGCAACAGATCCGTTATATATCCTCTACACTTCCGGAACGACTGGACTTCCTAAAGGTATTGTCCGTGACAATGGCGGACATGCCGTAGCTCTGAAGTACAGCATGAAAGCTGTCTACAATACTGATCCAGGAGATGTATACTGGGCGGGTTCGGATGTCGGCTGGGTGGTTGGACATTCATATATTGTCTACGCACCGCTATTTCATGGATGCACCACCATAGTTTATGAGGGAAAGCCCGTACGTACTCCGGATGCAGGAGCATTCTGGCGCGTGATTTCTGAGCATAAAGTAAACACATTTTTCACTGCTCCTACCGCTTTTCGTGCCGTAAAAAAAGAAGATCCAGATGCAAAACTTTTAAAGCAGTATGACATCAGTTCACTCAGGACACTATTCCTGGCAGGTGAAAGGCTGGATCCACCAACTTATGAATGGCTGATGGGAATATTGAATGAGGGGTCTCAGCCGGATATTCCAGTGGTCGACCACTGGTGGCAAACCGAAACTGGCTGGGCTATTTGTTCAAATCCTATGGGTATTGAACCACAGGCTGTGAGGAATGGTTCACCGACTTTCCCGATGCCCGGCTACAATGTACAGGTGCTGAATGAAGATGGTGATATTTGCAAACCTGGAGAAACTGGAAATATCGTAATTCACCTCCCCTTGCCACCAAGCTGTTTGCCGACATTGTGGAATGATGATGAGCGTTTCAAGCAATCTTATTTGTCACAGTATCCAGGCTACTACCTTACTGGTGACGAAGGAGTCAAAGATGAAGACGGCTACATGTTTGTGATGGGGCGTACTGATGACGTGATCAATGTTGCTGGACATCGTCTTTCAACCGGAGAAATGGAGGAGTTGATTGCGGGGCATCCGGCTGTTGCAGAATGTGCTGTCACAGGAATTGATGATGAATTGCGCGGACAAGTTCCTGTTGGTTTTGTTGTGCTTAAGGATGGCATAGAGATGACTCAAGAAAAAATGCAGGAAGAATTGGTAGCAATCATCCGTAGAAAAATTGGAGCTGTTGCCTATTTTCGACAATCTGGTATTGTCAAACGTTTGCCGAAAACCCGCTCCGGGAAAATCCTGCGTAAAACAATCAGGCTCTTGGCAATCGAAGCTGAAGTTTCAGTTCCTTCCACGATCGATGATCCTAAAATTCTTGATGAAATTAGTGAAATAATGCAGGAACGTGGAATCGGCCAGTATGCTACATCTTGACATCAATTTAAGCTTCGGCTCACTGTTGACGGCATTTGTCCTACCTCTATTCGACGCAGATGATCCAGCAAAATAAGCTATATATTTTCCTTTCAAAGAGGACTGTATGGTTTTGGTTTGCCGGAATGCTGGGCTGCCTCAAGCCTGCATCAAAATCTCATCATGCAGAATGTTTCTTTGAGCTTCGTCGTGGGTGGAGTGCTTCAAGTGTAGTTTTGTTTCTTGATTTTCCATGGTTACTCACTCATTTTAAAATCACAATTTATCTTTTGCCCAATGAAGTGTCGTCCTATGCCAAAATGCGTTTGTGGTTTCCAAATAATCCGGTAGGCAAAGTACAGAGTTCACAGTCAGAAATAATCGGTAACATAATTCGCTACATACTCGTAGTTGAATTGGCCCCTCCAACAAACACAAGCAACCTTAACCTCAACACCCGAAATTAATATGCAGCCCGGACCAAAAAACAGTATCACCGACGTGTCAGGAATCAAAGTTGGACACGCACAAGACATGAAATTGATGAGCGGAACTACGGTAGTTCTTCCAGAAGATTCTGCGGTAGCCGCAGTCGATTGCCGCGGCGGAGGCCCGGGAACGCGGGAAACAGATGCCTTGCATCCAGCAAATCTAGTTGAAGAGGTCCACGCCGTTGTGTTTAGTGGTGGTTCAGCCATGGGATTGGATGCAGCCAGTGGAGTTGTAGCCTGGCTAAAAACAAAAGGCCGCGGTTTTCCCGTAGCAGCCGGTGTCTCGGTACCAATTGTTCCAGCGGCGATCCTCTTTGACTTACTCAATGGTGGTGACAAATCCCGAACGGACGAGCGCACCTATTTTGAGTTTGGAAAAATGGCTGCGGCCAACGCCAGTTACGATTGCCCGCTAGGTAATATTGGTGCGGGAACTGGAGCAAAAGCAGGAACGCTCAAAGGTGGAATCGGGACCACCTCTTTGCAGCAAAAAACCGAAAGCACTTTAGAAAACTCCCGCGGTGGTGATAATGGATTTACCGTAGGAGCACTGGCAGCAGTAAATCCGTTTGGTTCAGTAACAATTCCGGAACGCACAGATTTTTGGGCCTGGCCCTTTGAGCGCAACGGGGAATTCGGCGGGAGAGGTGCTCCAAAAAATCTGCCGGAAAATATTCTGGATGAAGAACAGAGAAAAATAAACGAGCTGTCGCTTGATTTCGACTTCGAAAGTCCCTTCCTGCAAGCAGAAAAATCTGAGGTTTCCGACAGCTGGCTTACTGACGATAGCGTTTCCACGAACACCACACTTTGTGTAGTTGCCACTGATGCCGCCCTCACCAAAGCTCAAGCCCAGCGGGTTGCTATTATGGCGCAAGATGGTTTTGCCCGCGCAATTCGCCCTGTTCACACGCCATTTGATGGGGACACAGTCTTCGTATTATCCACCGGGAAAATCCCACTTTCTGCCATGCCACGAATCGACATTGCACGTATAGGCATGATGTCCGCAGACTGCGTTGCCCGGGCCATTACACGTGGAGTTTATTCTGCAGAATCCTTGGGAATCTGGCCTGCTTATCGGAATTCTGTTCAATCATAATTAAAATTGCGTTTTAAAATTTTTTTTGTGATGATACCCTTTCCTTTGTTTCATCGTCTCCCAAAAGGAGATTGTTTTTATACTTCACATCTTCCGAGAAAAACATGAAATCAATTATTAGAAGGTACGTCAAATTATTACTGATCAGTGGTTCAGCGCTGATCTTTTCCGGAGCGGCTTTTGCCGGGAAAACGCATTTAACGATGGGTACAGTTCTGGAACCGCCCCATCTTGACCCGACTGCCGGAGCAGCAGCCGCAATTGACGAAGTGGTTTATGCCAACGTTTTTGAGGGACTGACCCGCATCAATCAGAATGCAGAAGTACTTCCTGCACTGGCTAAATCATGGGATATTTCTGCAGACGGACTAACCTACACATTTCATCTGCAAAAAGGAGTTAAATTCCATGATGGGGCGACATTTAATTCCAATGATGTAGTATTTTCGATGGAGAGAGCAATGGCTGAAAACAGCACAAATGCGCAAAAAACACTCTTTGCTCCAATTGCTTCGGTCAAAGCACAAGGACCAAGTTCTGTAGTTGTAACCCTGAAAACACCAACAGGAAACTTCCTGTTTAATATGGGTTGGGGTGATGCTGTGATCGTCGATCCTTTAAGTGCCGGCTCAAACAAAAGCAAACCAATAGGTACAGGCCCTTTCACTTTCAAGCGCTGGGTTAAGGGCGACCGGATTGAATTGGGTCAAAATGCAAATTACTGGGGCGTAAAACCGACATTAAAATCTGCAACCTTCAAAATCATTCCTGATCCCGCAGCCGCTGTTGCAGCGTTGATGGCAGGTGATGTAGATGCATTTGCAAATTTTCCTGCTCCGGAAATGGCAGCACAATTTCAAAGCGATTCACGTTTTATCGTTAAAGTCGGCAGTACTGAAGGCGAAACAATCCTCTCCACCAATAACCTGCAAAAACCATTCGATGATCTACGGGTGCGCCAGGCCATTGCTCATGCGCTCAATTCACAGGAAATCATTGACGGAGCAATGTTTGGCTTTGGAACTCCAATCGGAACCCATTTTGCTCCACACCATGCAGCTTATGTCGATTTGACAGGAATATATGCTTATGATCTTAAAAAGGCAAAAAAGTTGCTGACCAAAGCCGGTTTACCAAACGGATTCAAGGCGACACTCAAATTGCCGCCTCCAAGTTATGCACGTCGTGGAGGAGAGATTATTGCCGCGCAGCTTCGCAAAATCGGGATTAAGCTGGAAATTATTCCGGTTGAGTGGGCGCAGTGGCTAGATCAAGTTTTCAGAAACAAAGACTTTGATCTGACAATTGTTTCACACACAGAACCAATGGACATCGGCATTTATACTCGACCGGATTACTATTTTCAGTACCGTAATCCCGGTTTCAATGCTGTCATTGAAACCTTGAGCGTAACCTCTAATCCAAAACGCCGCTACGCCCTAATGGGTGCTGCACAGGCAATTCTGGCCAAAGACGCAGTCAACGGGTTCCTTTTTCAATTGGCAAAACTGGGAATCTGGAACAAAAACGTGAGTGGACTTTGGGAAAACAGCCCAGTCCAGGCTAATGACTTGACAGGTGTAAGCTGGAAAAATTAATACCTTAAGAGGCGCTTTCGGCAGTTTACCGGAGCGCCAACCCTACCAAATGAAATGACAGTTTTCCTCGCAAAACGGTTCTTTGCTTTGGTCATCACCTTGCTGGTGGCCTCACTGATAATTTTTTTGCTGCTGGAAATCCTTCCCGGTGACCCGGCATCAATCATTCTTGGAGTTGGCGCGCAGGAAGACACCTTAGCTGCTCTCCGGGCAGAAATGGGGCTCGATCTTTCTGCTCCAGAAAGATACTTCCGTTGGATTACAGGTGTCCTGACTGGTGATTTTGGTCGCAGCTACACTTACGACACTCCTGTTTCCTCGTTGATTCTAGAACGTCTTTATCTCAGTTTACCACTGGCCTTGCTCGCCATTTCTCTTTCCACATTGCTGGCCATTCCTTTTGGAGTCCTGGCTGCAGCAAATCATAGGCGCTTTTCTGATACCGGAATCATGGGCTTTGCGCAATTGGGAGTCGCCGTTCCCAATTTCTGGTTTGCCATTCTTTTGATTTTATTTTTTTCCGTCAAACTGGGCTGGTTTTCTGCAGGAGGATTTGCCGGCTGGGAAATGGGTTTGGGAGCCGCTTTAAAGTCATTGGTTTTACCAGCCGTTTCCCTGGCTCTGCCGCAAGCTGCAATTTTAGCGCGCGTTACCCGTTCGGCAGTTTTGGAAACTGTTCGTGAGGATTTTGTACGCACCGCTCGTGCAAAAGGACTCAGCAGGAATGCAGCACTTTGGCGGCATGCAGTCAGAAACGCTCTGATTCCTGTAGTAACAATTCTTGGTTTACAACTTTCATTTTTGCTTGCTGGAACAATCATCATTGAAAACGTTTTTTATTTGCCAGGGCTGGGCCGCCTACTTTTTCAGGCTATTGCCCAAAGGGATTTGGTGGTGGTAAAGAACATCGTAATTTTGATGGCGGCAACAGTTGTGTTTGTCAATTTTCTAGTGGACATGTTTTACCTAGCACTCGATCCACGCTTGCAGAGTGGTGGTACACATGACTGAATCAAGATTGCGTGAAGTCTGGCAGCAAAGTTTGCATCACCGGAGTTTTGTGATCGGTATAATTCTAAGTTCTGTTATGCTTTCAACAGGGCTGGTTTCGTTGTTCTGGACGCCTTATTCTGTGGAATTATTGGATATTCCTCACAAATTGAAAAGTGCCTCTTCAACATATTGGCTGGGAACAGATCATTTTGGCCGCGATGTATTTTCTATGTTGATGGTGGGTGCATGGAATTCAA
>UINC01001668.1_pt2 | contig 16122 bp, 14 predicted proteins | sample 5385821 | NCBI WGS metagenome assembly UINC01 (sample SAMEA4666929, study PRJEB26691) | marine metagenome | isolation source: Pacific Ocean | place: Pacific Ocean | collected 2011-10-13 | reverse complement strand
GGGCAGGTTATCCCAAATAGCCCCCAATAAAAACCGAATATAAGCCGTATATTCTTCTAAAATACTAGTAGAATGGGTCATTCGAGGCTGGATTAAAGAAAAGTATTGACCACAAGATATTGCACTCGTATTATGGCTTCGCTCAGTATCTAGTGGTCCTCTGAGTAGTTTTCCACAAGAGATGTCACGGCGGGAGAGGGTTCCCGCCGTTTTTCAACGCCCGTTTTAAGCTTTTTCCACAATTCTATCTCGATTAGAGCCCAATTCACGCTATGCCATCCGTTCATCAACCTCGGAAACCAAGAGAATCGGTCATCTTCGATGACGTACTTCCAACCGATCTCCCTGAACCAGAACTGACTGAAAACGCGCGGATCGTTCTAGCTCGACGCTATCTGAAAAAGGATGCTGAGGGCAACCCTACTGAAGAGCCAGAAATGATGTTTTGGCGGGTTGCACGAACCGTAGCCGAAGTAGACAAAGAATATGGGTCAGCTGAGACTGCGGTAGAGGAATTGGCCAGACAGTTTTACGGTCTAATGGTCAAGGGAGAATTCGAACCGAACTCACCCACATTGATGAATGCTGGTCGGCCTCTAGGGCAGCTTTCGGCTTGCTTCGTACTGCCCGTAGAAGATGCGCTTTCTAACGGTAGAGCGGGGATCTACGATACCCTCACCGCGATGGCTTTGGTGCACCAATCCGGTGGTGGTACCGGTTTCTCCTTCTCACGCCTCCGGCCTGAGGGTGAAACAGTGCGTTCCACGATGGGTGTGGCCTCCGGTCCGGTTTCCTTTATGAAGCTCTATGACGCAAGCACGGACGTTGTAAAACAGGGAGGAACGCGCAGGGGCGCAAATATGGGTATCCTGCGAGTCGATCACCCAGACATCCGTACCTTTATTACTTGCAAGAATGACACATCTCAAGTGACCAACTTCAACATCTCGGTTGCCATCACTGATGCGTTCATGGAAGCGGTCTCGGAGGATACTGAATACGACCTTATAAATCCGAAAAGCGGAGAGGTTGCGGGACAGGAAAATGCTCGGGAGATCTTTGACAAGATCATCTACGGAGCCTGGCTAACAGGTGAACCCGGAACGTTCTTTATTGATCGAGCGAATGAGCATAATCCGGTACCAAAACTGGGAAGCTACGAGGCAACGAACCCTTGTGGGGAGCAGCCGCTTCTAGCGTACGACGTCTGTAATCTTGGCAGCATTAACTTAGGTAAATTCGTAAAAGAAGAAGCGTACCCGGGCATCGATCCTGAGGAGGGTATCGACTGGGAGGGACTGAGACAGGTGGTTCATCTCTCGACCAATTTCTTAGACAACGTTATCGACGCCAACGTCTACCCACTCCAACAGATTCACGAATTGGCACAAGATATTCGTCGTATTGGGCTGGGTGTCATGGGTTGGGCTGACATGATGATTCGCCTTGGCATCGGATACGACTCTGAGGAGGGAGTCGCTCTCGGACAACGCGTGATGGGATTTGTGAATGAAGAAGCTCGCAGGGCCTCAGAAAAGCTAGCGGAGAAGAGAGGGGTGTTCCCTGCGTGGGCAGAGTCGGTGTGGGGCCCTAACGAAAGTGCTGCAGTTGGCTCCAAGGGCGACCGTGTTCGTCAGGAGCGGGAGTTGCGGAACTGCAACCTTACAACCGTGGCACCGACTGGAACGATTTCGATTTTCGCAGGCTGCTCCGGCGGGATTGAACCCTTATTTGCTGTAGCTTTCATGCGTAATCAGGCTGGTGTCCTAATGCCAGATGTGAACCCGGACTTCATACAGGTCGCTAAGGAAGGGGGCTGGTATTCTGAAGACCTCATGGAGCAAATTGCAGAAGAGGGACATATCCACTTCGACGAGGTCCCGGAAGAGGTTCAGCAAGTGTTTCGGACGGCTCACGACATTACCCCTGAATGGCATGTGCGCATGCAAGCAGCGTTTCAGGAACATACAGATTCTGCGATCTCTAAGACGACAAATTTCCCCAGTAATGCGACAGCTGAAGACGTACGTGAAATCTACGAGCTCGCATACAGCCTCGGTTGTAAGGGAGTTACGGTCTACCGAGATGGTGCTCGAGAGGGGCAAGTGCTTTCGACCGGTAAGACGGATCAGGGTGGACAGGCTGCGGCCCAGAGCGTATTCGAGCTTGAACACTCTTTGGCCGATGCTCGTGAAGAAGCACATAACCTTCGGATTGAGGTTGAACGTCTTAAACACGAACTGATTGGAGAGGATGAGACACTGGGCGCGGCAAGGCAAAAACGTCAACGCCCACCGGCGCTCCAAGGTTACACGATGAAGGTGAACTCCCCGCTCGGTGACCTTTATGTAACGATTAACGAGGATGATCACGGTAAACCATTTGAGGTGTTCTGCACTTTGGGCAAGGCTGGTGGAGCCCCAAACGCAGATGCGGAGGCGATTGGCCGTTTGATGTCGTTAGCGCTTCGATCCGGCATCCCCATTAGCCAAGTGAAAGATCAGTTGCGTGGTATCTCCTGTGACCGAGCAGTGGGGCTAGGGGCGAATAAAGTGCTTTCGGCACCCGATGGCATTGGACAGGCGATCGAGCGCTATCTCGAGATGAAGGATGGAGTCCAGGAAGCTTTGCCTCTGGTAGTTAGCACGGAGGGAGGAGTACAGACGCAAGCGGCTGTCAGTGCGATTGGGGGTGATCCGTTACACCTTGATACATGTCCGGAGTGTAACTCGGCCCACTTCGTGTTTGAGGAAGGATGCAAGAAGTGCCACGTTTGTGGCTATTCTGATTGCGGATGATCTCTAGAAGTTTCCTCAGCTAAAAACCAACCTCAAGTCCCCCACGGCGCTGGCGGCAACTTCTCAGTCGGCTCGGCTAGGTTGAACTCAACACGAACACGGCGACCAGTCATCTCGTTCCTGAGAGAATACAAGAATGTTCGACCTGAATTGATCTCAAGAGTCCAGATGTTGTCTGTCGCAGTTGGTACCAGTGATGCCGTCTGAGCATCGGCTGGAAAATCCTGGCGAGAGCGACTCCCTGGACTCATTGTATCGCCACCGTACTGTGTTATTTCATCTTCCGTGCCGTCCTCGTGTCTGTGTTCGTGCTTGAGGCGCAGACCGTCAACTCCTCGAGAGATCACCCAAGTTCTTGAGTGATCATCTCCTACATGGAAAGGAATTCTAACTAAGTCTTCTTGGCACTCTCGCACGTGCATAATGAGTACCTGGGAGGCGAGAGATTCATCGGGTGGATTAGCCTCAATGAGTTGCCCTGGAAAGGCTTGACCGCAGAGTTCCTGCAGTGTCGCCCAAAATTCATCGTGTGTGGTGCTGGGGGCACCTCGTACTTTAGAGGACTGAGTAGTGTCATCTGGTGCGCATGCCATCATTAGACACAGGATTATCACCGAGATGTAAGAATTAGTGTGCCTGAGCACAGAATATTTTGAGAGCATGGCTAAAGTAAACTGACAACCCGAGTGAAGTGTCATCACAAGGTGCTAGGTTATTCTATTAACCGGAAGCGGTTAGCATGACCAGATTCTCTCGGATTCAGGTATTATGCGCTCAAACTTGAGTTATTTGACGACCGTCCTCGTCATTACGGCATGTGGAGGGGACATCCCTCAAGGCCCCACGCCGGGTCGCCCTTCTTTCGAAGGCGAGCGAGCTCAAGACCTAGTTGAACTACAAGTAAATTTTGGGCCGCGTATACCCGGTACAGTTGGTCACGATCGCCAACTTCGTTGGATGCTTGCACGACTTGATTCGTTCGCCCCAGAAGTGATTGCTGACACATTTACTTATGTAACTACATACTTGGACTCGCTTACTCTTGTAAATGTACTTGCGCGTTACCGTCCAGAGGCTGATCGGCGCCTTCTTTTGCTTGCTCATTGGGATACCCGGCCACGGTCAGACCAGGCAAAGGATCCGGCCGAGCAAGAACTGCCTGTTCCAGGTGCGAACGATGGGGGGTCGGGTACGGCAGTGTTACTCGAATTAGCCCGGATCATGTCCGATGCCCTACCACCGCTCGGTATAGATCTCTTATTTGTGGACGGAGAGGACTATGGTCCTGAGTCAGCGGATATGTTTATTGGAGCCCGGAGATATGCGGATCAGTTGTCTCTGTTGAGTTCAGGTATGAGACCAATGTACGGAGTTCTACTGGATATGGTCGGGGATGCAGATCCAAGCTTTCCCATAGAGGGGTATTCCGCTCAGCATGCACTGCCTGTAGTTCGGAGGGTTTGGAGGACTGCTGCGAGACTGGGCTACTCTAATTTCTTTCCTGAGTCCGTGGGAATTCGATTGGGTGACGATCACATACCGCTTAATGAGGCAGGCCTTCAAACCGTCAATATCATAGACTTCACCTACGGCGGTTCGGACAATATGTACTGGCACACTCCGGAGGACCTCCCTTCACATGTTAGTGCCACAACACTGGAAATCGTTGGAGAGGTCATAACCGAGTTGATCTATTCAGGGGGGTAGGCCTCTGAGTCTTCGGCCTGTAGAATCCCCGGCCCAGCTAGAGATCTATTTTCTACCCCCCAAGGACGAGGCTCATGTCAGACACTAACACTGCCCGTGTTGCAGTCGTGCAGACTGCGGCCATCCCTTTCGATCTTGATGCCACGGTTGAGCATGTGTGTTCTATGACTGTTGATGCGGCAAAACAGGGAGCTCAACTCGTTCTGTTTCCTGAGGCCTATGTCGGTGGATATCCCAGGGGGCTGGCCTTTGGGACCGCAGTTGGGGGCCGTTCGGAAGCTGGCCGAAGAACTTGGGAGCGGTATTGGGCAACCTCGATAGAAGTTCCAGGGCCTGAAGTCGATCGTATGAGAGAGGCAGCCGCTGGGGCCGGTGTTTACCTTTGTGTGGGCGTTGTGGAGAGAGACAGCACCTATAGCGGAGGCACGCTCTTCTGCACTCTGCTATACATCGGCGCAGACGGGTCACTGCTTGGGAAGCACCGCAAGCTAAAGCCGACGGCAGCTGAGCGCTTAATCTGGGGTGAGGGGGATGGGAGTACGCTTACTGTGATCGAAACTCCTTTTGGCAAAGTTGGTGGCCTGATCTGTTGGGAGAACTACATGCCGTTGGCCCGCATGGCCATGTATGGTAAGGGGGTTGAGATCTATCTTGCCCCTACGGCTGACTCCCGTGAGCGCTGGCTGTCTACTCTGCAACACATCGCACTTGAGGGCAGATGCTTTGTGCTGGGCTGTAATCAGTATGTGCGACGGGACATGTATCCTGCTGATCTTGAGACCAAGTCAGACCTCGAAGACTGGCCCGAGACATTAAGCCGAGGTGGCTCAGCTATTTATAGCCCCCTAGGGGAGTGCTTGGCTGGGCCATTATGGGATCAGGAAGGTATGCTCATTGCAGACTTAGATATGTCGGCAGTCCCACGCAGTAAATTTGACTTCGATGTGACTGGACATTACGCCCGCCCTGATGTCTTTCGGCTTGACATAGATGAGTCTCCTAAGCCTCCAGTGGGTTAGGTGATACCCTGGAGGTCATACCCGTTGATAATGGAGTGCCTAGTCGCCCTGGGCGCGATTTAGTATACTAAGTCAGTGCATAATCATGCAGACACGGAGAGATGATGACGCAGGCGACAATGTCTAGAGTGGAAGCGTTTCTGACGGAAGTCGACCGCTACAGTGCTCATAACTACCATCCACTTCCAGTTGTGCTGGAAGGTGGAGAGGGCTCTTGGGTGTGGGACGTGGACGGAAACAGGTACCTGGATATGCTGAGTGCGTATTCAGCACTCAATCAGGGGCACAGGCACCCCTCAATTATCGGTGCGGCATTATCCCAGATGCAGAAACTGACGTTGACGTCGCGAGCATTCCACAACGATCAGATGGGGCCGTTCTTGAATGCACTGTGTGAGGTGACAGGCTTTGAAAAAGCATTACCGATGAATACAGGGGCTGAGGCTGTAGAAACTGCGATCAAGATGGTACGAAAGTGGGGTTACAAGATTAAGGGAGTGCCTGAAGACAGGGCGGAAATCATAGTTTGTGAGAACAATTTCCACGGCCGCACCACGACTATCGTGGGCTTTTCTTCTGAAGATCAATATAAGGATGGGTTTGGTCCTTTTACCCCTGGCTTCGTGGAAATTCCATACGGGAACTCTGAAGTGCTCGAAGCGGCAATCAACCAAAACACGGTAGGTTTTTTGGTGGAGCCGCTTCAGGGCGAGGGTGGTGTTGTTGTTCCCCCCCCAGGGTTCTTGAGCACGGCAAGGGAACTCTGCACAGCGAACCGAGTCGCCTTTATGGCCGATGAAATCCAAACGGGCCTGGGTCGTACTGGAAGAATGTTCTGTTGCGACTGGGAGTCGGTTCGTCCTGATGTTCAGATCGTCGGGAAAGCACTCGGTGGAGGTGTCTACCCAGTCTCAGCGACAATCGCGGATGCCGAATTTATGGATGTATTTGACCCAGGAGACCATGGATCAACATTCGGAGGAAATCCGTTGGGAGCCGCGGTTGGACTAGCCTCACTAAATGTGATAGTTGATGAGAAACTACCGGAGCGCTCAGATCAACTCGGAAGCTGGTTTATGGATCAACTCCGCGAGTTTGAGTCACCACATATCAAAGAAGTGCGAGGCAAAGGCTTGATGATTGGTGTGGTAATCAAAGAGTCAAGCGGAGTGGCCAGACCGTTTTGCGAAGCGCTTCACGCTCGTGGAATCCTTGCCAAAGAAACCCATCACCAGGTGATTCGGTTTGCTCCGCCGCTTACAATTGATAAGGAAGATCTGCGTTTTGCGCTCAGCCAAGCAAAAGAAGTTCTGAGCGCATAGTAGGAGGTGCGGCTGATCCTAGACGCAGCTTATTCTTAGGGATGGGGCAGTTGGAGATTGGTTGATGCAATTACTCAACTCCCGGGGGGAGCCCAGTCAATTGTGCCCTGCTTAGAGGTATCTATCTCTTTGCCCTCGCCACCCTGCAATAAGACGTGCTCAATTTGTTCATACAGAAATTCGCGGGCCTTTGGTTCGCGGGGGTCCAGCCCATAATGGTTGATGAGCGAAGTCTGATGCTGCAGCCAATCCTGCCAGCACGATGGACAGATTTCAGCCAGTACCCGGTCACCAAGTTCGTTACGGAATGGAGCTTTGTTCAGAGGGGGAGTGTCTTTGCCACATCGGCGGCAATGCATACTCTCAGCGGTCATGTTACAACTCGTCTTGGATGGCGCTTCGCAGTGTGATACCGGTGTACCCGCGTTTACGATTTCAGGTCCCAATATCTAGTTCGTACTAATAGCTCCAAAGGCTATTGTGGCAAGGCTTGACGAACTTGACTTAAAGAGCGGATTAGGGAAACGCTGCCGTGGACGCTTCTTCGGTCGGTAATTAGTTTTAAGCACTTCCAGTTTCTTTCGTTCAGAGATAGAGAGATGGCCCTCGCGAAAAAGCAACTCGCGCATCTTGAAAGGCGTCTCCTTGATGAGAGAGATAGAGCCCTCAAGGCACTAGATTTATTCGATAAAGTGGCCAAGCCCGGTCGTGAGTCAGTGGATTCTGATCTCTCTGTTTATACAGATCACATGGCGGACCAGGGTACGGAAGCTATGGAGCGCGAAAAGGCCGCAGTATTTGCGACTAAAGAAGGCCGCTATCTATATCGAATCGAAGAGGCCCTAAGGCGTCTATACAACGACTCTAAAAATTTTGGTGTTTGCCATACCTGTGGTACTGATGTCGGCTTGGATCGTCTAGATGCGCTACCGCACGCGCGCTATTGTATCAACTGTAAGAGGAAGGAAGAGTCTGGGGGCTAACGCTGAGGAAGAGGCACTCTAGCCTCGATGAATAACTTCCAAGAGTGAATCCCCGACCACTTCAATTTTCCAGCCCCTCATCCCCTCCACTTCTGCTAGGCTACTGAGATCTTTTGGGTTGGTCTGCGCTACCCTGGAAAGTACTGCATTAGAAAGTAGGGTGCCCTTTGCGATACCAAGTTTTTCTGCGAGAGCATTACGAACTAATTTGAGTGCTTCCAGCAGTGCTTCTGTCTCTGGACTTGATCTCCTGCTTCTTGCTCTAGGGCGACTTGGATATGACTGAAGTTCAGACTCCGGTACCCGAGCTACAGACTCGAATATACGAACCAAGTCAGAACCCTTGTTTCGGGCTAAACCCTTAGGAAACCCCTTAATGTCAAACAATTCTCGAGCGCGCTGAGGGTTCATAACAACTGCTTCTAGTAGTGGGCCATCACCGATGATCCGGAAGAGAGCCTTATCGTTTTCTCTCGCTAGCTTGTCCCTCCACTGAAGCGCCTGCCGGAGTGCTGTTAGCTGTCGCGGTGTCAGTTCACGCGCGCCCTTCACTCGGCTGACTGGATCAATTTCTTCTGATTGTTGGACAGATGACGACGATTCTTCGAGTGCTCGGCATTCCTCAACCAACCAGGACTCTCTCCCTCTAGCTCGTAGTTCGGTACGCATCTGGTCGGAGAGTGTATTTAGGTATTGTGTGTCCGCAGCTGCATACTCGAGCATTCCTTCTGTTAGAGGCCTCATCGCCCAATCTGCCCGCTGGTACTTTTTGGAAAGCTCTATGCCGTGATAGTCCTTTAATAAACTTGCTAGACCGAGCGACTTTTGACCGAGAAGTGCTGCTGCAATCTGGGTATCAAAAAGCCCACTAAGACGGATACCAAGATCCCGGCCAAGGAGCACCAGGTCAAAGTCGGAACCGTGCATGTTGACCTGAACGTCAGGGTGTTCCAGTGAGGGCCTCAGGAGCGGAGATACATTAAAGCCCAAAGCATCCAGGACGTAAGTTGCACTATCTGTCGTGATTTGGACGAGGCAGAGACGGTCTGAGTATCGGTGGAAGCCAGCCGCCTCGCAGTCCAACGCGATTCGTGAAGCTTGACCCAGGTCTTTCTTCAGGGTGTCAGCCTGTTTCTCATTTTGAATGTAAATATAGCTGTGACTGGCGATGCGATGCTCCTTCCATGATCGTTAAGGCGCGCGCAAAGAACGCAAAGAAAAGGTGCGGATTAATTAGGTGCTACCCCTGAGTTAGGAGTAGATCCCAAACAGACAAGTATTGCTCCTCTGTTCCCCTCAGGCCAAGATTTGTGGACGGACTCCTTGATGGAATCTTCCTACTCCCTTCCGTTCTGGATAGATGCTTAGAACCAAAATCATTTGTACGCTTGGCCCGGCGAGTAGATCACCTGACACTATTCTAAAGTTAGTGCAGGGAGGTATGAACTTAGCTCGTCTGAATATGTCGCATGGTGAGCAGGAGGATCATCGTGCGGCGATAGGCTTCATCCGTGATGCAGCCGCCCAAGTAGGTCAACCTGTCGGAATCATGGTGGATCTTTCAGGTCCCAAGATCCGCGTCGGTGAGCTTGGGGCATCAATAGAGCTCAAGAAAGGGAAGGCCGTTGTAGTGGCGCCGTACGATAAAGTGCAGCCTGGAGAAATTCCTTGCTCATACCGTCTACTTTCACGAGAGCTTCAGCCAGGGGATACTTTGCTCTTAGACGATGGCCTCCTGGAGCTTCGGTGTATTGGAACCGAGGGGGACCGGACAGAGCTGGAGGTGGTCCGTGGAGGATTACTCAAGGCCCGAAAGGGAATAAATCTTCCGGGCGTTACGCTTACGGCACCATCCTTGACCGAAAAAGATCTTTCCGATTTGGAATTTGCGCTTGAGGAAGGTGTCGAGTATGTCGCGCTTTCTTTTGTTCGTGGTCCAGAGGATGTAATCGACATCAAGAAGAGAGTGGGAGACCAGGCGCTAGTTATAGCCAAGATTGAAAAAGCCGAAGCATTACGGACTATTGAAGAGATTCTTCCTGAGACTGATGCTGTAATGGTGGCTCGAGGAGATTTGGGGGTGGAACTTCCATTCGAGCGAGTTCCACTGGCTCAGAAGCGGATTGTAGAAATGGCCAACCTTTATGCCCGTCCGGTAATTACAGCTACACAGATGCTAGAATCCATGCTTGAACACGCAAGGCCGACACGGGCTGAAGCATCCGACGTTGCAAATGCGATTCTCGATGGTACAGATGCCCTTATGCTCTCTGGGGAAACGGCTGTAGGTCGATACCCCAGGGAGGCCCTTGAGGCACTCATCAACATTGGAACTGAGATTGAGCGCAGTGGCTTCTTGGTTCGCGGACCTCAGTACTTGACGCATCCCGGTATGGATTCACGTGGTGGCGCATCATCTCAAGAGCATGCGGTCGCAGCCGCTACGGTAGATGCTGTGCGCAGGGTGAATGCACCCGCGATCGTGGTCATAACACGCTCGGGTTTTTCCGCCAGGCTGGTTTCGTCCTATCGCCCAGCGGTTCCAGTGTTCGCGGTGACCACCGATCGAGCTACCTATCGTCAGCTTTCTATGGTGTGGGGAGTGCAGCCTGTCTTGGCAGAAAATATAGAGGTTTCCTACAACTCGCTCACAGCATTTGGACTTGAATCTGTCCTCAGTAGTGGGGTTGGAGAGGCAGGAGCTGTGATACCAGTAACTGCTGGGTATCCCTTCCATCAATCTGGATCAACGAACACGATGCGACTGGAGCATCTCTAGGGAACTGCAATAAGTGAGACTCACATTTCTTGGCACGGGCACATCATTCGGAGTACCTGTTGTCGGATGTGACTGTAATGCATGCACCTCTGACGATCCTCGGGATCAAAGGACCCGCCATGGCGCAGTTCTGGAGATCGATGGGGCTCGCCTTCTTATTGATACACCACCGGAGCTTCGCCTTCAGCTTTTAGCGAATCAAATCAATCACATTGATGCAATCTGGTTTACACACACACACGCTGACCACGTGCACGGTATTGATGATGTGCGTGTATTCACGGTAAAGAAAGGTGATATCCCTGCGTTTGTTCCCGCCGAGTACTCCAGGCATATTACCTCATATTTCAGATATATCTTCGATGATGAAATTCTCCCACCGCTAGGGAGTTCAAAGCCGCGGGCCCGCCTTCAGGAGTTCAGAGCTGGAGAGTCAGTAGAGATCTTAGGGAGAGGGTTCCTGCCCATTGCAGTGCCTCACGGATCAGTTTCGGTGTACGGATTCCGCGTGGGAGGGCTGGGCTACATCACTGATGCAAAGACATTGCCTCAGGGGGCGATTGCCGCTCTGAAGGGGGTGGAAGTGCTTGTTCTTAATGCTCTATGGTTTGGTAGGCCACATCCCTCCCATCTCAATGTCGAGGAGGCGATTGAAGTGGCACGTGAGGTGGATGCGGCTCAGACATATCTGACACACCTGACTCATAGGGTTACCCATGCTGAACTAGAGGACCGTTTACCCAGCGGAGTGATCGCTGCATATGATGGTCTCACCATCGAGGTGGATTGATGGATCCCATCCAACTTAACTATGGGAATCTGATATCACCTCGCATCACACTGGGTGTGAGCAGCGAAGATCTTGATGGTGTGATTGGAGAGGGATTCAAGGAAGTAATGGCCGCGGTGGATGCTCGCCGATCTGCTGGTGATTTTGGTTTCTTCGAACTGCCTTCCTCCCCAGCTAATTCGAGACATGTCATCACGTTGGCCGAAAGTTTCCGACAACACTTTTCGGATGTTGTGGTGCTCGGTATTGGGGGTTCTGGGCTTGGTGCGAGGACCTTACGTGACGCTCTTCTTGGTCCCGATTGGAATAATCGCTCAGGGGAAGAGAGGGATCACTATCCTCGACTGCATGTGTTGGATAACCCCGATCCCGACACCCTAGGCGCTCTTTTCTCACGGATGGATCCCACAAAGACACTATTTAATGTGATTAGTAAGTCGGGTAAAACTGTGGAAACTCTGGCTCAATACCTTGTTGCGCGCGATTGGGTTGCTAGCAGTGTCGGAGAAGAGAATGCCCTCAGGCACTTTATTTTTACTACCGACCCAAACTACGGTCCCCTCCGACATATTGCCGAAACTGAAGGGGTCTTGACCCTACCGTTTCCTGAAAATGTTAGCGGACGTTTCTCAATCCTTTCTGCTGCGGGGCTCTTTCCGGTGGCTCTTTGTGGTGTCGACATAGAAGCCTTACTTCGTGGTGCAGCCCTGATGGATGATCGATGTCGGACAGATAAACTGAAAGAAAATCCTGGAGGGATCCTTGCCTCTCTCCTCTATGAGGCGCACATAAAACATGGGCAAAAAATCCACGTTCTCATGCCCTATGCGGATCGACTAACCTCGACCTCGGAGTGGTTCCAGCAGCTTTGGGCTGAGAGTCTCGGCAAGCATCACTCGATGGATGGAGAAGAGAAAGCGACTGGACCTACACCTTTGGTAGCTTTGGGCGCAAGAGATCAGCACTCCCTTCTTCAACTCTTTATGGAAGGCCCACGAGATAAAGTAGTCCTCTTTGTTACGGTTGAAGACCATGGATCTGAGGTAACAATCCCAGATCGCCATCAAGACCTCAAGGAAGAACTCTCTTATCTCGGAGGGCACACTATGGGGCAGCTCCTCACAGCAGAATGGCGAGCAACAGCCGAGGCTCTTAGGAGGGCCGCGTGTCCAAATGCAACAATTCACCTCCCGGCAGTCAGAGCCGATACTATGGGCCAGCTTCTGATGCTGCTGGAGGTTACCACAGTGATTGCTGCTGAACTATATGGAGTTGATCCACTCGGACAGCCCGGCGTGGAGTTGGGTAAACGGCTTACATATGACTTGATGAATCAAAAGGGAAGTGGTAAGCCAGACATAGATGAATCTGATCTACAGTGGTTGATTTAGGTCAATATCTGGAATTGGCTGAGGCTGGCTTCTGAGGGAGCGCTGCAAACTGAGGTCAGACCTGTAGATAGGCTGCGCCGCGGCGGCTAGATTAGCACTAAGCCCCGGCCCGGGTGCAGATGGGCCGCTGTCCGTTTGGAGGCTGATATGCGTGATCATAAAGAACTTCCCTACATCGTAATTGAGCGAGAGAGTGGGGGCGGGTTAGGTACGTTCGTACTTGGAGCTTTGGTGGGAGCGGGCTTAGGCCTGCTCTTCGCACCTAAATCTGGTGCAGAGACCCAAGAAGATCTCAAGGAACACGCTCGTAGACTTCGAGAAGCAACTGAAGATCGCATGCGTGATGTCGAAGATCGATTAGGTGTGGCTCGGGATGGCGCGAAGGAGCACATTGAATCTGTGAAGACTGCTGTGGATGCTGGTGTTCAGGCAGCACGTGAGGCACGGGACGAACTTGAGAAGAAATTGGAGACAACCAAGGCGGCTTACCGAGCAGGTGTTGATGCGGCTCGTCAGGCAGTTCCTGATGGGATGGACGCTGAAGATGTTCTAGAGGTGGTGGACTAGTCGAGCCGGATATGGCCTCAACTGGTTCTGGAATGTTAGCTGATCGTTCCGGATCTCGTCATCGCCAACTGTCGTATAAAGCCCTTGATTTTTCCCGTCAGTTTCGGGAAAAACTTATCGAAGACAACGTCTTTTTTATAGCCGGTGCGATTGCCTTTAACGTGCTGGTTTCACTGGTTCCCCTCATCGTTCTGGGAATCGGCCTAAGTGGGTACATTCTTAATGCGCGGTTCGGAGATCCTACAGATGCCGTACTCTCTCTGATTGCTGAGAACTTTCCTCAGACGGCAACTCTCGACTTCGCTGAAGTGCTTAGGATTCCCGTATCGGAATTAGTCGAGAGACGTTCAGGCTTCACACTCTTTGGGGTCGTGTCGTTTGTGTGGCTGAGTACGCGATTGGTCGCTACCCTGCGAGTGGCTCTGCGGAAGATCTTCGATATCGGCCAGTACCGCGGAGCATTACAAGGCAAGCTTGTTGATGTGCAAGCTGTGATGGTTGGAATAATTCTAATTGCGCTCAACCTTACCGTTACGCTTCTGTTTGAAGCGGTTGGTGTTGGTATGATTGGGTTGGAAGGCCGGACGCTATCTCTCGTAGAACGGACTTTCGGTCACTTGCTAGCTTTGGGTTCGCTGTGGGCACTATTTCTGGCTGCATATAGGTATCTTCCAGCCCGCCGCATCTCATGGAGGACAGCATGCATTGCTGCGACATTCTCATCCCTGCTTCATGAGGCAATGAAGTGGGCGTTCTCCTGGTATGCCACCGACTTAGCCTACTACGGGTCTATGTTGGGCAATCTGACGACAGGGGTAGTTCTTTTCTTTTGGATCTACTATGGCTCAATCGTGTTTGTCTTGGGTGGAGAAGTAGCCCAGGTTTACACCACCGTACGCAGAGCAAGTCTAGCCGACGTCATGGACTTCAAAACGTGAGACATTGTATTGCTGAAGCTGAGATGATGCTCGCTATGGTTTCACCTTTGAACGCACTCTCCTGATGTCTGCCCGCGGCACTGGTAGTGGAGACGCCGGGCAAAAAATTGCGGCCCGTAACCGTAAGGCACGGCACGAGTTCGAGGTTCTTGAGACCTTTGAGGCGGGAATCGAACTTAAGGGCCCCGAGGTAAAATCCATTCGCTCAGGGCATGTGTCCTTCCATGATGCGCACGGCAGGGTAGAGAGTGGAGAGATTTGGCTCTACAGCCTCCATATTAGTCCATATGAGCAAGCAAACCGTTTTAATGTAGATCCACTTCGCCCCCGTAGGTTATTACTCAACAAAAATGAGATTCGACGGATTAGCTCAAAGGTTGGAGAGAAGGGACTAACCTTGGTTCCTCTCGAGATCTATTTCGTGCGAGGCTATGCTAAGGTAAGCCTAGGGCTCGCACGTGGTCGGAAGCTTCATGACAAACGTGAACAGCTGAAGCGGCGGCAACAGGATAAGGATGCAGCTATAGAAGTGAAGCGCGTCATGGAGACCCGATGACTGCGAAGCGTCATCCTGCTTTGGTGATCTCTGCTGTTTGGCTGATGTGGACGGCCTTACCAATCTCGTCTCAAGTGACGAACGAACTACAGATAGAGGCTGTTGATGGAAGCGTCCAACTTGTTGGATTGGATGTTGGATACGGCTTCGCGACTGTCCCTTTGACACTATTCGAGAGGCTCGGTTGGTCGACGACGGAAGCTGATGATTTGGTAGTGCTTTTGGGGCCAGAACAGATCGAAATTAAGTTGGGCCATAGAACCTCATTTTTCAGATGGAATGACCAGAGTCTTCAGTTCGTTGATTTCCCCTACCGTATTGAGGGAGAGACATATATCCCGGTCCAGCTCCTTACCGATTTTTTCCCCAAACGGTTGCCGACACTTTACGCTTTCAATGAAGTCGATTTCACAATTCAGGCTGCAGATCCTTCCGAATGGAAAGGAGATGAGCTCTCCCAAGCGAAGCCTGGAGAGGAAGTGTTAAGCTCGGACACACTGTCACTTCCTGATCCTACCGCTAACCCGAATCTGGATTTGTCAAATAGAGAACAATCAAGCTCAGAACCGATCTCCGATACGTTCAAAGAGGAGAGGCGAATCGTCGTTATCGATCCTGGACACGGGGGTGGAGATCCTGGTGCCTTGGGACCTCAAGGATTGCGGGAAAAAGATGTCGCACTCGCGGTTGCCAAGATCATGGCGGATCTCCTCAGCCGTGAGAAAGGAGTTGATGTCTACCTCACACGCAGTGAGGACAGCTTCGTCCCACTTTGGGAGAGAGGCGAACTGGCGACTCAATGGAAGGGAGAAAACCCTGGAGTTTTCATATCATTACATGCCAACTCTGTGCCGGAAAGGCGCTCAGTCCGTGGGTTTGAGACGTACTCTCTTAACGTAGCGCGAACCGAGCACGAGCGACGTGTTGTAGCAATCGAGAATGCCCCATTACAAGTCCAAGGGCAAAGCATTGATCCAGACTCTGACCCAGAATTTGCCTTTCTTCTCAGAGATCTTAGTAACTCTGGCCACCAGCCTTGGTCTGTAGAACTGTCTAGGATTGTACAAGAGGAGATAGGGCGGTTTCATCCCGGCCCTGATCGTGGTATCAAACAAGGCCCATTAGCGGTTCTTACGAATGCGCTTATGCCATCGGTTTTAGTGGAGGTTGGGTTTCTATCCAATGAGGATGAAGGGCCACTATTAGGACAAGATCAGTTCCAAGATGAGACTGCTCGAGCCGTGGCACGTGCGGTCATGAATTTCTTTGATC
>UINC01000153.1_pt1 | contig 16128 bp, 14 predicted proteins | sample 5385821 | NCBI WGS metagenome assembly UINC01 (sample SAMEA4666929, study PRJEB26691) | marine metagenome | isolation source: Pacific Ocean | place: Pacific Ocean | collected 2011-10-13 | reverse complement strand
AATGACCTTTTAGGTTTTGAGGCTTACATACTTTTCCCCACTAGTGCCTTTAATCAAGTCATTGCTGCTAAAGAAGAAAAGGTTTTACTAGGGGGTATTCAAGCTTTAAACCGAGGACTGGCTACTTTTAGTGAAGAAGATAAAAGAATGTTTCCAACAGCTTATATTCCTTTAGGGGCTGGGTCTGACATTGCTAAGAAGTTTGTAGATGAGATTATTCAGATGGGTTTCTCAGCCATATTGATAGACACAGTTGCGCCTAAAGGAAATAAGTCTTTTACCCATCCTGATTACGATGAATTCTGGGCAACAGTTCAAGAAGCAGACTTGGCGGTAACTTTACATGTAGGAGCTGATGGCGGTTATAGTCCAGTTCCGCTATCTTTCTATAATAATAAACGTGAAGTTCCTACTCATGTCGAAGGAGATGCGCCTAATGATGCGCTTGCATATATGGGGATTCAATATAATGCAGAACTTTTTTTATCAGCTATGATTTTCGATGGAGTTTTAGAAAGATTTCCTAAACTCAGGATTGGAGTGGTGGAATTAGGCGCTAGTTGGATTATTTCTTGGATGAAGCACCTGGATCAATCATACAAAGCTTTTAGAAAATTTCAGGATTTGTCGAAATTAAAACTTTTACCGTCTGAATACGTACTAAGGCAAATAAAAGTGACCCCTTTTGCAGGAGAAGATATAGGTTGGATTCTCAATTCTGGAGGTGAAGACCTTCTTATGTTTGCTTCAGACTATCCACATCATGAAGGCACAGATGATCCTATAGGAAGATTTGAAAGAAAGATGGACGAAGTGAGTGAGGAAGCTAGGTATAAATTTTATACTAAAAATTTTAAAGACTTTTTAGGTAGTCATTTATGACAAAAGGTTAGCCATGTTTTATTCAGGAATAATTATTTTTTTTGGAATCCATCTGGTTCCTTTAATAGGAAAATTAAGGGTATTGTTAAAAGATAGATTGGGTGAAGGTCCCTATATGGGACTGTTCTCATTAATTAGCCTAACAGGAATTCTATTAATAATATTTGGGTACGAAAGCAATTCTAACTTTCAATATTCAATTAATGGAAAAGCTTATGTCTATGCAAAATATATTATGTTTTTTGCACTTACTTTAAATATAGCTGCCGTTATGCCAACTTATATAAAGAAGTACACCAAACACCCTATGTCATTAGGTATAGCCATCTGGGCTGTCTCACATCTACTGGTTAATCCTGATACCGTCTCTATTATCTTATTTGGATCTTTTCTAACCTTCTCATGTCTTTCAGTTATAGTGGCTGAACTTAGAGAATCCGTCTCTGAAGTTATCCCAAAAATTCACTACGATATTTTTTCTATTGTTTTGGGTATCGCACTAACTTTCCTTGCCTATAATTTTCATGAGTACTTATCAGGGGTTAAGCTGACCTAAAAAAATTTAATGATTCGTTCTTTTCATAAATATTTAAGTTTAATTATTTCTATCCAACTGTTGCTTTGGACAGTCTCCGGTATTTATTTTGCCTTTAATAAGATCGAATTAATTAGAGGAGAACAGTATCTAGTTAATGAAGAAGTTTTCGATCTAGATTTAACCAATGTAAAAGGTACTTTTAATGCTAAAAGCTTAAATATTATAAAGAGGTTAGATGAGTGGGTAGTAAGGGCAGAGGGGGAATCTGGAGTTTACTACAGAGACTTAAATGGAGATCAGCTCTTAGAACTCAGTGCAGAAGAGGCAAAGCAAATTGTAAAACAAAAGACTTCTTTAACCCCTTTAACCGCAGAAAAAATTAAAAGTTCTGATAGAGGTTCAGAATTTAGAGGTAGAAACCTACCATTATTTAAAGTTAGCACTGAGTCTAAAGACAGTGTGAATGTTTATGTCCAAGCTCTGAGTGGTGAAATAGCAGCTATCAGATCAGATTCATGGCGAACTTGGGATTTCTTTTGGGGTGTTCATATTATTGATTACCGAGATAGAGATAATATTAATAACCTTTTACTAAAAGTTTTTTCATTTTTAGCTTTAATAAGCGCTTTGTCAGGAATAGCCCTATTTTTTAAAACTTTGAAAAAAATATAATTTATCTCTAAATGCTTTTAGTTTTAATACTGCTCCTCACCGTTTGGGAGGTTTACTGGACTTACAAGGCTTGTTGGTTAGCTTCTAAAAATGAACATAAAGGGCTTTTTTTATTCTTCCTCATTTTTAATCTTCTGGGCATACCAGAGATAATCTATATAAATAGATATGAGAAAAGAAAAGATACCCTATGAAAAATTAAGCAGAAGCACTGGGCCTCTCTTTAACTTTCTCAAACCAAGCAGTAATATTTTTTGCCTCAGGGTTTATGGTCTGACCTACAGTGGCTCCAAAGTTAAGAAAGCAGAAAAGCATTACATCGGCAAGAGTAAACCTATCTCCACAAACAAATTCTTTTCCTTCCATCAAAGAATCAAGCCAAAGGATCTTCTCTTGAGCAATCAATTTTAATCCTTCTGCAGCTTCGGGTATTACTCTCATTCTGGTTTTAAAAATCTCTAGACCTTCAGAATACCTGAACCCATTAGTTAGGGGTTCTACTATTTGGAGATCAATTCTTCTGGTCCACATTTTAGTTTCCGCTCTATCTTCAGCAGATTTACCTACCAAATCAGTATTTCCTTGGTTTTCATCTAAGTATTCACATATAACTGTGACCTCAGAAATAAAGTCCCCATTATCTAGCTCTAAGGCTGGCATTTGCCCTGAAGGGTTTCTTTTTAAATGATCTTCTTGTCGATTTTCTCCTGCCATGAGATCTACTTCAATCATTTCTATTTCTTGGCCTAATTCAGCTAAGAACATTCTCACTACTTGGGGATTTGGACCTATTGAGTTGTAAAGTTTCATATTATCTCCTTATCTTTTTGATAAAAGTTTGTTTCCGGTCTAATTTTAAATTATCTTTGTTCTTTAAAGTAATTTTTTGGAAAGAGAATGGTAGAAATTAATATAGGCAGTGAAGAATGGTTGGCTCAAGTCAAAGAAGACATCTTTGAACCCGATATACGCATAATTGACCCTCACCATCATTTATGGGATGACAGAGGTAGTACTTATCTAGTTAAAGATCTGCAAAACGATACGGGTTCAGGCCACAATGTACTGAAGACCGTTTATATGGAATGTGGTTGGGGTTATAAAGAAGATGGACCTAGGCATTTAAAAGTAATAGGAGAAACTGAAGCTGTTGTAGATCAAGCCAACAAAAGTAAGGAGACCGGAGGAGCTGTTATCTCCGCAATAGTTTCAAGGGCTGATTTAAGACTAGGAGAGGAAGTGATAGAAGTTTTAGAAGCTCATGAAGAGGTTTCTGGGGGCTTATTTAGAGGAATAAGACATGCAGGTGCTAGAGCGGAACATCCAGATGCTTTAACTATACCAGGCGGTGCTCCAGAAGGTTTATTTCAAGATGCGAGCTTCCTTAAAGGCATGAATGTTTTAGGAAAGAAAGGCTTTACCTATGACACCTGGCATTACCATTATCAAAATATCGAATTTGCTGAGATGGTAAAAAAAGTACCAGATACCCAGATGATCTTGGATCATTTTGGAACGCCTCTTGGTGTGGGTCCTTATGCAGATAAAAGGGCAGAAATTTTTGAACAATGGAAAAAAGATATAAAAGAAATATCAAAAAGTGAAAATGTATTTATGAAGATAGGTGGTATGGCAATGCCAGATAATGGATTTGGCTGGAATAACAGAGATAAGCCAGCAACTTCAGATGAGTTTGTTGAAGCCCAGAGGCCTTATTACCTGCATGCGATAGATTGTTTTGGACCTGAAAGATGCATGATGGAAAGTAATTTCCCTGTAGATAGAATGTCTCTGTCGTATCATGTCTTATATAACGGATTAAAAAAGATCGTCGCAGACTTTTCTGATGATGAGAAAGATCAAATGTTTTACAGGACTGCTGAATCTGTTTATACAGTAAATTAAGGAGAGACTAATTGAAAACTGAATTTGAACCATTGGATTACCCCCCTTTAACAGAGGATTTAGAGGAAGCAAAAAATCATTTAAATGAATTTGGTGTTTGTATTATTAAAAATGCATTCTCTGCTGAAGAAGTAGAGATTATGGACAAAAGGTTAAAAGAACAATTTGCTGGAGAAGAGAAGCATGGTGTTGGCTCTAAGGTTAGGGGAGATGAAGGTTATGGAGTTAAAAGTTCGAATGAAGAGAAGGTCAGTAGGCTCGTATGGAATCTAATAAATAAGGGTGATTGTTTTATTCCACTTATTAATCACCCTAAGATCTATCCCTTGATAGAACATATTATTGGCGAGAAGACTATCTTATGCTCAATGGGTGCTCATATGAATGGTAGTGGTAATGAAAGGATGCCATTGCATCAAGATCAATGGCCTTTAGTTCCGCATCCCTTAGAGTTTCCAGTCATGGCTAATACTATGGTTTTAGTTTCTGATAATTCTCCTGAAAGTGGAGGGACTAGACTAATTCCAGGATCGCATAAATGGCCTAAGATAGACTATAAAAGCGCTAATTCTTCTAAGTATCAAGAGATGGCTAAGTCCATTACCGCACCTAAAGGTTCGGCCATCGTATGGGAAGGAAGAGTTTGGCATGGTAACGGTTTGAATCGTTCTGGAGAAGTTAGAAGTAATATTTCAATAGCTTATCTTCAATCATGGATTAGGCCTCAAGAAAATTCTCAATACAGTGTAAGGGGAGAGGTAATAGAGAAGTTAAGTGATAAGCAGAAAGAAATTATAGGATTTATGCCTTTTGGAACTTTAGGAGGACATGATGGTTCAAGCGTTTCTCCTGCTGGGTTTGATAGGGATAGAGAATCTATTGGTATTCTAAAAGGTTAAGAATACTTAAATTTAGTTTAAGTAAAGGAGAAGAAGTTATGGCAAGACTTGAAGGAAAGGTAGCTTTAATAACAGGTGGTACAAGTGGAATAGGTGCTGACACGGCTAGATTATTTTCTGAAGAAGGGGCAAAGGTAGTAATAACAGGAAGGTCAGAAGAAAAAGGTTCAAATTTAGCTGATGCTTTGGGAGAAAGTGTTCTTTTTAACAAGTCTGATGTAACTATAGAAAAAGATATTTCTGATTCAATTGATTTTACTGTTAAGTCTTTCGGTCAAATGGATATTTTGTTTAATAACGCTGGATATGGAACGGCCGATAATGTTGCTGAGATCACTAAAGAGCAAATTGATTACGGTCTGGGATTACTCTCAAGCGTTATTTTAGGAATTAAATATGCGGTAGAACCCATGAAGGAAATAGGAGGGGGCTGCATTATCAATAATTCAAGTGTGGCTGCTCATGTTTATGGGCAAGGCTCCCCGCTTTACTCATCATTGAAAGCAGCCGTATCTCATTACACTAGAATGGCCGGGGTAAGCCTAGGTCCTTTTAACATTCGTGTTAATGCCATCTCTCCTGGAGCCATCGCAACGCCTATTTTTTGGGGAGGATCCGCCAGAGCTAATACCTTAAGTGATGAAGAAAATGAAAAGAAGTTGGAAAAGCTAAAAGGCAATCTAGCCAAAGCAGTCCCATTGGGAATGACAGGTTTAGCCGAAGATATTTCAGAAGCTGCTCTATATCTTGCAAGTGAAGCAGGTAGATTTGTTACTTGTCATGACTTAGTTGTTGATGGAGGCAGGTCAGTCGCTTATAACGAACCACAACACAAAGACGGTTAATGAAAAAAATACTAATTGCAAATAGAGGCGAAATAGCAATAAGGATTGCTAAATCTGCAAAAGATTTAGGTTTAAAAACTGTAGGAGTCTTTTCTGAAGACGATGCAGATTCTTTGCATGTTACTAGGATGGATGAAAGCTTCCAATTAAAAGAAAAAGGAGTGCAGGCTTATTTAGATATCAAAGATATTGTCTCTATTGCTAAAGAAAACCAAATTAATTTAATACACCCAGGGTATGGGTTTCTGAGTGAAAACCCCAACTTCGCTAAAGCAGTCAGATTAGCCGGCATTACTTATGTTGGACCAGATGAAAAAACTCTTAGGTTGTTTGGAGACAAGGTTCGATCTAAAAAATTAGCCGAAGAAAATCAAATTCCTACTGTAAAAGGAACTTCCGGCAAGATTACTTACAAAGAGGCTGAAAGTTTTTATAAAAGTTTGAGTAAAAAAGCATCCCTTATGCTTAAAGCGGTAAATGGGGGAGGTGGCCGCGGTATGCGGTTTGTAGAAAACCTGGATGAACTTAAAGATGCTTACGAGCGAGCTTCTTCAGAAGCAAAGTCGTCTTTTGGTTCGGAATCATTATTCGTCGAAGAGTATTTATCTAAGCAAAGACACATAGAAGTACAAATAGTAGGTGACGGTACTGGTTCCGTAACTCATTTCGGTGAAAGGGAATGTTCGGTCCAAAGACGACATCAAAAAATTATAGAAATGGCTCCAAGCCCGGGTTTAAAACCAGAATACAGAAACAAGATTATTAATGCAGCTGTAAAGTTAGCAGAGGCTACAAATTACCAAGGTTTAGGTACTTTTGAGTTTTTAACCAGTGACACCGGCAAGATTTTTAGATTTATTGAAGCAAATGCGCGATTGCAAGTAGAACACACTGTTACCGAACAGATTTATGGAATAGACCTCGTGAAATATCAGATACAAATTGCGCTTGGAAAGACACTTAAGCAACTAAAAATAACACAAAGCAATATTTCAGAACCAAAAGGGATTGCCATACAAGCCAGAATCAATATGGAAGTAATGGATAAAAGTGGCAATACAAAACCAACCGGAGGTGTATTTGGAAGATTTGATTTGCCATTTGGACCAGGGGTAAGAGTTGATACCTATGGCTATACGGGTTATCAAACAAATCCTAGTTTTGATTCACTAATCGCTAAAGTTATCACGTATGGTTCAGAAGATAGCTATCAAAAAGCTCTTAATAGGATGAATAGCGCATTAAACGATTTTTACATAGAAGGCATTACCACCAACTTGGATCTTTTGAAAAGGATCATCAATTATCCGGTTATGAAGAAAAATAAAATTCATACAGGGTTTTTAGAAGATCATCTAGAAGAGATTTTAAAACCTAGAAAATCAAAATCTAAAGCTAAAAGAAAAGATCAAAATTTAGCAGGAGCGCAAATTGAAAGTGAAGATCCTTTGGCGGTTCTCGATCATGGTAAAGGTTTGATATCGGCAGACTCTCAATCTGAGAATATTGTTGAAATGAGAATTGATGATTTACCAGATGGAATTGAAGCAATAGAAGCGCCCATGCAAGGATTAATGGTGAACTTCAATGTGAAGATAGGAGATAAGGTTTGGGTAGGAAAAACTATCGCAATTATGGAAGCAATGAAAATGGAGCATGAATTGCTGTCTGAAGTAAGTGGGGAAGTTACTGAAATTACTGTGGATGAAGGTGATACTGTTTATGAAGGGCATCCGTTAATTTTGATAAAAACAGCCGCAGTCGAAATACCTGAAACTGATCAACAGGAAAAACTGGATTTAAATTTTATTAGACCTGATCTACAAGAAGCCATTGATAGAAAGCAAGCAGGTCATGATATTAACAGGCCTGAGGCAGTAGCTAAGCGGAGAAAGACAGGACATAGAACTGCCAGAGAAAATATTAAAGACCTTTGTGATAAGGATAGTTTCATCGAATACGGTTCTGTGGTTTTAGCTGCTCAAAGAAGAAGAAGGACAGAAGAAGATTTAATTAAAAATACTACAGGCGATGGGATGGTTTGTGGATTAGGACACGTAAACGGTGATCTTTTTCCAGAAGCAGACTCACGAGTAATGGCTATGTCTTATGACTATATGGTCTTGGCTGGAACTCAGGGTAAGCAAAATCATGCCAAAAAGGACAGAATGTTTGAAATAGCAGAACAAAACCGACTCCCAACAATACTGTTTGCTGAAGGAGGAGGAGGAAGGCCAGGAGATACTGATACCTCTGGTGTAGCAGGTTTAGATTGTTTTGCATTTACTTACTTTGCTCAATTATCAGGTCTGGTTCCCGTGTTAGGTATAACAACAGGAAGATGCTTTGCTGGCAATGCCGTCTTGTTAGGCTGTTGTGATGTGATCATTGCTACTGAAGATTCTAATATTGGCATAGGCGGACCAGCTATGATCGAAGGGGGAGGGTTAGGAATATTTACACCTGAACAAGTTGGGCCAATGAATGTTCAGGTTCCAAATGGAGTGGTAGATATTGCTGTTAAGGATGAAAAAGAAGCAGTGGCAACCGCGAAAAAATATCTATCTTATTTCCAAGGAGTTAAAAAAGAATGGAAAGCACCAGATAAAAGAAAGCTTAGATTTGCGGTACCCGAAAACAGACTGCGTTATTACGACATGAGAAAGGTGATAGAAGGCATTGCAGATGAAGATTCTATCCTTGAAATAAGAAGGCATTGGAGTCCAGGTATGATTACCTCATTTATTAGAGTCGAAGGAAGACCAGTTGGCGTTGTTGCCAATAACCCAGGTCACCTCTCTGGAGCTATTGATTCTCCTGGAGCTGACAAAGGCTCAAGGTTTATACAATTATGTGATGCGTTTGATATACCTGTCTTGTCTTTAATTGATTGTCCAGGAATTATGGTTGGGCCAGAAAGTGAAAAGTCAGCACTTGTAAGGCATGCAGCGAGGATGTTTGTTGTAGGTGCAAATATTGAAACTCCTTTGATGTCAGTTGTTATCCGAAAAGCATATGGATTAGGCGCACAAGCTATGGCTGGAGGAAGTTTTAAAATCCCATTGTTTACTGTGACCTGGCCAACAGGTGAATTTGGAGGCATGGGTTTAGAAGGGGCTGTGAAATTAGGATTCCGAAAAGAATTAGAAGCTATTAAAGATCCAAAAGAGCGAATAAAAACTTACGAGAAAATGGTTGAAGACAGTTACAAAAGAGGTAAGGCCGTTAATATGGCCTCGCATTTTGAATTGGATGATGTAATTGATCCTGCAGATACGCGAAAGTGGATAATGACAGCCTTGAAGTCTTTACCGCCTAAATCTGAAAGAAAAACTAAAAAAAGACCTAATGTAGATACCTGGTAACAGATAAAACTAAGAGTTATAAATTATTTCTTTGGGGTTTTTTCTGGTTATAGACAGAATCAGTATGATGCTCAAAGCACAAATTAAAATAGTGCCAATAATTGGGCCCATTACCCAAATATTGGCATGAAAAGCTGCTTCAAGATCGAAAATCTCTGTTTCAAGAAAGAATATTCCCGTCTGAGCTAATACAGCACCTAAAAAACCTGCCAATAACCCCAATAAGGCAAACTCCAAAGCAGTAGATTTTTGTAATAAAGAGGTGCTTGCTCCAAAGGTTCTAAGTATGGCCGATTGGTGCAATCTTAAGTTAAAGCCATCTTGAATAGTAGCTAGAGTTAAGAACATAGCTGAAAAGATAGTTAATCCAAGAATTACTTCTAAAGCTTTTGAGACTTGTTCTATGATGTCATTTACTTGATTGATAATTGCATCTATCGATAAAACAGAAACAGTTTTGAATTCAGACATAAATTCACTAATTACCTTATCTTTCTCTTTCGGGACATGCAGCGAAGTAATATAGGTAGCTTGACTATTTTTAAAAATTTCGGGAGGCCCAATCACAAAAAAGTTTGGAGAAAAATTATCCCAATTAACCTCTCTTATATTTTGGATATAAATATCTATTTCTTGGTCAGCAAAGAAAACCTTAACTGGGTCTCCAATTTCTAGACCGTATCTGGTAGCTATATCATTTGAAATTGAGAGGCCATCTGACGAATTTCCTTTAAACCACTCACCTGAAATCACTGTATTGCCTAGGGGTAATTCACTTGACCAAGTGGCATTGAAATTTCTATCAATTGGTTTAGACATCTCTTCACCTTCTTTAGGTAGCTTGATGATTACCGTATTTGTAATAGGATAAAAAGTACTCTCTTCTATTTTATTTTCTTCTAAAAAAGAAGAAATGGAATTCAAGTCAGACTTACTAATATTAATTAAAAAATTATTTGGAGAGTCAGGAGGTAAGGTTGACTCCCAGGTTGACATTAAGTCCGTCCTGGCAGAAAAAGCTATTAGGCTTAACCCAATTGCCATGGTGAAAGCCAGTACTTGCAGAGAATTCGTGTATTTTCTTCTGTGCAATTCAGACCAAGCAAGAGAGAGTGGATTGTTAGCCCCTAAACCTAGTCTGGTTGTGCTGCGAAAGAAACTTAAAATGATTCCATAACCTAAAACAAAAATAAAAAGAATAGTGAAAAATACTATAGAAGAAAGTAAGAGCCTTTCTGTATACAAGAAAACAAGAAGAAACATAGCTGATAAAGCTAAGGTGAACATTAGGTAAGAACCGCTTGAAGTTTTAGCTTCCTCTCTTCTAAGTATGTTTAAAGGTGAGATTTTTACTAATTTAACAAGGCTTGGGTAAACAAAACCTATTAGACAAATAAATACTGTTAAAGAAGATATTAACAAAGGCTGAAATCCTGGTGTTGGCAGGTCTGTTGGAAAATATTGTTTCAAAATGCCAGTAAAGCCTTCTTGCATAAACCAACCCAAAATTAAGCCAAAAAAGATAGCAAAAATACCCAATTCAACAAAAATTAAAGAATAAAGCAGTCTAATTTCCCAAGATTCTGTACCTAAGCTTTTCAAAATAGCCACGTATTCAACATGACGACGAGCGAATCTTTGTGAACTCATCCCAACAGTAAAAGCGGCCATGAGCACCGCCAGAAGGCCACCCAGTAAAAAGAAGTTTCCTGATCTTTCAATAGCTTTTCCTAAAGAATCGTTAGCATCCTGAGCTTCTCTAATATCATCTCCAGGTTGTTTGGTTTTTTCTAGAATATTTTTTGCAAGTAAGAGTTCTTCTTTTTCTCCTAAATACACTGTTGAAAACCTTACTCTGCTTCCTGGCTGCACCACATTTGTTTTTTCTAGGTCTTGGGTATTAATTATTGCCTTTGGAGCAAATGCAAAAGAGTTAGACGCTCTGTCAGGTTCAGAAAGAATTGAATGGCTAACAATGAAATCAGCATCACCTATACTGACTATTTGACCTATTTCGAGTTTCAATATGTCCATTAATCGAAGATCTAACCAAACTTTACCTAGGTCTGGTGGGCGTTTTACATACTTATTTTTGGATTCAGATCTAAGCTCAACCCCACCCACAAGAGGGTAGTTCTGATCGACAGCTTTTACTGAGGCTAATTGTAAATTGTCTCCAGATGCCAGCATGGAAGCGAATAAGACCATTTCAGTGCTTTTTAAATTAAGTTTCTGAATTTCCTCATAAGGGCTGTCTTCAATAAGATCGTTAGATTCAAATTTTAGATCTCCGCCTAAAAATTCTTGTGTTTCAGCTAATAAAGCCTTTTCAAGCCTATCGGTAAATAAAGAGATACTAGATACAGTTGCTACTGCCAAGACCAAGGCAAAGAACATAATGCTTAACTGGCCTGATTTAAGTTCACGCCAGAACAGTTTTAAAGAAAGTCCCAGAAGCATTTTTTAAGCGATTGACCCCTCGGATAGTTCAATTTGATTATCACATTTAGAAGCCAAGTTAGCATCATGAGTGACTACAACCAAAGCATTTGAAGATTCTTCATTAACTTCAAAAAGAAGTTCTGAAATTTTTGTTCCAGTTTTATTATCAAGGTTACCGGTTGGTTCATCTGCAAAAAGAACTTTCGCATTGCAAGCAAAAGCTCTTGCTATGGCTACCCTTTGTTGTTCGCCTCCTGAAAGTTGTCTTGGATAATGTTTTAATCTATTTCCAAGACCTACCCTTGTTAGATACTCACTAGCCCTTGCTTCAGCATCTTTATCTAGGTTAAGTTCAGAAGGAAGCATTACATTTTCTAATGCAGTCAGTCCTGGGAGAAGTTCAAAAGATTGAAAAACGAAAGCAACATTTTCTTTTCTTACTTTAGCTCTTTGGTCTTCACTAAGTTCATGTAGTGGTTGGCCGTTTAGGAATATCTCGCCTGACGAAGGAGAGTCTAAGCCAGCTAAAAGGCCCAGTAGAGTAGATTTACCAGAACCTGACGGACCAACTACAGCAAGAGACTTTTCCTTTTCAAGTTCTAAGTTAATATCATTTAGGATAATTAATTCCCCTTCCTCGGAAGGAACCTTTTTTGTTAAATTACGTGTTTTAATAATCATAGAACTATTAATCAATGTGAAGAAATTTGTCTATTTCCAGAAGAAGTGCAATTTTATAGTAATTCTGTTCTTGTTACTGGGTTCTCAAAATATATTTTCAGATACTGAAAAGAAGATGCTTATCCTTGGAGATAGTTTGAGTGCTGGTTACGGCATTCCTTCTGAAAAGCAATGGGTAAAGGTAGTCCAACAAAAACTAGATGCTGATAACAAAAAGCTCAAATTAATTAATGCAAGTTTATCTGGAGAGACTACAAAAGGAGGCCTATCAAGACTTCCTACTCTCTTAAATGGTTTTTCCCCAGACTTTTTGTTTATAGAACTTGGTGCCAATGATGCACTGAGAGGCTATCCAGCTTCCAGAGTGAGATCGAACTTAATAAGAATTTGTGAGTTGGCTAAAGAAAAGGAGGTCGCAATCATTATTATGCAAATTGTAGTTGCACCAAATTATGGAACTAAATACAAAGAAAAGCTTGCAAGAATTTATGAAGAAGTTGCAACTAAATTTGATGCAAAACTAGTTCCTTCTATGCTTAATAAAGAAATAGTTTTAAATAAAGAGTTGATGCTACCAGACGGTATCCACCCAAATGTGAATGGCCAATATGTGATAGCTGACGATCTATATACTTGGATTTCAGAACTCTAAAAAAAATTTTCTAAAATTGTATTTATTGTTAAATCGAGTAGCATGCTTTCATGGGACGTATGGAAAACAAGCTAGATATAGCTAAAGATTGGTTACCCAGGTATACGGGAATGCCTCTGGATAAGTTCGGTCATCATATCTTATTAACTAATTTTTCGGATTATGTAGAAAACTTTGCTAATAAGTTCAATTCGGACATTTACGGAGAAAAAAAACCTATGCAAGCCGCTACGAACTCTGATGGTTTAACCATCATTAACTATGGCATAGGTTCTCCTAACGCAGCCACAATAATGGACTTGTTGGTGGCCTGTAATCCTAGTGGGGTATTGTTTTTGGGTAAATGCGGTGGTTTAAAACAACGAAGTGAGATCGGAAACTTCATTTTACCCATAGCAGCCATAAGAGGTGAAGGAACAAGTAACGATTACTTTTCGCCCGAAGTACCAGCCTTACCTTCATTTAAGTTGCATAAGTTTGTCTCAGATAAGATTATCGAAAGCGGTCAGGAATACAGAACGGGAGTAATTTTTACTACGAATAGAAGGGTTTGGGAGCATGATAAAGTTTTTTTAAAAAGGTTAAAAAAATCCACTTGCATCGGAATAGATATGGAAACCTCAACAATTTTTGTAGTTGGGCATTATAACGAGATCGCTCGGGGTGCTTTGCTCTTAGTATCTGATGTGCCAGTTACACCTGATGGCGTTAAAACCGAAGAGTCAGATAAAGGCGTTACTGAAGAATGGTCTGATCTGCATTTAGAAATAGGTATAAATGCTATGACAGAAATCGGTAAAAGCGGAGAGCAAATCAGACACTTCAGGTATTAAAACCGCTTAATACTTCTCTCCGTCTTCTCTTGGTTTAAAGAACTCTGCTAAATCATTAACACTAGGAGGTGTTAATTCTTTTCTAGCAAGAATGTCTTCAAAGTGTGCTCTCAAATTATCGTCCCAAGCAGGGTGGGGAAGTATATAGAAAACATTATCCTTTATTGCTTGAAATACAATTTCTGCGATTTCACTGGGTTCTTTGCCTTGCTTAAGTAATAAATTAAATACTTCAATTTGTTGTTCATTTACCACGGGTTCACTTTTATTCTTTAGATGAGAAGGGCGATTTCTTTCTGAATCATTGATATTTGTATTCACAAAACCTGGACACAGTACCGAAGCTCCTATCTTGGATTCTCTAGCAATTAAATCTCTATTCAATCCCTCTGTTAAAGCTAAGGCTGCATGCTTGCTCACCCCATAGGTTCCAGCTCCAGATATAAGACCAGCTAAAGACACAGTAGTAACCACATGGCCTTCTTCTCCATGTTCGATCATATGTGGGAGAAAAGCTTGAATGCCATAAAGAACGCCGTAAAGATTGACTCCCATCACCCATTCCCAATCGCTTTTTTCTATTTCCCAAATAGCCTTATCTCCTGAATTAGCACCGATTCCAGCGTTATTACAAAGGATATGAATATTTCCATATTCTTCTTTAGCTCGAACAAAAAGTTCACCAACAGACTCTTCAATAAGTACATCGGCTTTTATGCCTACCACCCTATGTTGATATTGCCTTAGCTGTTCCACTGCTTTGTCTAAAGCTTCTTCTTCCACATCTGCTAAAACTACCTGCATCTTCTGCTGAGCAAATTTTTCAGCCAGTCCGAATCCAATCCCACTAGCTGCTCCAGTTACTACAGCGGTTTTTCCTTCAAAATCTTTCATTACTCTTTTCCTTGTGATTTTTATCTTGTTGATATTTACTTCATAATCTTAGTCTTGTAAAGCTCGCAAAGAAATGAAAAAACTTACTTTTATACTATTTACTTTTTTATTAATAAATATTTCAACAATCGATTATCTTTTAGCGGATTCTAAAGTCCCTTGGCCTGGAACAATAAGTATTCCCCAGCCAGTTCCAGATGATTGCATCACTTTACCTCGAAAAGGTACAGTAGATCTAAACTGTGAAGGTCTAATGTTCACACTGCATGTACCTGAGATTTGTTTAACTAAGGCCTGCGGTTTAATCGTCGATATCCATGGTTATCTTATGACTGCAGACTTTCAAGACTATTACACTGATTTGGCTGAACGCGGTGGAAATGAAGGCTATATAGTTGTTCAACCAACTGCAAATAAAGGTAGATACGGTAGATCTTGGGAATATAGACTGGAAAATGTTTCTAAAATTTCTGACTTCATGAATCGGGTTAAGAAAGTTTTTCATGTCATGGAAGAAAGAATTCATGTCACGGGATTTTCACAAGGTTCTTGGATGAGTTGGCGGTTTGTCTGCAACTACGCTGACCAAGTAGCTTCAGTGGCACCAATCGGTTTTGGTGCCGGTTGGCCTGTAGATTACACCAAATCGCCTGTGCGAATAAACGTCTTTGGTAATTGTTTTAAAGGTAAACAGATTGACGTCTTATACGCGCACGGCAAAAAAGACGGCATAGTTCATTACTCTGGAGCAATAAAAACAGTAAAAAAAATTGGTGAAGAATGGGGTATGGATAAAAGTGAAATCCTCTTCAAGGAAAAAGATTATCAATGGGTTCGTTTTACCAATCCAAAGGGAACAGTTTTTGAATTTATAAGTTACAACTGGGTTAGCTCAGGATCTAGTTTTTTAGGCAAAGTGGAAGGACACTGTTTTCCTGGAGTAGGGAATTATTTAGGTTGCGGTAAGAAGAACCCTTTTCATTGGGGAGATGAAGTAGTCAAATTCTTTTTAGAGCACCCTAAAAAACCTTAAATTAAAATTTTAAAGTTTAGTTGATGCCAAATTCAGATACATTAAGACAAAAGATATTAGTGCTTTACCTTTCGTCTTCTTCTCTGGAAGCAGGGGTGGTAGCTTGGAGTCTATATGATGGAACCGGAGAGTACCTTCATATGCCAGGTGACACAGAAGAATCTCCTTACCAAACAGGAATAGAAGCATTAAAAGACGGATGGCGTCTAATTCAAGCTAGTCCTTTAATTCAACACAGTGAAGGAGATGAGTTTAAAACGGGGTATTTCAAGTACGAGTTCTTCTTTGAAAAGATTATAAGCAAAGAACATGACTGATTTGAAATTGTTAAAAACTAAACAAATGGCTCACTTTGCTGCCAAGGGGTTTATTAGTTTTCCTTCTGCTGTTCCCGATCATATCAACCAAAAATTTCTTGATGATATAGGAGAGGCTCCTTCAGAGAACGAGAAGGGAATGATGAGCCATTATTCCAATATAATGAAAA
>UINC01000148.1_pt1 | contig 16192 bp, 12 predicted proteins | sample 5385821 | NCBI WGS metagenome assembly UINC01 (sample SAMEA4666929, study PRJEB26691) | marine metagenome | isolation source: Pacific Ocean | place: Pacific Ocean | collected 2011-10-13 | reverse complement strand
ATCTAGAATTTTTGTTGCCAGGGTGGCAATTCCAGCATCAGGACTATCAGATAATAATTTAGCTACCTGGTTTATATTTTCTGCTGGCATCAATGGACTATCTCCTTGTAAATTGACAATAATTTGATCTTCTTCCCAACATTCTAATTCAGCAACTTCATTGATTCTGTCAGTACCTGAAGCATGGGTTCTTTTAGTCATGATAGTTTTTGCACCAAAATTTTCTGTGACTTCCTGTATTTGATTATTGTCTGTTGCAATCAATGTCTCCTTTGCATCACTTTTCAATGCCGCACTATAAACATGTTCAATGAGTGATTTGCCATTTATATTTAATAAAGCTTTCCCGTGAAGACGTTTCGAATCAAATCTTGCAGGGATAACAACAATAAAATTAACCTGACTCATGATTGTTTCTCACTAGTGTTTGAATAAATTCTGGTAAACGATAGCTATCATCAAACTCAACTTCCGGTTCCATGATCCAGCAATTCTGATGCAATCCTAAATCATATTTCACAGCATCTTTAGGGGTCATTAGGATTGGTGTATTGGTATCCTCTCTGATTGCTGATAAATCAACCTTACCGTGATCATCAATTTCAATTTGAATAACAGAGATATCATTGTCTTCTAGGATTTTTAATAACCTCTCAGGGTTGCTAATTCCAGCAAGCAAATAAACTTCTGATCCTGAAAAATCACTGATCGATTTTTTTACTGTACCACTGTGATTGACTGCTGTTGCATTTAGCAGTTTAAAGCGATTGCATTGAATATCTTTTGAAAGAGATTCATCGAAATTATTACCATCTCCATTCAACAAAATCCAATCAGTCATTTGAGCCCTTTTAGGATTTTCTCTCAATGGACCGGCAGGCAGTAAATAACCATTTCCAAAACCTCTTACAGAATCAATGATTAAGATTTCAAAATCTCTTGCTAGATGATAATGCTGTAATCCATCATCTGAAATAATCACTTCAGCCCCTTTAGATATGAGAGTTTTAGCAGCTTTAACCTTATCAGTACAAACGCAAACAAGTGTATCCGTCTTTTTTGCAATATAAACAGGTTCGTCCCCATATTCAACCGCATCGTTGCTCTTTGTAACCAGCGCTGGCTTTTTTCGGTTTTGGGTGCCGCCATAACCCCTTGAAATAACTCCAGCAGTCATGCCCGCTTTTTGAAAAATTTCAACAAGCCACACAGTCACTGGTGTTTTGCCTGTGCCTCCAGTAGTTATATTGCCAACAACGATAACAGGAACCTTGACTTTGATTTGCTTCAAGATTTGTAACTTATAGAGTTGTTGTCTAATGACAGATACTAATTTAAAACATAAAGCCAACAATTTTAGGAGAATATTTGGTGGTTCGTTAGAGTACCAAATGGACTCTAATTTACGACTGAGCTTCATCATTAAACTGTAACCTATGAAGCAATGCATATTCACCATCTTGGTCGATCAATTGTTGATGTGTTCCACTTTCAACAACCCTACCATCTGCCAGCACAATAATCCGGTCCACTTTTTCGACTGTTGATAAACGATGTGCAATCACAAAAGTAGTCCTGTCCTGCATCAGCTCCTCTAAAGCAGTCTGAATATATTTTTCAGATTCGGTATCCAAAGCAGAGGTAGCTTCATCGAGTATCAATATCGGTGCATCTTTCAATAGTGCTCTCGCTATTGCTATTCTTTGTCTTTGACCTCCTGAGAGTAGAATCCCCTGATCGCCTACCTGTGTTTGCAGACCATTGGGTAACTGATCAATAAATTCGTTCACATTGGCTGCTGAAATAGCTTTGAGTATCTGCTCTTCAGCAAAATTTCCATAAGCGATGTTGTTGTATATGGTGTCGTTAAACAAAGTCACTTCTTGAGTTACTAAACTGATATTTTCTCTCAGAGAATTTAAAGTAAAATCCTTCACATTGATATCATCGATTAGAAGCGTGCCTTCTGTTAGGTCGTAGAATCGTGGTATAAGATTAACTAGAGTTGTTTTTCCACTTCCTGACTTACCCACAATTGCCAAAGTTTCACCTGGTTGAACAATAAGACTGATTGCATCAGTAGCCCTACCCTGTACTTTTTCATAGGAGAAAGAGGCATTTTTAAATTCTATTTTCCCAGTTAATCTTTTGGCTTCTATCTCACCGACATCGATTTCATTTTCTTCATCAAGCAATAAAAATACGCTTGCAGATGCAGCTATTCCTCTTTGCACCATGGCATTGACGTTGGTTAGTCTTTTAAGTGGGGTCATGAGCAAAACCATAGCAGTGATAAAACCACTGAAATCGCCAACTGTCATTTCTAACTTAACCTCGTCAAGTGTGGCAACGTATACAACACCAGCAACACCTAGTGACGCCACAAAAATGGTCACTGCATCACCAATAGCTTTGGTGGAGAAAAGCTTCATATTATGTTTTCTATTGCTTTCATTGACTGCTTCAAACTTGTCATTTTCATAACTTTGAGCATTAAATATCTTTATAATTCGGTGATTTTGAAGAATCTCTTTAATAAGGTGAGTCACATTCCCCATAGATTCCTGAATTCGATGACTATACCTGCGGAACAGTGTGCCCAAAAATCTAACAATCAAAGCAATAACTGGTGCAACAATGAAAATAACCCCAGCTAGCTTGGGACTGAGATAAACCATATATATACTCAGTGCGATGATCGTAAGCGTATCTCTGATCATTACGGTTATAATATTTGAAGAGGATTCAGCGACTTGCTCAATATTGAATGTCATCTTGGAGAGTAATTCAGCATTGGATTTACGATCTAAAAAAGTAGTGGGAAGATACAGAAACTTAAGAAAAACCTCTGTTCTCAAAGCTTTAATAACCTGTCTACCGATCCAACCAATATTGTAAACTGAGAAAAAACCTGAAACACCCCTGATGAAAAAAATAACAATCACGGCAACTGGCAAGTAGAATTTGAGTTGATTCAGCTCGGCATTACTTGTTTTATCTGCAAAACTGTCCGTCAGAGTTTTAATAAGAAAGGCAAAACCGGTGTCAGTTAATGCATAAATAAGCATTGCCAGTGCTCCAAGAATAAAAATCATCCAATAGGGTGTGGCATACCTCAACAATCGAAGGTATGTTATGTAACCACTATTTACTTCCTTATTATTTGACAAAATCTGAACCTAAAAAAACAACATTCATTATACGCCAATTCTACAATCTATCTTAAAGGCCTATTGTGTTAAAAAAATGAAGAATAATAGTCTTATTGTGCAAAACTTTTTATTCTCTTTTGTTGTCATACTCTGCAATTGTGCCTCGTTCTAAAATAACCACTTGGTCGAGCTTGTTGGCAAGATCATGATTATGAGTCACAACTATCAAACTTGATCCAATTGAGTGATTTAGATTTATTAATCCGTCAAAAACTTTTTCTGCTGTATCAGGATCAAGGTTACCAGTGGGCTCATCTGCCAGAACAACGAGCGGTTTAGCAATCAACGCTCTAGCGACTGCTACTCTTTGGCACTCTCCTCCAGAGAGTTCAGAGGGTTTATGATAAAAACGATCGGAAAGACCAATCTCTGCTAAAAGCTGCTTTGCCTTCTCCCTTGCTAGTTTTATGGAGTCTCTTCTGACCAATAGCGGCATCATGGTATTTTCTAAAGCATTAAATTCATTGATCAAGTGGTGGAATTGAAAAATAAAGCCAAAAAATTGATTTCTGAGCCTGCTGATTTTTTTGTCTGACAACTTAGAAACAATTTCTCCCCTCACTTTGACATTACCTGAAGAGGGTTGATCAAGCATTCCCAGGATTTGTAATAATGTGGTTTTACCAGTGCCTGATGGCCCAATAATCGCAATAGTTTTACCATGTTCGATGCTAAGATTTACACCGGATAGCACCTCAACCTCTTGCTGACCTTTGAAAAAGGATTTTTTTATATTCTTTGCTTCTAATAATTTTTCAACCATATTCCACTTACCTGTGTAAACGTAAAATATTAGCAGGATCCAGTCTTGAAGCTCTGTAGGATGGAATAACTGATGAAACTAAGCTCAGCAATACGGCAATAAGACCGATCCACATTACTTCCTTCCAATTAATTCTAACCGGTAATTCACTTAAGAAGTACACCTCTTTCTGATACAAAGTTATATTAAATATCGATTCCAAATGCTGGATAATTTCAGTCAATTGTGTAGTTACAAAAACCCCAACTATGATTCCTAAAACAGAACCTAGAAACCCCAATAAAAATCCTATGGAGAGAAAGATCCTTATAATTCCTCCACGATCTGCCCCCAAACCTCTCAATACCGCAATGGAACCTCTTTTTTGCCTAATGAGCATTACAAGCGTTGAAACAACATTGAATGAAGCTACTGCCAAAATTAAAATTAAAACCATAAATATTATTGTTTTAGTGAGTTCTAAAGATCTAAAAAAATTAGGATTCTGAGTTGTCCAATCGCTCACCAAAAAACCTCCTCCAGCCTCTATGGCAATATTTCTTATTGTTTTTCGTGACAAATTTGGGTCAAAAAAATCAATATCAATGCCTAAGATTTCTCCGGGTTTTTGTAGTAAATTTTGAGCATCAAATAAATTCATAAATGCAAGATTTTGATCAAATTCCTGTATGCCTGCATCGAAAATACCTGAAACCTTAAATTTTTTTAACCTTGGGATTGATCCAATTGCACTGATAAGAGTATTAGAAATCACAACAGTAACCGAATCACCTATTGAGAGATCAAGATCTGTGGCCAACCCATTTCCTATGACTATATTAAATCCACCAGCACTTAATGTACCTATCTTTCCATATGTCATGATATTTCTGAGTTTGTCACTCAATCCATTCTCTTCCGGATCAATACCTTTAATCTGGATACCTGCTAAATCTTTTGAACTTAATATAAGTGCTTCACTAGAGGCAAAAGTAGAAAAGGACTTTATTTCCTTACTATCAATCAACACAGTTTGCAAAGCATCCCAATTCTGGATCGTGTCTTGTGACCCAATGATACTGGCATGGGGAATCACTCCCAACATTCTATTCTTTATTTCTGACTGAAAACCATTCATGACCGACATAACGGTAACCAGAACAGCAACTCCTAGAGCAATACCCAAAACACTAAGTACTGCAATCAAAGACATTGCCTCTTTTCTTGCCTTAAGAAAAGCAAAAATAGTTTTCAATTCATAATCTCGATTTGTGGTCAATGACATGGAACTATCCCTTATATGTCTTCAGTATTTCAGCTGGATTACCCCGTGAAGCTCTTATTGAAGGATAAAGACAAGCAAGAATACTTACGATTAAAGCACTAAAGCAAATAAAAAAAATGTCAGTGTATCTTAGAATATAAGGCATTGACGTAATGTAATACAAGCCAGCTGGTAAGAACTCAAAGCCAAATAGGTATCGAATAACTCCTTCAACACTGTCTAAATTCACTAATATACTTATGCCAATAATGACTCCACATAGAATGCCTAAAATAATAATTAAAAGACCTTGACAGAAGAAAATTTCAGCAAGATCTTTGGATGAAAAACCAATGCTTCTTAAAACTGCGATATCGCGCTTTTTATCGTCAACAGAAATGGAAAGCATCACGATGATATTAAAGGTTGCAATCAAAATAACTAGAAATAAAAGCACACTCATAATGGTTTTCTCGATCATAATTGCATCAAACAAAGTCTGGTTTTCTTCAGTCCAGTCTTTAACGTTATAGCGTGTATCCGAATTTTTACTGATGGATTTTTCAATATCCTCAGCTACGGCCTTTGCTTGATAAGCATTTACAAGTTCTATGGCAACACCGTTAATGGATTGTCCCAGTCCAAGCAAAGATGAGGCTCTATCCATATGAATGATTCCTTGCGAAGAATCGAATTGCTGTAAACCAAATTCAACAACCTCTCTCAGATTAAAGTACTGAGTATCTGTAAAACCAAGCTTGCCATTAGGGCTCACTCTGGCAACGGTTAACATAATTGTATCACCCGGTTTGAGATTTAATTTCAAAGCCAATCCTTTCCCCAGTATTATTTCATCCATACCTAGATCCTTCAGATCAACACCAAAAAGAGAGTCTTTGTATTTGTCTCTGAGAAAAACTGGATCGATTCCTTGGATGAATACCGCAGAAGATCCCTTTTGATGATTCAGAATTGCTTTTGTTTCGATAAAGGGATAGGAGAGTTCAACCTCTTCAAATTGACCTAAATCGACCAAAATATCCTGCCATTTTCTAATCGGCTGATTAGACTTAATTGTGATATCTGAATTTAGTCTTATCACTCTTTCTTGAATCTCTGCTTCAAAACCATTCATGACAGAGAGCACAATGATCATCGCGGCAACACCCAAAGCAATTGCTATAGATGATGAAAAAGTAACCATCGATACAAAACGACTCTGCTCTTTTGAGAAGAGTTGCTTATAAGCGATAAAAAAAATTTTCAGTAAGGCTTTCAAATATCTTCTTCTTTGCTATAAACATCATAAAGATTAACCATCTAAACACGAAGAAAAAAATCAAATATGTGAAATAATACGAATTTCCCAATCACGTTATTATTTGATGAAAGAACAAAATAAAAAATTTTTTTTTAACAATAAGGATATTTGCTCCACAAAAGATACTCAACATTATGGGCAACTTTATGGCTCAGCTACCAGTCTTGCTATTGCCGAATATATTGAGAATAAAACTGGTCCAATAATTATTATTACTCCAGATATGGATTCAGCAGAAAAAACCTGCATTGAGGTTAATTTTTTTACTGATTTCAATTTTTCCATTGCATTGTTTCCAGACTTAGAAATTCTCCCTTATGATGTCTCTCCACCAAGCAAACAAGTCATTGCAAATCGCTCAGAAATTCTCTTCAAAATGACCAATAATGAAATCGATGTGCTGATTCTGAATGCAGCAAACTTACTCTGGAAACTACCACCTAAGGATTTCTTCACACAACAAAGTTTTTCACTCCACGAGGATCAATCTTTTTCAATGAATCGAATGAAACCAAGACTGAAGAATAATGGTTATGAACGAGCCTCATTGGTTACTCAACCTGGAGAGTTTTGTGTAAGAGGTTCATTAATTGACGTCTTCTCACCACTCTATAAGAACCCCATCAGAGTAGATTTTGAAGATGACAAAATTGATTCGATAAGGTTTTTTGACATAGATTCTCAAATGACCGTCAATCGCATTGAGAAGGCAACAATCATACCTTCCGACCAATATCCAAAAAATTATGAAACAATAGATTTTTTCAAAACCAATTTGAGAAACCACTTTGAGGGCAATCAACTGGAATGGCCTCTTTATAATTTCATTGAATCAGATGCGGAATCCTATGGTGTGCATAATTACTTACCTTTTTTCTTTAAATCGATGTCATCCATTTGGGATTATTGCGTTACAGAATATGAACTTTTATGTTTGAATGATATAAAAACTCCAATCAGGGAACATCAAAAAATAATTAAGGAAAGATTCAATGTCGCTGGCAATAAAGAGCAGCCCAGTATTGATCCGAGTGAGTTATTTTTTGATGCCACAGAACAAATCAACCGTATCAATAGTCTCAATCCTATTAATATTCAAAATCAAAAATTTAGGTCTAGTTCCAAGCGCCAAGTCCACAACTTTAGAACAAAACCTATAGGACTTATAAAACCGTCCAAAACTTCCTCAATTGATGTCAGTGTTATGGATTTAATTGAAAGGTCAACATGTAACACTTTACTATCTATAACTAACACCAACCATTTCCAAGCTCTCAAAAATCAGCTTAATCAACACTCGATCCTTGAAAAAGAAGTCAAGAGCTGGAAAGAGTTTTTATCAAAAGAGAAAGGCATCTATTTGACACAACAATTAATTCATCAGAGTTTTGTCGCACCACAATTAGAAATTATGGTTATTGGTGCAGAGGATCTTTTTGGCAAAAAACCCAGAATCAGAAAAAAAAGCGGCTTAATAAATAAAAATCCGGAAGCAATCATTCAAGACTTAAAGGATCTTAAGGTTGGTTCTTTGGTTGTGCACGATGGATATGGAGTTGGACTATATCAAGGTTTATCCTCAATGAACATAGACACTATTGATTCAGAGTTCTTAACAATCGAATACGCTCAAGGTGATTTACTCCATGTGCCTGTAATACTGATGGATCATGTTTCAAGATACATTGGTCAGAGTACTGACAAAAGTATTTTGAGTCATTTAGGCAGTGATCAATGGAAGAAGTTATGTAATAAAACTAAACAACAAACCCGTGATGTTGCTGCTGAGTTACTTGAAATTTATGCCAATAGGAAAATGGCTAGAGGAAGAAGGCATATAGCCAATCAAACTGATTATGAAAATTTTTGCGATGGTTTTGAATACATCCTGACCAAGGATCAAGCAAAAGTCATCGAGGATGTTCTCAACGATATGGCTTCAAGTAAATCAATGGAAAGATTGGTCTGTGGAGATGTTGGCTTCGGCAAAACAGAAGTCGCACTAAGAGCAGCTTTCACTGCTTCCATCAATGGCTTCCAAGTAGCTATTCTTGTGCCAACAACTCTTCTAGCTCGGCAACATTTTGAAACTTTCAGTGAGCGTTTTTTAAACTGGCCTATTAATGTAGACATACTTTCAAGGCTCCAAACATCTAAAAAAAATCAACAACTAAGAAAAAATATACAAGGCGGGTACGCCGACATTGTCATAGGAACGCACGCTTTATTGTCTGATAAAGTAGTATTCAAGAATCTTGGTCTGGTTATTGTTGATGAAGAACATCGTTTTGGAGTTCGCCACAAAGAAAAACTTAAAGGTATGAAAGAAGATGTTGATTATCTGACACTTACAGCAACACCGATTCCCAGAACACTAAATATGGCTATAGGTGAGCTGAAAGATATTTCAATGATTGCAACTCCTCCAGAAGGTAGGATCCCAGTAAAAACATTTATCAGCCAGTGGGATAAAGACCTTATCCGTGAAGCATGTCAAAGAGAAATTAATCGGGGCGGACAGATTCTTTTTATCCACAACAAAATTGATGGTATTGAGAATATTGCTGAAAGCATCAAACAAATTATGCCAGAAATCTCACTAGAAATGGCACATGGACAAATGAAAGAAAAATCTCTTGAAAAAGTAATGATGCAATTCTACCACAACGAATGTGACATTCTATTATCTACATCAATCGTTGAAAGTGGTCTAGACATACCCAATGCCAATACCATAATCATCAATAAAGCTGATCGATTCGGTTTGGCACAACTTCACCAACTCAGGGGTCGTGTTGGGAGATCAGAAAGACAATCCTATGCTTATTTGATCGTTCCACCAAAAAATCAATTGACAACGGAGGGAACCCAACGTCTTGAGGCCATTGAAGCTATTGAAGATTTGGGTGTGGGTTTTATTTTAGCTACACACGACCTTGAAATAAGGGGTGCCGGTGAAATATTAGGAGATGAACAAAGTGGTCAAATTCAAAAAATTGGCTTTAATCTCTATAGAGATATGCTCACTCAAGCCGTCAATTCTCTTAGAGATAGTTCCAGCACACCAAGCTTGTCAGTCTCTTGTGATATCAATTTGAATATTCCAGCATTGATCCCAGAAAATTATATGCCTGATGTCCACCTCAGGCTTACAATATATAAGAGAATTTCTAAAGCCAGATCCAAAATAGAAATCAATGGCATTAAACTTGAATTAATTGATCGTTTCGGAGATTTGCCAAGACCAACAAAAAACCTCCTCTTATTGGCACATTTGAGAAACAAGGCAAGCGACTTAGGTATTAATAAAATTAGAATAGACAAGAGATATGGAAGAATTTTCTTTGACCAATCCACATCGATAGCAACAACAAACTTGATTAATTTGATCGATTCAGAGCCTGAAACGTTCAAAATGTTTACTGATCAATCACTTGGTTTTAAAGGGAATTTCCCTCACATTGATGACCGGGTAACAAAACTTCGCTCCATTATAAGCTATTTTGAAAAAGATCCAATTTAGTCTTACTCTCCCCTAAATTGGATTCCGCATCATAGCTGTTATCCAACAGAGGCCTGAGAGAACTTGATTTTTCCTCAAGGTTCGTAAATTGTTCATCAGAGAAATTGAGTTTTGACAAACATTCAGAAACTGCCTGCATAGAATTACAAATCAAAACGAAATCGCAGCCCGCCTCTAGGGAATGATTAACTTTTTGCATCATTGATGATAAAAAATCTGTGCTCTTCATCATTAAGTCATCAGAAAAAATGATCCCATTGAATTGGAGTTCTCTCTGCAAATATTCTGTTAACCAATACCTAGAAAAAGTTGCAAGTTTTTTGTCGACGAGTGGGTACTTTATATGGGCAGTCATGATGCCTCTTAGGCCTTTACTTATTAGGATTTTATAAGGCTCTAGGTCTTTGATAATTGTCTGAATTGACCTTTGATCAACAGGTGTATTTTGATGCGAGTCTTCTTTTACAAAGCCATGACCTGGGAAATGTTTTACAATGCACTGCATCCCAATGTCTTGAAAGCCATCAAAAAATGATGAAGCTAAATGACCGACTATTTTGGGATCACTATGGAAGGATCGACTGCCAATGATATCTGAAACTCCATAATCTATATCTAAAACAGGAGCAAAACTAAAATCTATACCGACATTCATGAGTTCAAGCCCTAGAATTTTTGCAGCATAATATGCTGCTTGCATTGCAATTTGATCCGATTGATCATACATTTTGCCTAAAGATCTCATCTCAGGAATTGGATAGAAATCATCTTGAAATCTTTGTACTCTGCCACCTTCCTGATCAACACATACAAATAAGCTAGGATATTTTAGCGCCTTGATAGAATCGACAAGCAATTTCAACTGATCCTTGTTTTGGTAATTTCTGGAAAATAAAACAACACCGCCAATAAGATCATTCAGTAAGATTTGTTCTTCATCACTGGAAAGTTCTGTGCCTTCAATGGAGATAAATAATGGACCTAATCGCATTGCAATATTAATTATTATTCAATATGAACAGGAGTGCCGACAACAACGGCATCAAAAATATCTTTGACATCATTATTGCTCATGTTGATGCATCCCTTGGAACCCGGAATTCCTAAAATATTTTGATCTGGCACTCCATGGATATAGACAAAACGCTGCATAGTATCGACATCACCGAGTCTATTTTTTCCAATTTCTACTCCGCTCAGCCAAAGAATCCTTGTTAAAATCCAATCACCCTCTTGGAAATTATGTCGCTTGTCGGAAAATACTTCACCCGTTGATCTTCGCTCTTTAAAGATTGTGCCCAATTTTTGACCATCTCCAATTTTTGCTCTGATAATGTGCTTACCTCTTGGGGTACAGAAGCTATTTTTCACTTCACCAGGCCCATATTTTGAAGTAGAGATCAAATATATTTGCACACCTTCAGGACCAATTAACTCAAGTGTTTGGGAACAAATAGAAATTCTAATCCTTGTAGTCACAAAAATAAAACTAGCTTTGTTCCTCCCATCTTTTAAGGAATACCTCAAAATGTTTCTCATCGGTGTCTTTGAGCATTATTCTGAATTGCTTTAATTTACTGGAAAGCTGATCTTCAGACAATTTGCCAATCATTGCTTGGTACTTGAGAAAAACTAGATATGTATTGAAAACATCAAAATCACAATAGTTACTAATACCTTCCCTATTGCCTTCAAGATAGGAATCCCAAACCTGATTTCCTTGTAAATTGATTTTTCCTGGGAACCCAAGCCCTTTGGAAACTTCATCTAGGCTACCCTGTCCTGTTGGATGATGACCGGATAAAGAGTCTTTAACATCTATGTGCCAAGATTCTTTTTGCCAATAGGATGATGCATCCACCTGATTGAATAAAGCTCGATAATTCAGTACAGGTAAATCAAATAAAAGACCATTCCAAGTTACTAAGCAATAATCTTCCTCTTCAAGTGTGTTGTAAAAACTTTGAATAATTAATTTTTCATCGTCCCCATTACCAGCTAATGATTTGAGTTCCAATGCATCTTCAGCATCAGTTAACACCGAAATTGAAATCACTTTTTGGAGATAGAGAGGTAAGAATTCCTTTCCTGTTTTCTGTTGCTGCTGAAAAAACATAGCACGACCAATGTCTTCATTGTCTAATCCATCGAGATTAAGAAATCGCCTACCATAATCAAGATCCGGTATGGTTTCGACATCAAATATCAAATAGTTCATTTCAATCTTTCTCTAAAACAACAAACGCTTGAGCCCAATGACCTTCGTCTGTCAGGCTAATATGTGAGTTGGTAATATTTTTTTGCTGAAGTAGTAACTGGATTTTCTTAGAAAATATTAATTTGGGCTTCCCTGTTTTGTGTTTAACAACACCGATATCTTTCCAGATGATACCTTGTGAAAATCCTGTTCCAAGGGCTTTAACTGCAGCTTCTTTGCCGGCAAACCTGTTTGCCAAAAATTTTACTGGATTGGGCTCAGAAAAAAAAAGCTCTCTTTCTTCAGAGCATAAAATTTTGTCGGCAAATCTTTGGCCATATTTCTCGTTGAGCTTCTGTATTCGTTTTACGCTTACCAAATCAATGCCAATACCAAATATGCCCATCATCTGGCATCCATCATGATTTTTTTTAGGCTGCTAACAGCCTTTGCCATTCCCAAATCAACTGATTTTGCAACAATGGCATGTCCAATATTAAGTTCTAGGATTTCTTCTATTGATGCTATGGGCGATGTGTTTTCGTAATTCAGTCCATGTCCTGCGTGCACTTTTAAGCCTATTCTAGTCCCATGTATAGCACACTCTTTAATTCGATTTAATTCATATTCTTGGTCATTATTATTAACCGCATCAGCGTAAGTTCCTGTGTGCAACTCAACCACTTCTGCACCCGCCAGATGACTTGATTCAATTTGTCTTGGATCCGGGTCAACAAAAAAAGCTACTCGAATACCCGATTTTTTTAGTTTTGCCGAAGCTTGTGATAATAGATCTATTTGATCCATTACATTCAAGCCTCCTTCAGTTGTTAATTCTTCTCTTTTCTCTGGAACCAAACAACAATCAGATGGTTTTATTGAACAAGCAAAATCGATCATTTCTCTGGTTAATGCCATTTCCAAATTTACCCTGGTCCTGGTTAAACGAACCAATCTTTCCACGTCACGATCCTGAATGTGTCGCCTATCTTCTCTTAGGTGAATCGTGATGCTGTCAGCACCGTGTTCTTCTGCGATCAGAGCCATCTCAACCGGGTCTGGATACTTAGTCCCCCTTGCTTGACGCAAAGTTGCGATGTGGTCAATGTTTACTCCGAGTAATAATTTTTGTTTTCTTGTCATAATCAATATCCAATCATTTTTCATATGATATAACAACATCCAATTCGCTGATACTTGAAGCGGAAATGAATTTAGAATAAAGTAGCTTGACTTATTGACTGGGGATAAACAATGACTAAACTTTCTCAATTTGCAACCGTTGATCCTTTCGATGGCATGAATAGTAAAAATCCAGGAAAAGCTCAAAATCTGCTTAATGGTGAATGGCTGGATACGCCAAAGTATTTTGATAATATTCCAGATCCCCTTACAGGAGAATATTTTATAGATATCCCAGATACTGAGGACCTTTCTGACTTCATTCAAAATCTTGAGAAATGTCCTAAAAGTGGCCTGCACAATCCACTAAAAAATAATGAACGTTATGTCATGTTGGGAAATGTTTGTGCAAAAGCTGCTGCACTTCTTGGCGATCCAGAGGTAGAAGGCTTCTTTGTACGTCTGATACAAAGAGTTATGCCAAAAAGCGACAATCAATGCTTGGGTGAAGTGAGAGTTACAAGAACTTTTTTGGAAAACTTTGCAGGTGACGGTGTTCGTTTCCTGGGAAGAAGTTTTTCAAATCCAGGAGACCATCTGGGTCAAGAATCTTCAGGCTATAGATGGCCATTTGGATCTGTTGTAATCATAGCTCCTTTTAACTTTCCACTTGAAATTCCTGCATTGCAATTCTTGGGTGCACTGTTCATGGGAAATCGACCTTTAATCAAATCTGCAACAACGGTCGGCATTGTTTTTGAGCAATTTCTAAGACTTTTAATTCACTGTGGCCTTCCTGCAACTGACTTTGACATGATTCATTGCCGGGGTTCAAAAATGGGTAAATTGATTTCTGATGCTAGCGATAAAATAAGAATGGTTCAATTTACTGGCTCCTGTGAAGTCGCTGAAAGAATTTCTGAGGACATGAACGGAAAAATTAGAGTAGAAGATGCAGGATTTGATTGGAAAATTATTGGACCAGACTATGACCCTTCTTGGAGTGATTATGTAGCCTGGCAATGCGACGAGGACGCATACAATGCCTCGGGTCAAAAATGTTCTGCCCAAAGTATATTATTTATTCACAAAAACTGGGAAAACGACCTCCTACCAAAATTAAAGCAACTGGCTGAACGAAGAAAACTAGAAGACCTCAGTATTGGTCCTATATTAACGTGGAATAATGATCAATTATTTGATCACATTAATGGTCTACTGAAAATACCTGGTGCCACTTGTTTATTTGGTGGAACTGAACTTAAATCTCACATGATCCCAAAAATCTATGGTGCGATTATTCCAACTGCAATTCTCATCCCAGTAGATCAACTCCTAGGCAAGGATTTTGACCTGATAACGAGTGAAGTTTTCGGACCGGTCCAAGTTCTGGTTGTGTATGAAGACAAAGACCTGTCAAAGGTCATGGAAGCTCTGGAAAAAATTCAACAAAACCTCACTGCTGCAATAGTAAGCAATGACGTGCATTTTCAACAAAAAGTCCTAGGAAGCACTGTCAATGGAACCACTTATGCAGGAATGAGGGCTAGAACAACTGGAGCTCCTCAAAATCACTGGTTTGGTCCAGCTGGAGACCCGAGATCAGCAGGTATTGGCACCCCGGAAGCCATCATAACTACTTGGAGTGGGCATAGGGAGATTATTAAAGATATCGGTCCCCTTGATCCAAATTGGGAGATTCCTGAAAATTTATAGAAAGAAATGAAGAGCACCCTCCAGAAAGATTTGATTCATAAGGAATTAAAATTCGGTGCAGATACCTATAAACCCCTTCCCGTGGTCTTGTCAAAAGGCTCAGGTGTATGGGTTTGGGATGTGGATGGAAATAAATACCTCGATATGATGTCCGCTTATTCAGCAGTGAGTCACGGACATTCTCACCCCGAGCTGATTAAAGTTTTACGGGAACAATCCGAACGCTTAGTACTTACCTCTAGAGCTTTTTATTCTGAGACTCTTGGAGCATTTCTGGAAAAATTGACAGAGATTTCAGGTTTCGAAGTTGGTTTGCCTATGAATACAGGTGCGGAAGGAGTGGAAACAGCCATTAAAGCTGCCAGAAGATGGGGCTATAAAAGCAAAAAAATACCTCCCAACAAGGCTGAGATTATAGTTGCTGATCAAAATTTTCATGGCAGAACAACCACAATCATCAGTTTCTCCTCAGACAAAGAATCCAAAGATAATTTCGGTCCCCTCACCCCAGGATTTAAGACGGTAAAATTCGGTTGCATTGACTCACTTCAGTCTGCGATTACTGAGAATACTGCAGCTTTACTTGTAGAACCCATTCAAGGTGAAGCTGGAATTGTTATCCCAGATCCATCTTGGTTACCAAAAGCTCGTAAGCTCTGTACGGAAAACAATGTGCTTCTAATCTTAGACGAAGTCCAATCAGGGCTTGGGAGAACGGGAAAAATGTTTGCCTACGAACATTCTTCGATAAGACCTGATGGATTGATTTTAGGAAAAGCATTGGGTGGTGGTTTACTTCCAGTGTCTTGTTTTCTGAGCAGCAAAGAGGTCATGCAGTGGTTTGTTCCCGGATCCCACGGCTCAACATTCGGGGGGTTTTCATTAGCAGCAGCCATCGGAAAAAGATCCATTGAAGTCATAGAAGAGGAACAACTTGCACAAAACAGCATGAAACTTGGAAACTATTTTCTAAATCAATTGAAGGAAATATCCAGCCCTATTATCTTGGAAGTCCGCGGTAAAGGCCTTTGGATTGGTGTTGAAATCGATGCCAAGATAATTTCTGGTAGGGAATTGAGTAAACGTTTACTGACC
>UINC01000145.1_pt1 | contig 16211 bp, 16 predicted proteins | sample 5385821 | NCBI WGS metagenome assembly UINC01 (sample SAMEA4666929, study PRJEB26691) | marine metagenome | isolation source: Pacific Ocean | place: Pacific Ocean | collected 2011-10-13 | reverse complement strand
CGAAATAGGATACCGTTACACCACCAGCGTTTGTAAGAATATCTGGTATGACAGGGACACTCTTTTTCCAAAGATTTTCAGCGGCTTTTTGTGTTACTGGTCCATTTGCTGCCTCTATGACAAACTTACACTTCAAAGTATCAACATTATCTTTATTGATAGCGCCTCCCAGTGCCGAAGGAATCAGGAAATCACATTCCAGAGCCAATAATTCATCATTGGTTATTTTCTTCCCCTGTCCACTTCCCTTAATGGTTTTATTCTTATAATTATAGTCGAATAGGCTTGAAATCTCAAGTCCATCCACTTCATATACACCTCCAGTGACATCACTTACTGCAATTATCTTACATCCATACTCATTAAGGAATTTGGCTGTAAACGATCCCACATTGCCAAATCCTTGTATAACAACGGTAGATTTATCCAGGTCTACATCCCATTTTTTAGCAGTTTCTCTCACTGTTATTGCAGTACCCTTTCCAGTGGCGTGTTCTCTACCTTCAGATCCCCCAAGCTCAAGAGGTTTTCCGGTTACAATCGCAGGTGTATAGCCATGTGCTTGACTGTATTCATCCATAAACCATCCCATTACCTGTGCGTTTGTATTAACATCTGGGGCAGGGATATCAATATTTGGACCAATTACAGGATCGATTGCCCTGAAAAATTTTCGTGATAACCGTTCGAGCTCATAAATACTGTATTCACTTGGATTTATCGCAATTCCACCTTTCCCTCCGCCATAGGGGATATCCAGCAGTGCTGTCTTCCAAGTCATCAACGTGGCTAGTGACCTTACTTCTGCAAGGTCAACGTGAGGGTGGTATCTAATCCCACCCTTAAAGGGACCCCTGGTGTTATTATGCTGAACCCGGAAACCTAACAAACTTGCAACCTCACCATTGTCTCTCCTGAAAGGCACCTCCACTGTGAGCTCTCTATCTGGCATCTCCAGGGCCCCCGCTATATTTGGTTTGAGTCCAAGAAGTTCTACAGCTCTTTCATAAGCTCCTGATGTGGCGTTAATACTTGATGTTTTTTTAGACATATTTTTACTTCCTATTCTGTTGGATTAGATTTAATAAAAGATGTAGTCAAAAAATTTAATTTTATTATAAAAAATGTGATTTAATATTAATGGGAAATCTTTAACAAAACAATTATGAAACTGCTCAGAATAAGGGAAATTTCTCAAGACAGAATGCTGGGTCTGTTTTTTGTCCAAAACGAATAACACCAGAAATACAATTGGTGGAACCGTAATAACAATGATAAACAGCACCAATAATAGTGTAAGGGCAAATTGTTGAAACATCATTCTTTAACAATCAAGACGGGACATTTGCAGTTTTCCATCACTTTAAGAGGTTTACTGCCTTTGAAAAATTTTACCAATGGACTTTTTGTTGATGATCCCATAACTATAATGTGGTTATCTCCAGCAATTGTGCTCATTGTTTCTACGAATTTTCCATGCTCCAAGCGAATTTCGTTTTCAACACCGGAACGACGCAGGAATTTGTCCGCCCAAGCGGAAGCCTTTTTACAATTTTCCCTGAAATCAGTCGTACTTGATACGGTGACTGCAGTTGTATAAAGATCAAAGGCCTGGGCAACACGGACACCATACTTTACTGCTTTTCTGGTATTCGGAGCATCATTGACTGCTAGCAACATTTTATACTGACCATCTGGTTGATAATTCTTGACTACAAAAATAGAACTGTCAATATACTGAATTAAGTCATGAGCCATACTACGCTTTTTACTGGCCCCAATTATCGTTATATCGAAGGCTCTTTTATTAACTTCATCACGCAATTGTTGAATAATATCACCATTGCGCAGGATGAGCCCTACCTCCTGGGTATGATTTCCTTCTAAATATACTTCACAGCGGTCCTCGTCAGTTTGCACCAGTTTTCCAATATTAAAACCTTCTCCTTCTGATTCCGTAGAGAGATATCCATTATCTGCTAAATATTTGAAAGCCCAAGCTAACACATCCACACCTTGTCTGTCTAATTCCCAATTTTCTAAATTTTCCTGGGCTAAATGAACTCCTGAAGTACTGAAGGCACTTATTTTTTCACCAACATACACAATCGTTACTGCCGCGTTGAATGCTTTGGCAACACGCATACCCAATCGTAATGTTGGTTCAGAATATTCCTTACTTCCTATTGCAATAAGAAACTTCATGAGAGTAATGGCCAGTATAAATTTGAAACCAGAAAAAGGACAGCCATAGACATAATAAACAGCTTCCATCCTGCTTTCAGGTAATCGTTGGATTTAACTAAACCGCTAGAATGTATAATCATACAGGTGGGCGAAGCTACTATTGTTAAATATGCAAATGCCGATGCAATAGAGGCAGAAATCCCCAGTATAATAGGATTGCCACCCATATCCAAAATAATGGGGCCCAAAACAGCCACCGTAGCAGCATTACTTAATAAATTGGTTAAAACTCCAGTTAAAAACACAGAAATAAACCAGTGTAAAACATCCACATTTTGTACCACACTGCCCAAGCCTGTAATTGCCAGATTGGCAACCCATTCAGCTGCGCCTGTTTCCTTCATCTGTATTCCTAAAGAAATGGCGGCACCAAATAAAATAATTACACCCCAATTTGTATTTCGATTGATATCTTTCCATTCAATGAGTCCAAATGATAAATACAGAAAAACTCCAATCAGCGCAACAATCCCTAATCCCAATACAGGACTTAAAAAGACCCAACCAAAAAATACAGCAATGAAAATTGCTATAGCTAAAATTTGGTTGCCGGTCATCTTCCCTGTTTTGGTTACATCTATTTTTAATTTTCTTACAGCAGAGTCCAGGATAGTTTGTTCTGGTCGAAAAGTGAACCATAAAATAATCACAGCAAGCGGAATCTCTAAAATTAGCATCGGATAAGCATATTTAATCCATTTCAGATAAGAAATATTACCTAATCCAAATTCTGAGATATAACCGATCATGATCACATTTCTCCCGCCACCGGAGGGTGTACCAATAGAACCCATAGCACAACCGTAAGCAATGGAAAATAGTAAAAGTTTAGCCAGTGTATGTACGACAGCTTTGTCCTCGCTTGTATTACGCACCAAAGTTAATGCCACAGGAAGCATCATTGCCGCCACAGTATGCTCACCTATAAATGATGATAAAATAGCGGAAATGGCAACAAAACCAAAAACAATTCGCCATGTTTTATTTCCCGTCATTCTAATTATCCCTAAGGCAAGGCGTTTATCCAAACCCTGACTCACTATGGCAACCGCGAGCATGAGCGAGCCCATAATAAAAAAAACAGCATCACTCATAAAAGATTCCGCAACGCCGTTTGGTGTATCTATTCCAAAAATAACTTCTAAAATCAAAATAAGAATTGCTACTGCCGGCAAAGGAATCACTTCTCCAATAATCAAGATCAAGGCAATAACAACAATGATCAGCGTGCGATGCCCTTCGGGAGTAAGTGTTGTTGGGGACGGTATATAAAAAAGAAGGAGGCTAATGACAAAGGTGAAAATCAGCCACCGTTTGCGGGTAACCCAGAATAAAAAATTAGAGAGGAAGTTGTGTGAAAATCCTAACATAGACGTTTACAATTTAATATTGTTGACAATTCAGTGTGCACATTCACTCGGAATTCGCGAACCATCTTCCAGTATCGCCCATTTCCATATAGGAATCCGTTTTTTCAGTTCAACAATAAACCAGGACATAGAATCAATTCCTTCCTGACGGTGTTTGGACCAAATCACCACATGAAGACTAGTTTCTCCTACCTTTACTTTCCCAACGCGGTGTTTACAAAACAAATCATGGACAGGAAACCTCTTCACTGTGTTTTCAGCTAAATTTCTTAATTCAGTTTCTGCCATCCCTTCATATTGCTCATATTCCAATGCGGTAATATTTTCACCATGTTCCTTTGCACGGACGCGTCCGTTAAATACCAATTCCGCCCCATCCTGAGTGCGGGAATCATCTGATGGAAAGGGTGTAATGGGTCCTTTTACTATTTCAATTTTAATCATCTATCCCCCCTGCACTGGCGGAATAAAAGCTACTTCATCCCCATTTTTAAGTTCAATCTCTTTCGGTATATATTTTTGATTTACCGCAATCCTTAAGGTGACTTCATCCAATTTACCTTGCGCTTGATTCCGCACCAGTTCTTCCAGTTCTGCGGAAGTTGTACCCGGTTCCAATGCCAGGCTCATTTCATCCTTGCCCAGGACATATTTCACTTGGGAAAAACATTTTACCTTTACCTGTATCATAATTCGATCGTTTGGATTGTTTGATTCATGCCGTCATACACCAGAAGTTTCCCCGCCAGATTTGGTTCAATCCCTACAATAAGTTTTACGGCTTCAAGTGCTTGGATATTTCCAACAATTCCTGGTACCATTCCCAATATGCCGGCATCCGCGCACGTATCACCACCTGATGGAGGATCGGGAAATAACTCACTATAACCAGAACTTCCATTGACATTCAAAATCGCAACCTGACCTTCATAACGATACAAACCACCATATACCATGGGAACCCCTGATTCTTTGGATAATCTGTCAATTAACAGTCGTGTTTGAATATTATCAGTTGCGTCAATAATAATATCTGCATCTCTTACAAAATTTATCCCATTGTCTTCATTCAAAAACACATCAACTATTTCAACAACTGCATCCCCATTCAATTTTTCTAACTTCTCTTTTGCTGCTTCCACTTTCAATCGGCCAATATCTTCAACACCATACAAAGGCTGGCGATGCAGATTGGAAAGTTCCACTTTATCTCCATCGATAATTTTCAGTTTGCCGACACCTGCGATGGTAAGCGATTGTGCCGCAGGGCAACCAAGTCCGCCCATGCCAACAATTGCAATCGTAGCACTCAAAAGTCTTTTTTGTCCATCCAGCCCAATTTCGGGCAGTACTGTTTGCCTGGACCAACGACTCAAATCTTCCTTTTCCGATTGAAATTCAATCCACGCCTGTACACCACCTAAAAGACTAAAAGTATTTTCCAGTTTTTGCTCAACAATAATTCCTTCGGTCACGATCCCAAATTGACAAACCAGTACCGTATCATCTCCAGTTTCCAGAATGGAGTTGGCATCAGCAATAACAGGGTTTAGCCCAGTTAATGGAAATTCATTTCGATGTTCCTCCGGACGCATATCCACAACTGTAAAAGATTTTCCATTATCCATCCATTGCTGCAATTCCTGTGGAGTAATGATCATTTAATATTTTTCCAGGGTAAAACATTAATACGGATTTCTTCGCCCGGTTGCAATGAACTTTCTCCTGTTTCGGATCCTAAAATGCAGTTGGCTTCCAAGGATGACGAAAGCATATGAGAGCCCATTTTGGAGGACGGCTTACATACCAGCTTTCCATCTTCCATCCAGGCTTTACCAAACAGGAAGCGACATTTAACTTTTTCCCGGGGGAAAGATGCCTTCAATATACCGGTTAAAAAGTTTTGTTCAGGTTTTCCCATCATGACATCCAGCACCGGCCAGACCCATTCCATAAACCCGATGTAAGACGATACGGGATTCCCCGGCAGGCCAAATATGAGTGTGGATTCACCCGTTCCAAAAAAGAATGGCTTCCCCGGTTTCTGGGCAACTTTCCAGAAATGTTCCTGCACACCCAATTCCATGAGAACATCCCGTACATAATCAAACCGTCCCATGGATACACCGCCAGAAGAAATGACCATATCACAGGTTTTCAACGCTTTCGATAAAAATGCACGCAACGGTTTTCTATCGTCTTTAATCACATCCCGCATGATGACTTCCGCCCCGGATTTTTCAGCCAACTCTGCAAAAATATAGAGATTGGAATTATAGATTTGTCCCGGTTTTAATTCAATCCCCGGCTCCACCAATTCATCCCCTGTACCAAAGATAGCAATGCGCGGTTTTTGCGCCACAGAAATTTCTCCATATCCAAAAGTAGCCAACGTGCCTATTTCATTGGGTGTAATGTGTGTACCTTTGAGGATCAGCACATCTCCATTTTGAATTTCTTCTCCTTTTTTGCGAATATGTTTCCCGATTTTGGCTTCCTGAAATATCTGAACTGAATCTGTATCGGAAAATCCGCTGGTATCTTCCACCATAGCAATTGCATCGGCACCATTTGGAATTATCGCACCGGTCATACATTGAGCACATTCACCGGGGCCAAGAGTGATATCACCAGGGGAACCTGCGGAGCTCACACCTACCATTTTCAATGTGACAGGCAATGACTGGTCTGTACCTTTTGTATCAACTGCGCGAACCGCGAACCCATCCATGGCAGAATTATCAAAGCTGGGCATTGGAAACGTTGCTATAATATCCTGCGCAAGAATCCTATTCCCGGCATCCTTCAATAAAACGGTTTCAGTGCCTGACAATAGAATATGTTTATGAATGATGGATTTAGCTTCTTTAATAGGTATCATAGAATTTTCCTTAATAAAAAGATGATGGCAATAATGATTACTGCCCCCATGATTTTTTGAATGGTTTTCGCTTCATATTTGGATGATCCAAAATAAGACCCAGCAAATCCCCCTACAATCACGGCACCAGCAAAAGGAAGAATAAAGTCAAGATCAAAAGTGCCTTCCTGAGCTCTGGCAATAACTCCTGCCAAGGAATTCACCCAGATAAACACAGCTCCGGCGGCGGCAGCCTCCTTTTCACTTCCCAGACCAAACATGATAATCAATGGCACCAGATATATCCCGCCGCCGACCCCAACAGTTCCGGCTACAAATCCAAGAACAGCTCCCAAGCCTAAAATAAAAACCCACTTTATTACACCAGATAATTGGAAGGAAAACTTTAGGTTGTTAAGGAAATAAATTCTTATTACCACCATTATAAGTGTCATTAATAACAACAGTTGAAATATGTCCTTGGACAATATCAATGTTCCCGCTAAATAGGCCGAGGGAATGGACGTGACCATAAACGGTACAATTAAACTCATCCGGCCATGGCCGTTACGCCAGAAGTTTATCACACCGATAGAGGTAACAATCAGGTTTAAGGTTAATGATGTGGTGGGAATGATTTGGTAACTGATTCCAAAAATCGCCATGAGTGCAGTATAGGACGATCCGCCACCTAATCCAACACTAGAATAGATGAAAGCAACTAATAAAAACAATAATGGGAGCAAGTATTCCATTAATGTTTTTCACCCTTCATCATGTGAAACGAATGAAAAATAGTTGGAATTAACACCTTTAACGCATCCTTGACCGCACCTGTGCTTCCAGGTAGACAAATGACAATTGCCCCGTTTATAACTCCAGCTGTCAGCCGTGACAGCATGGCTGTTTTTACTTTGCCGCGGCCATATGCGTGGAGTGCTTGCTCAATACCAGGTAATTTGGAGTCAAATTTATTCTCCACCAATTGAAGGGTCAAATCACGTGGACCCAGTCCAGTGCCGCCTGTGGTTATAATCAGTTCCACACCATCTTTTATCCAGGATTCAATCGTTGGTATGAGTTCTTCAGATCCATCTGGCAATACCTTTTGATGATCCGCTTTACAACCAGAATCAGCAAAACCTTTGACCAGTATGGGACCGGATTTATCTTCACTCTTATCTGCAGAAATACTGTCACTCATGGTAATGATTCCAACGCTGGGCCGATACTCAACCGCATGATCCGATTTTCCGCCAATCTTTTCCACCAGCTTGATTGCACCGATGGTCATGGTCTTATCCACAGCCTTACACATATCATACATTGTCAGGGCTGCGGTAGAAACAGCTGTGAGCGCTTCCATTTCTACGCCTGTGGCTTCCCGTGTTTTAACAATCGACCGGATTATGACTAGCTCCCTACCCAGCTCAAATTCCAGATCTACAAATGAGAGATTCAGCTGATGACACATTGGGATAATTTCGGCTGTTTTTTTCGCCGACTGGATGCCCGCTATCTTGGCAGTGGTCAGCACATTTCCTTTTGGAATTAAATCATCCTTTATTAATGCAATCGTAGCTTGTTGAAGATGGATTTTTCCCTCAGCTTTCGCCATACGTTCTGTGACAGTTTTGTCTGTCACATCTACCATTTTAACATCTCCTTTGGAATCTAAATGGCTGAATTCATTCATATTGTTTATCCTCCAATTTGCGTCATTGACTTCCGACTGTTGCTTCCCGATCTCTGAGCTGTCCATCCGTCAAATAATTTTTTCCACATAGCCGATAATATTAACTCTTTCATTTCTTCCTCCGTACCCCCTGAGCGCATTAAATCTCTCAGATTAAATTCATTATGTGCATAGAGACAATTTCGAATTTTCCCATCCGCGGTGATACGAATACGGTTACAATTTCCACATAAGTTTCGTGAATATGAGGGTATGACCGCGACTTTTCCTGCATAATCTGGCACTTGAAAAACGGAATATTCCGTAGCAGTTCCATCAGTTATTTTTATATTTGGAAAATGATCCTTCAGTTCTTTTTGGATATGTTCACTGCTAAAAAATTTTCCCGTTTTCCAAATCTGATGGGCATCAAATGGCATTAATTCAATAAATCGAACTGTCAGAGGGTAATTCTTCGTCAATTCAACAAATTCAACAATTTCATTATCATTAAAGCCGCGCAGTGCAACTGCATTAACTTTAATGGATGGGATTCCGACAGTTTTTGCAGCTTCCAATCCTTCCAGGGCACGCACCACCTCATCCCGACGAGTGATTTGGATATATTTTTCGGGATTCAAAGTATCAATACTGATATTGATACCAGATAAACCAGACCTTTGCAGGGTTTCCGCAAACCGATTAAGTAAAACACCATTCGTCGTCATATGGACTGAATCAATCCCCGATATCATTGAAGTATTTTCGATAAGTTTTACTATGTCCTTTCTCAAAAGGGGTTCGCCACCTGTAAAACGAATTTTGTTTACACCTAATTCTGAGACAACCGTGACAATTCGCAATATTTCTTCTGTTGTCATTATTTCATTTTTAGGTTTAAATGGTATTCCCCCTTCCGGCATACAATATATACAGCGCAGATTACACATTTCATTCAGGGCTATACGTAAATAGTTAAAGGTACGACCAAAGCGGTCGATCAGGATGCGCGGATAAATCCCAGCATCAGGGCTGGCTGAAGATAGGTTTGTTCTATTTCCCATTTTCTCATTCCAATTCATCCCGAATGATTTCGGGAATCGGGAGCTAATGCGGCTGTTTCCGGCTACACCGTATCGGTCTCACATCCTATTCCCTTATGAGAACTTAGATGTTTTGACTCAGAGAACTGCTATGACAAAGTAGCTTAGATAATGTTTTCTATGGAATCTTTTTCACAATCCAATTTTTGAATCCGATTTTGATGACGTCCTCCTTCGAAAGGTTCTTTCAACCAGAGATCAATAATATAGATAGCTTTGGAGAAAGTTAAAAACCTGGCACCAAGGGAAAGTATATTTGCATTGTTATGTTTTCGGGAAAGTATCACTATCTCTTCTAATTCACCATAATATACAGCAGCGCGAACACCTGTCACCCGATTTGCTGCCATTGCTTCTCCTTGTCCTGAGCCACCCATAATAATTCCAAAACTATCGGGATCTTTTGCGACAGCGCGAGCTGCAGGAAAAATGAAATCGGGGTAATCATCCTGTTTATTATATTCTAAGGCTCCATGGTCTGTAACTTTATGACCATTTTCTTGAAGAAATTTTTTAATCTCTTCTTTTAATGCGAATCCGGCATGATCTGTTGCAAGGTGGATTTTCATTATTCCCTTTATAAAAGTGATGCTATATATTCACGAATTCGAGATTCCACCTGACCAGCGGTAAAACCAAATTCGTTTGCTAAATCTGTCCCTGGTGCACAAGTCCCAAAATGATCTAATCCAATCTTAATTCCATTTTGTCCAACATATTTTCCCCACCCAAGAGTCACTCCTGCTTCCAAGGACACTGTTAAACATCCCCGAATTGGAATGACTTCATTTTTGTACTCAAGTGATTGCTTATCAAATAATTCCCAGCAGGGCAAACTCACAACCATAATTTGTTTATCCGTCATATTTTCTGCCACTTTCAGGGCTAAGGACACTTCTGATCCTGTAGCTATCAAATTAATCTCAGGTTTTGCACATTCCTTGATTATATAACCACCCCTACGAACCCCCTTTTCAATTTTTTTAATGGATTTCTGAAAGACCGGCACACCCTGTCTTGTCAATAAAAGAGCGCTGGGATTGTTTTTGGATTCCAGCGCTAATTTAAAGCAAATAGCCGTTTCTTTAGCATCAGCAGGACGGAATACCTGCAAATCTGGAATAGCTCTTAATGCCATGGTATGTTCCACCGGCTGATGGGTGGGACCATCCTCTCCAACATAAAAAGAATCATGGGTAAATTCATGAATGACCCGAATCTTCTGCAGTGCACCAAGACGCAAAGCAGGACGGCTGTAATCAGAAAAAACAAGAAATGTTCCTCCAAAAGGAATTATGCCGGAATGAAGAGCCATTCCATTTAGAATTGCAGCCATGGGAAATTCTCTTACTCCAAATGCAAGATTGCGCCCAGAACGATTATCTTTCTGAAAATCTCCATATTGTTTTGCAAAACCACCTGTATAATTGGACGGTTCAAGATCTGCAGAACCCCCGATAATATTTGGAAGTTGTTCCGCAAATTTTTCCAGTGTTGTTCCAAAAGCTTTTCGTGTTGCCAAAGAAACACCATCATCAAATTCGGGAAAGTCTAATTCAGGAAGATTGCCCTCTATTACCTGAGTCCATAATTGATTAAAATCTCCATCTTTTCTAACGATTTCCAACGATTTTTTCCAGTCTTTCACTTGAGCTTCTAAATCCGAAAATCCTCTCTGAAAATACCTTTTGACTTTATCTGGAATAAAAAATGATTCTGGAGGAAGCCCCAGCAATTCTTTGGATGCATCAATCTCAGCCTGCGGAAGGGGTGATCCATGGGTGTTATGGTCTCCCTCCATAGAAGCCGTTCCTTTTGCCATAACAGTCTGTCCGATGATAATGCTGGGGCGATTAATAACCTGAGCCTTCTGAATTGCCTCCCGTATGGCGTGATGATCATGACCATCAATTGTTTGAACATGCCAATCAAATCCTTCAAATACAATTGCAATATCTGTTGATTCAGATCGATTTGTTTTTCCAGAAATCTGGGCTTTGTTTGAATCATAAAGCATGATCAGTTTTGACAATCTCCAGTGTCCGGCCAAGGCAGCCGCTCCAAGTGCAACCGGTTCCTGAAGATCTCCATCACTGGCCAAGACATAGGTGAAATGGTTAAGTAAATTAAATCCATTTTTATTATAAAGATTATCGAGAATTATTTCCGAAACCGCCATGCCAGTTGCCATTCCAACACCTTGTCCAAGAGGTCCCGTGGTAGCTTCCACACCCGGGATCTCCACTTCTGGATGACCTGGTGTTTTACTGTGGAGTTGACGGAAATTTTTTAAATCATCAATCGTCAATCTTTCTGAAAGATGTAATAACGTGTACAGGAGCATTGATTCGTGTCCCGCGGAGAGAACAAACCTATCCCTGGCAATCCAATCAGGGTCATGGGGATCCTGTTTTAAAAATTCAGTAAATAAAATATAGACAAAATCTGCTGACGACATTGGTCCTCCAGTATGACCGGAGTTCGCCTTTCTGACACCATCCATTACCAATCCCTTAATCACATTGACAGTGAATAAGTCTTTTTCCTCTGTCAACCAATCATTAAAAGTTGATAATTCACGAAATGTTCTCATGTCACACCTAAGGCCTTAAATTTCTGGATTGTTTGTACCGGGTTTTCAGATTGAAAAATTTCCGATCCTGCCACCAATATTTCTGCCCCTGCTTTCGCTATTTCTTCAGCATTTGTCAATTTTATTCCACCATCTATTTCTATGAGTATTCTATCCCTGAGACCAAATTTTATCAATCTCTGGTGGATATCTTTGATCTTTCTAGTGGAACTGGGAATATATTTCTGTCCGCCAAATCCGGGCTCCACGCTCATGATAAGAAGTAAATCAATCTGATCCAAAAAAGGTTCTATCATGGAAAAGGGAGTTTGTGGTTTTAAAGAAATTCCAATCTGTTTATTTGTTGATCGGATTAAATCAATGACCAGTCCCGGCTCCTCTGCAGCTTCTACGTGAAAAGTAATTCCATCTGCACCTGCATCTGCAAATGGCTTGATTAAATCTTCAGGATGCTCTACCATAAGATGTACATCCAGAAATATTTTTGTCAAAGGTTTTATAGATTTTACGACGACAGGTCCAATGGTCAAGTTTGGTACAAAATGATTGTCCATTACATCCACATGAATGTACTCTGCCCCACCTTTTTCGCAAATATCAAGGGCAGAATGCAGATGTGAAAAATCTGCAGATAAGATGGAAGGTGCAATTTTGATAGGATTTTTCGCCATTTATGCCGGTGGAGTTTACCTCTGCAAGATAAACATTTTCAATGACGAATCTTTAATCCCACTCAAAACCTGCAGTTTTCCCTGTATTTAAATTAATCTCAATAGAATTGTAGTCCTGTAGCTCCGGCAGGAAATAATACAACATTTTAAATTCCATCTTCTCATCTATCCAGACAGAATCCGGAGGTCCTAACGTCTCCACAACCAGTTTTTCTGATGGATATTTTTCCAGAAATGTCCAGACAGTGTAATCACTTTCATGTCCTTGAGGCAAATCCGACGAGATGCCGTTATCTACCGGACTTGATGGTGGTGATGAACAACCTGATAATAAAATAAAGACTACTAAAATAAATTGTTTCATTCCTTGGAAAGTAAGGATGGAAGAAGAGACAATCAAATAGTGGAATATCAATTTTTATCCTGATGTACACAAAATTTATATTAGATTGTTTTTTTCAAAGGAGATAAATAATGTCCGAGACACAACCCAAAAAAGACTTTTTTTCTGATGCAGAATTTTACACCAGTCCTGAGGCAAGGTCGCTTCGTATTCTATCTGAATATCTTGGCCCACGCCAACGGTTTTCACGAAATCATATCGAGGATACCATCGTTTTTTTTGGTTCTGCACGATTGGTTTCGAAACAGAAGGCAGAACAGGCACTGAAAAAAGCGTCTAAATCCCCTTCCAGACAAATGCGGAAAAAACTTGAACACGATTTAACCATGAGTCAATATTATGAGGACTCGAAAGCCTTAGCAAAAAAATTAACTTATTGGAGTAAAAAGAGAAAAAACTCTAAACATCGATACATCATCACCTCTGGTGGAGGTCCCGGAATTATGGAAGCAGCCAACAGGGGAGCTTCCGAGGCAAAGGGACTGACAATCGGTTTAAATATCACTGTGCCCCATGAACAATCCGGAAACAAATGGCTTACCCCAGAGCTATGCATGGAATTTCATTATTTCTTCATGCGAAAATTCTGGATGGCGTACCTTGCTAAAGCTTTAGTGGTGTTTCCCGGCGGTTTCGGAACCCTGGATGAATTGATGGAAATCCTGACTTTGATCCAGACTAAAAAAATAAAGAAATCCATACCCATTGTTCTCTATGGAAAAAATTTCTGGAATAATACAATAAATTGGGAATATCTCATAAAAGCAGGAACTGTGTCCAAAAAAGATTTAGATCTGTTTACTATTTGTGATTCCGTGGAAGACGCATTTACGTTTCTTACCACTAAAATCACCGGTACTCACACCGGACCAAATTTCTAACATTTATAATAAGAAATACAATTTTTTACCTTTCATTGTACTGAATAAATTCAAATAAGAAAAAAAATATTTTTAATAATTCCTTTATTTGAAAGAATATTCCTCTGTGTGTTGCTATTTCCCCATGTTCATACATATAGGATATTAGCAAACGGCTATCTGCCAAGCCATCTGCCAATTTTATTGATTCGGTATAAGGAGACATAGCATCATTAGCTCCGTGCATGACAAATACCTTTTGAGTGACCTGGTCACACCAGTATTTTGGAGAAATACTGATAAACTCATCTTGTAAATTTTTCCAAAATAAATCTATGATTCTCTCAATTTCAGAGCTGATCTCTCCTTTAAGTATATGAGTGATCAGTTCCTTCTCTTTCTCTGAGATTTTTTCCAATTCTGTATTAATGCCCTCCTGATCCTCTTGTGCACTTAGTTTGAGAATCCTTTGAGTAGTTATTGTATCATATCCCACATCTACTCTGGATAAATAGTTATGAAACAGTACAATTAAACCCCATTCATCTGCCTGTATTATTCTTTCAACTCCGTTAACAACCTCTAGTTTTCCGGTTAAAAGAAAGCGTAGCGCAGTTTCAATAGCATAATAGGTGCCATATACCAGCATTGACTTTGGCGGATGTTTTTGGAACTCATTTCTCAGGCTTGCTTTAAGAACCATGGCACCTCCAAAACTGATCCCTATTACAATTATCTTATTTTTATGTACATTTTCCCTCGTTTGTACCCATTGAAAAAAATGTCCTATCCAACTGATAATTTCAGAGGAAATTATTAACTTTTTCAAAGGAGGAATTCTTGGTAAAAATACCAAATAACCTGCATTCGACAGTACCTTAGCCAGCAAATTCATTGTAGGATGTTCTTCTGCAGATGGCGATGCTCCTGGATAAATTATTACTGTATGCTCAGTGAAAATTTTTGGATAAAATACCCGCATTGGTGTGCTTTCCTTATTCAGACCGGGATATGATTCGTTCGAGTGAACCAATTTCCTTAAATGTGAATTTTCTCCTCGAACTAATCCGGTTATGATTTTGGCAGTACGAAAAAATTTATTTAGTGTACTTGCCATTATTAATATTTCAGAAGAGAAAAACTAAAAATTATGTAAAGATTTATCTAAAATACTTTAAAGGTCAACTACCAGTGTAATTTTTTTTCCATTTCGTAGAACATCTACATTAATCCTCTGTCCCGGTTTGCATTCTTCCAGTCTATACATATAATCGTAAATATTCTTGACTGGTTTCCCATCCATTGCAACGATTACATCTCCCTTTTCCATGCCGGCACGCTTTGCTGGTTTATTGTTTATAACACCATCCACCCGGAGTCCTTCTCCTTCTTCGGATGAATAGTCCGGCATGATCCCAAGTGTAACTTTGAATCGGCGCCTGCCGGACGGTTGTTCTTTTGGACCTGCTTCCTGGTATACCAGCGATTCCGGTACATTTGCTGCCTCAATTATTAAATCATGCACAAATTCCGCAACTAGTTTTTCTCCAGAAAGATTGATTTTTTCCACATCATCTTCGGGGGTATGATAATCTTCGTGAACACCTGTAAAGAAAAATAATACAGGGATATTTTCAACATAGAAAGATGTATGATCTGATGGGCCATACCCTTCTGAAGAAAGTTTTACATTCAATTCTTCTCCTTCAGAAAATCGCTGGACAAGGTCACTTAAACCAACAGCAGTACCGGTTCCGCCAACTGTTATTGCTTTTGTGGTCGAATCCAAGCGACCAACCATATCCAGATTAAACATCAATTTGATCTTTTCTAAGTCTACCAATGGATTAATTACAAAATATTTAGAACCCAACAGTCCCATTTCTTCCGCTCCGAAAGAAAGAAACAGGATGCTTCTTTTCAATTTTGTTTGTTCTGCTTTCAGTTTTTCTATTATTTCAAGGATGGCAGCAACTCCCGAAGCGTTATCATCTGCACCATTATGAATTACCAATGTGTCTGGTCTTCGCGAACCGGAATGTGCACCTCCAAATCCCAGATGATCATAATGAGCACCAATAACAATAATTTCCTCTTTTAACCTCGGGTCACTTCCGTAGAGAATTCCTGCAACATTCTGAGTTGTAACCGTTTGCTTCACCAGATCGGTTGATGCTGTAATTTCTTCCTGTACGATGAAACTAACCGGTTTTCTGTCGCTGATCAAACGCTGTTCCAGTTGTGAAATAGTATAACCGCTTTCCTTGATGATTCTATTTGCTACAGATCGTTTAATGTGAATTGCATGAATCGCTGAACCGCTTTGGCTTTGGTCATACACAAGAGGAATTAGTTCATCAGTTTCGTCAAATTCCGGGCCGGATAAAAACAAAATTCCAGCTGCTCCGTGATCACGAGCTACCAGGGTT
>UINC01000143.1_pt1 | contig 16212 bp, 16 predicted proteins | sample 5385821 | NCBI WGS metagenome assembly UINC01 (sample SAMEA4666929, study PRJEB26691) | marine metagenome | isolation source: Pacific Ocean | place: Pacific Ocean | collected 2011-10-13 | reverse complement strand
AGCAAAAGGTACCCGGTTTAATGCAAATCATAAGAGTTTTGCATTTTGTGGCATCAATTTTCATTCTTTACTATATCTATATAGGCTTTAGATCCATCTCTAAGTGATCTTTCCTGGGTTTCAAAATCAACGGAAAATAACCCAAATTTCATATCATACCCAAATGCCCACTCAAAATTATCCATCAGGCTCCAATAGAAGTAACCGATCACGTCGTATCCATCTTTGATAGCCTTTGAAACGGAATACAGGTACCTTTTTATATACAGCTCTCTCCTGCTATCCTCTGCATCTGCAATGCCGTTTTCTGTAATCATAATGGGGACATCCAGAGCAGATACTGATTCAATGGCTCTGTACAATCCTTCACCGTAAATCGTGTATGGCATATCCGTCATAGTATCCTCATCCCGAAATTCCATTGTAAAAGGTTCCTTTAGAGACAGTTGAAATTTTAAATGGTTATGAGAATAATAATTAAGTCCGAAATAATCCATAGAATTAGTGGCATTCAGATTTTCATGATAGATCCAGGCCAGGCCAGGTATCCGGATTTTGAATATTCCTGTACGTAAATAATCAATGGCTGAACCATTGAAAAAATGATTGACTGCCTTAGATATAATCCAATCCAGGATGTGCCATCTTCTCCATGGTTCAAACTGGTTGATATTTTTCACCAGGCCAATTTTTACCTTGGGTCCATTCTCCATTTTTTTCAGTGAATGATACACTTGAACATGGGCATCCAGTAAATTCTTTAACACCTCCGCAGAGAGCTGTGAATCCTTTTTGCCTGGCGGAAACATGCCGCTGAAATAACCCTGGGTCGCTACAACTGCCGGCTCATTGATTGTACACCAGTATTCCACTTTATGAGAATATTCATGAAACACCTTCTCACAAAAAGAAATAAATATGCTGATATTCTCTTCTTTTTCAAAAGCTCCCAGTTTGTCAAACCACAGCGGATGGGTAAAATGATGAAGGGTGAGAACAGGAGTAATATCATTCTCTAAAAGCATATCAATCATTCTGGAATAATGATCTAATACATCCTGGTTAAATGTATCCTGTGCAGGTTGAATCTTACTCCACTCTACAGAAAAACGATAATGAGATACACCAAGCTCTTTAATCAGTTTTATGTCTTCGGGATACCTGTTCCAGTGGTCACTGGCAATGCCGGATTGCTGATTATCTTTGATATTGGGCTGCCCATCATCCTTTGACCCTTTCTCAAATTCAGACCAGTTATTTACACAATTCCCTTCCACCTGATGCGCTGCAGTGGCAGTGCCCCAAATAAATGTTGAAGCAAATAAAATTTTATCCGTTGATATATTCTCCCAGTTCCAGCGTGGTTCAGGATATTTTAGATGGCAAAAAATAATAACTGATAAATAGAGTACGATCGCATAAAAGGAAATTTTTAGAATCAATTTATTTACCTCTTTTTTCCGAAAATTGACATGATTGTAAGACAAGTATATGCAAGAAAATAGATGTTTACTTGGTACATTATATGTTTAATCGTTCTTTCTGCGCCAAGTTACAATAAAATCTATCTTTTCTCCAATTGTTGAACTTCTAGCAAATAGATAAGCAGACTTTCCTTTTGAATCATTGCTAAGCTTGATTTACATGAAACTGTTCCGGTAAATTCGCCAGATTTTTTATTACATTATCACATGGTAAATATGGCTGAAACTATACCCGATCCCATTAATGAGCCCATAAGGTCCTATGCTCCCAGTTCACCAGAACGGGAAGCCTTGAAAAGAAAACTGGAAGAGCTTAAATCCACAGAGGTTGAAATACCCCTCGTCATCGGTGGAAAGGAGATTAAAACAGGAGTAACCGGAACCTGCGTTATGCCCCATAATCATAAACACGTGCTGGCTACCTACCACAAAGCAGGCGAAAAAGAAGTAAAAATGGCAATAGAATCTGCGCTTGACGCCTGGAAAGAATGGTCATCACAATCATTGGAGTACAGGGCGGAAATTTTTCTAAAAATGGCTAAACTTTTGGCAGGGCCTTACCGTGATGTTATCAATGCTGCTACCATGTTGAACATGAGCAAGAACGCTTTCCAAGCGGAAATCGATGCAGCCTGTGAGCTTATCGATTTTTGGAATTTTAACGCCTGGTTCGCCCAGGAATTATATAAGCACCAGCCCATGTACTCCCCTGATGGGATGAAAAACAGTACAGAACACAGAGCTCTGGAGGGATTTGTCTTTGCAGTGACACCCTTTAATTTTACCAGCATTGCAGGGAACCTTCCTACAGCTCCAGCCCTCATGGGTAATGTAGCGCTCTGGAAGCCTGCATCCAGCGCTGTGTATCCCGCCTATTTTCTCATGAAACTGTTTAAGGAAGCAGGTCTGCCGGATGGGGTCATAAATTTTATTCCGGGGTCAGGGTCAACAGTGGGCCCAATGGTGATGGAGCATCCTGCCCTGGCCGGGGTTCATTTTACCGGCTCCACAGCAGTATTTCAGAATATGTGGACCACAGTAGGAAACAACATTAAAAAATATATATCCTATCCGCGGATTGTGGGAGAAACAGGCGGAAAGGATTTCTGTATTGCCCACAAGACTGCCGATGTAGATGGGCTTGCCACAGCGATGGTTCGTGGTGCCTTTGAATTCCAGGGACAAAAATGTTCCGCTCTCTCCCGTGCCTATATCCCCAACACTATTTGGGATGGTGTAAAAACAAAATATCTTTCAGAGGTTGCTACCATCAAAATGGGTGACCCGGAAGATTTTACTAATTTCGTGAATGCTGTGATTGATAAGTCCGCTTTCGATACGATTACCGGCTATATTGATTATGTAAAAAATGCTGAAGATGCTGAGATTATCTCCGGCGGGAAATATGATGATTCCACCGGCTATTTTATTGAACCCACTACAATTGTAACCACAGATCCCAATTTTAAGACTATGGAAGAAGAAATTTTCGGCCCGGTCCTCACTATTTATATTTACGATCCCAAAGACTGGGACAAAACATTGAAATTGGTAGACTCAACCTCCCCTTACGCTCTTACAGGAGCAGTATTTGCAAAAGACCGGGAGGCCATCAGACAAGCATCAAAAGCCCTCAATCATTCCGCAGGTAATTTTTATATCAATGACAAGCCCACAGGTGCAGTGGTTGGTCAGCAGCCATTTGGCGGCGGTCGTGCATCCGGGACCAACGATAAGGCCGGGTCCATGTTCAACCTTGTCCGCTGGGTGTCCCAAAGAACCATCAAAGAAACCTATGAACCGCCAAAAGATTACAGGTATCCTTTCATGGAAGAGAAATGAAAAAATATTTTTTCCAAATTATAGCCTTCAGGCAGCACTTTAGTTTCAGTTAAAAACCATCCTTCTTTTTAACTGCTCTACCAATTAACAAAAAATTTGAAAGGAATACAATGAAACGTATTAATACAATAATTATGGGCGCAGCCGGAAGGGATTTTCACAATTTCAACGTGATGTACCGATCCAATGAACTCTATGATGTAGTGGCATTCACTGCTACTCAAATCCCTGATATCGAAGGAAGGATGTATCCCACTGAATTGGCAGGTGATCTCTATCCGGAGGGAATCCCCATTCATGATGAAAGTAAACTTGAATCACTCATTAAGGAGCTGGATATCAAGGAGGTTGTTTTTTCCTATTCTGATATTTCTCATGAAGATGTGATGCATAAAGCTTCAAAGGTGATGGCTGCCGGGGCACATTTCAAGGTGCTGGGTGGCAGTCCTACCATGATAAAGTCAACCAAGCCTGTAATTTCTGTGTGCGCCGTTCGTACAGGATGCGGAAAAAGCCAGACCACCCGCCGTGTTGCAGAAATCCTGAAAAACAGCGGGAAAAAAGTGGCAGCTATCCGCCACCCAATGCCCTATGGCGATCTAGCGAAGCAGGCAGTACAGCGTTTTGCTACGCTTGATGACCTGAAAAAACATGATTGTACAATTGAAGAAATGGAAGAATATGAGCCCCATATCAGCACCGGAACAATTGTCTATGCCGGGGTTGATTATGAAGCCATTGTGCGGGAAGCTGAGAAAGAAGCTGATATCATCCTCTGGGATGGCGGAAACAATGACATGCCGTTTTACAAGTCCGACTTGTTAATTGTAGTAACAGATCCACACCGTCCTGGGCATGAACTGGCATACTATCCCGGTGAGACGAACCTGCTTCTGGCTGATGTGGTAGTCATTAATAAAATTGATACGGCTGACCCTGAATCTATAGATGAGGTTCGCTGGAATATACGGGAGGCCAATCCTGATGCAAAAATTGTCGATTGTGCTTCACCCATCAAGGTTGAAGATCCTTCCCTTATCTTTGGGAAAAAAGCCCTTGTTGTGGAAGATGGTCCAACCCTGACCCACGGTGAAATGTCTTACGGCGCCGGTATGGTCGCTGCAGAAAAATTTGGTGCAAGTGAAGCCGTAGATCCAAGACCCTATCTCACAGGAAGACTCCAGGAAACATTTGATCAGTATCCGGATATTGGCACCCTCCTCCCTGCCATGGGATACGGTGATGAGCAGATTAAGGATTTGGAAACAACTATCGCGAAAACTGATTGCGACGTTGTCATCATTGGTACACCCATAGATCTGCGCCGGATCATTGACATCAAACAGCCATCAGTGAGAGTTACGTACAGCCTGCAGGAAATCGGAAAACCAACTTTAACCGATATGTTGAAAACATATTTTTAATGACCAAAACATGCCTCATTGCACTGGGCGGAAATGCCTTATCTCCAAAAGGAGAAGCGGGTACAATTGCTGAGCAATTTTTACATACACGGGAAAGTATGGTAGAAATCATGGAATTTGTCCGGAGAGGGTATAATATCTGCCTGACGCATGGAAATGGGCCACAGGTAGGCCATGAACTTTTGCGAATGGATTTAACTCACAACACTGTCCCTCCTCTTCCGTTAGGCGTTTGCGTAGCCGGAACACAGGGAACAATCGGTTATATGATCCAGCAATCCCTCCAAAATGCTCTCAGGGATGAGAAAGTTGATCGGGAAGTGGTTACACTTGTTACACAGGTGCGGGTACATGAAGATGATCCGTCAATTTCCAACCCAACTAAATATATTGGGAAACGGTATCCAAAGAAAGAAGCAGAAGCACTTGCGAAAAAATTCGGATGGACAATTAAGGAACAGGAACCTGGTCAATGGCGTCGGGTGGTCCCCTCCCCTGATCCAGAATACGTCATGCATGGCATCAGCATCCGCACTCTTGTAGAAAAAGGAACCATCGTCCTGGCCGCAGGTGGCGGGGGCATTCCTGTCTACAACGATAAAGACCACAAACTTGAAGGACTGGACGCAGTGATTGATAAAGATCTTACAGCTGCAAAACTTGGATGGGTAATTCGAGCCCAGGAGTATTATATTATTACCGATATTGACCAGGTCTATTTACATTTTAAAACACTACAACAAGAGCCCATCCTTCAAATGACCGCTGCAGAAGCAAAACAATACGAAGAAGAAGGACACTTTCAAAAAGGAAGTATGGGCCCGAAAATTCGGTCTGCGGTTCATTTTCTGAAACACGGCGGAAGGAAGGCAGTTATCACAAATATACAAAATATTACAAAAGCGATGAATAACCAGGCAGGTACAACTATTTTCCCTGAAAATCTACCGGCAGCATGAAAATTCACGAATATCAAGCAAAAGATCTCTTCCGCAGCTACAACGTAACTGTACCTGAAGGATATCCGGCTTTTTCCGTAAAAGAAGCGCTGGAAGCCTACGACAAGCTCAATACTGAAACAGTAGTTGTAAAAGCACAGATTCATGCTGGAGGCAGAGGAAAAGGCGGAGGAGTGAAACTGGCACATTCCAGATCGGAAGTAGAAGAATTAGCCAGCAAAATACTGGGAATGAACCTGATTACTCACCAGACCGGAAGCGATGGGAAAGAAGTACAACGCATTCTTATTGAAGAAGGTGTAAATATCCAAAGGGAACTCTATGCAGGAATAGTGCTGGACCGGGCTGCTAGACAATATGTGTTTATGGTATCCACTGAAGGTGGTGTTGAAATTGAAAAGGTTGCAGCCGAAACTCCAGAAAAGATTATTAAAGAGTGGATTAACCCTGAAAACGGATTTACCGAAAAACAGGGGGAAAAATTAGCTGTAAAATTAGGATTGGTTAATGGCCAGATTTCCTCAGCTGTAGATATCTTCACCTCTTTATGGAATGTATTCAACGATCTGAACTGCTCTCTTTTGGAAATCAATCCGTTGGTAGTAACCAGCCAGGAACAGGTTATTGCCCTGGATGCCAAGCTGAACCTTGATTCTAACGGGTTGTTTCGCCACAGGGAACTCCTGGAGCTCCGGGATAAGAGTGAAGAAGATCCTGCAGAGCTTTTAGCCAGTCAATATAACCTAAATTATATTAATCTGGACGGCAACGTAGGCTGTATGGTAAATGGTGCAGGGTTAGCGATGGCAACCATGGATATTATCAAACTCACGGGTGGTGAACCTGCAAATTTCCTGGATGTAGGCGGTGTTGCTAATGCAGAAACAGTTGCCAATGGTTTCAAGATCATCCTTTCTGATCCGAATGTGAAATCAATCCTCATTAATATTTTTGGTGGAATTGTCCGGTGCGACCGGGTTGCTCAAGGTGTCATCCATGCAATGGACACTGTGAATGTGACAATTCCTGTGGTAGTGCGCCTTGAAGGCACAAATGCCAAAGAGGCTGCAGAGCTTTTAAATAATTCATCCCTGGAGTTCCTGGTCGCTACCAGTTTACAGGATGCTGCAGAAAAAGCAGTCTCCGCTGCTATCGGAGGTCACAAATGAGCGTGCTGGTAGGAAATAATACACGTTTGATCATTCAGGGAATCACGGGCAAGGAAGGAACCTTTCACGGACAGCAAATTCGGGATTACGGCACCAATCTGGTTGCTGGAGTCACTCCAGGTAAAGGTGGGGAAAAAGCGTTAGAAGTACCGGTATTTAACACTGTTAAAGAAGCAAAAGATGCCACTGATGCAAACACTTCTGTTATTTTCGTCCCCCCTGCTTTCTCAGCGGCGGCAATTTTAGAAGCTGCCAGGGCAGGCATGGATTTGGTCATTTGTATCACGGAAGGCATCCCCACCAGTGATATGGTGAAAGTGAATCATGAACTGAAAGATCTCCCCACCAGGTTAGTGGGTCCAAATTGTCCCGGTGTTATCTCTCCCGGGAAAGCAAAAGTGGGCATTATGCCTGGATTTATCCATGAGCCTGGAAATATTGGAGTTATTTCCAGATCAGGGACTTTAACCTATGAAGCTGTTCATCAGCTGGTCTCCGCCGGTCTGGGACAATCGACTTCAATTGGTATTGGGGGTGACCCAATTATCGGTACAACCTTTATTGATATGTTCGCTCTCTTTGCTGATGATGATGAAACTGAGGGAGTAGTCCTCATTGGTGAAATTGGCGGTACTGCGGAAGAAGAAGCTGCACAATGGGTTTTAGATAATAATTTCACAAAACCAGTTGTCGCATTTATTGCAGGACAAACAGCTCCTCCTGGCCGTAGAATGGGGCATGCTGGCGCTATTATCTCCGGAGGGAAAGGAACTGCCAAAGAAAAAATAAACGCTCTGAAGTCAGCGGGTATTCATGTTGCAGACAGTCCTGCAGCAATTGGTATCACTATGTTAAAAGCACTTCAATCATAATTTTGGAGAAACAATAATGATAACTCGTACTTTGGCAATCATTAAACCGGATGCATTGAACGCTGGGTATGCCGGAAGAATACTGGATAAAATAATTCAAGAAGATTTTAAGATACTCGGACTGAAACAAATAAAAATGTCTTTACAACGAGCACAAGGCTTTTACGCTGTTCATACAGGAAAACCATTTTTTGAGGAATTAACCCAATTTATGTCCTCCGGTCCCTGCATTGTTTTAACATTGGAAAAAGAAAATGCTGTAGATTCATGGCGTGAAGTAATTGGAGCGACGAATCCAGAAGAAGCAGATGAGGGAACAATCAGAAAAGAATTCGCAAAAAACGTTGGTGAAAATGCTGTTCATGGTTCAGATTCCAATGAGAATGGAATACAAGAAATAGCCTTTTTCTTTTCAGAAGCGGAACTTATTGGGAATAAATAAATCTGTAATTCAAATTGCATTTTTCCTTTCATCCTCTCAAATTCTGCATGTATAATTAATAAAAAAATGATCATTCAAACTTTGAATAAACTGTTTTTAGTAACATTAGCATCCTTCTTTTTATTAATTGCTCAAGCATGTGGTGAAAAAGGAGAGGAAGGAATTGTGGGCAGTTTCCATACAATTAATGCAATCCATCCAGAAGAAAATGGTTCCTTTGACTTTCAATGGTCTATTATCGCTCAACCAGATGCAAGTAATCTTTCCAAGAAAAATCTCATATTTAATACAGACAATTCAGTGATGACTTTCATACCAGATGTGGAAGGGAATTATATCTTTCAAGTATCTATCTCTCAATATAATGATGAATTATCTGTTCAATCTTTTCCATTTAACATTTCAGCTAATTTAATTGCAGAAGATCAGGAGAATGGTGATCAAGTGATAGAGGTTGCGTCCAGCAGTAACGATATTGATGCATGGCTTCAAGAGAAAATTGAACAAGAGGACAAGTCTGTAATAGAAAGTCCACCTCCTCCTCCTTCACCGCCAGTGAAAAAGATAAGTCAGAAACCGGTTTTAAAAAAATCCGAACCAAAAAAACAGCCAATCAAAAATACGAGTACAAAAAAAACCAAACCAGGCCCCGCTGCTTCCTTCAATAAAAAACGTTTTACTGTTCAAATAGGTTCAAAACAATCATTTAATGAAGCGAAAGCCATTGCCTCTGAATTTATTGAAATTGGATATGATGCCTATATTGAAAAATCATTTATTAAAATGAAGAATCAATTCTGGTATCGCGTACGAGTTGGAAGTTATTATAACTATGATACCGCCGTTTCTTTAGCCACAACCATCTCTACAACTAAGAACGTCCCCACATGGGTTGACAATGTTCGAAACGAATAACTAAAATATCTAAAAGGAGAAAAATATTATGGGTCCAATGAATTTGCATTTTGATATTCGAGACATTTTTCGTGCCCCTAGACTCGCTCTAAGCGGAAAGAAAATCTGGATATTTATTCTAGGTAACATTGTTGGATATGTTTCCTACTGGATTTTGACTTATGTAGCATTTGCATTAGCTGGTATAAACTTTTCCCAGTCTTGGTCTGATTATGGACTGTATCCGTGCTTATTTGGAAATGAGGCATCATGTTTTGCCTGGATAGTGTATTTAGCTGGTATAGTAATATGGTTCTTTACCGTATCACTCTCCTGTACAGCAGTTGCCAGAGTCACATACAAACAATTAAAGGGCGATGAATTTTTCTCTTCCGGTGATGCCTGTGCTTTTGTAAAGAAACACTGGCATCCCGTTATTTTTACTTCAATTTCATTGCTTTTGATCATTGTCTTTTTTCTTATAGGGGCTATGACTTTTGCCCTTTTTGGCAAGATTCCCTACGTGGGTGAATTTCTGTTTGTCATTCCATATTTCTTCTATTTCTTTGGAGCTGTTTTTACGATCTATTCAGCGATTGTATTTTTCATTGCTCTCACCTACACTCCAGCAATTGTTGCTACTTGCGAGGAAGATACGATGGGAGCTGTTTTTCAAAATTATTCCATCGCCTGGTCTCAACCCTGGCGGGTAATCCTGTATCATACGGCTCTTTTACCAATTGGATATATAGGCATTTGGATATTCAAATATTTTTGGTTGGGTGCGTTCAAATTAATCAACTGCGTCTATGGTTGCTCATGGTTCATGGGTACAAAACTGGCAAATATTGTTGCCTATGCTTCTAATATTATCTGTCCTGAAAGTGTATGCAGACTGTCATCTTCATTTTGCAGCTTTGGCTCTGGTCCATCCTGCTGTGTTGGTAATGTATCTTCTTGCTGTGCCATTTCTACTAATGTTGATATAGCATCCATATCCGGAACGGAAACAGTTGCCGGTGTAATTCTGGCAATTTTTCTCTTTTTGCTTGTGCTTGCTGTTATTTCCTATGGTTTATCAATACTCTCTGTAGGTGAAACCATCATGTTTGTGATTTTTAAAAAGAAATCCGATGATGATAATCTATTGGAACGAAAAGATGAAGATGAGCTGGAGGAAGAGGAAGAATTTGAGGCAGATGAGACATCTGATGAAGAAGATTCTGAAGATTCAGATTCCGAAGAAACGGAGACTGATGAAGAAAAACCAGATGAAGATTAAACTCCTTTTTCTTCAGGTAAATAGAACAGCAGTTTCATTTAGCAGAAAACATTCTATTCCCTCTAGGTAACCTTTAGTCAAAGCCCATAAATGAAGCTATTAAGAAGCGAACTATTAGCAGGCTTTTCGGATAAACTCTTTGAAATTCCCGTAAGTTCCCTGGATCTGAAAGGATTAGAATTCAGAAAAGAAATAATTATGTGTAGACTTTCATCAGAATCTATTCCAGGAGGATTCAAGCTGAACGGCTCCCTGGCATTCTCCTTTCTTAAATTATGTGACCGATGTTTAGAGAAATTCGAAGATGTTCATAATCCTGCTTTTAAACTCTGGTTAACATCCAATATGGACCTGATTAAAGATGAAAACATTGATGTAATCCCCTTTCCAAATACCATGAGTGATATAGACCTAAAAAATGTCTTCCACGATTTCATTTTTCTTGAGGACTCTTTGAAATATTTATGCAGTAATGATTGCAAAGGATTATGTCATCATTGTGGATTAAATTTAAATAACAGTTCCTGTAATTGTGTTACTATTTCAACAGATACTCCGTTTGATGTGTTGGAAAGCATGGTCAGGTAACATAATATACTGAATAATATCTAAAGGATAAACTATGGCATTACCAAAAAGAAGACAGTCAAAAGCACGCAGCCGAAAACGCCGCACCCATTACAAGTCCACACCTGTTTCCTATACTAACTGCCCCCAGTGCGACTCAACAAAAATGCCCCACAGAGCTTGTCCAAATTGTGGATATTACCGTGGTCGTCCAGTTGTATCTGCTACGGAGTAAATTCCAAAAAATATGAAAATTGCACTTGATGCAATGGGAGGAGACTTTGCTCCTGCTGCTGTGATCAAAGGAGCTATAGAGGCATTGTCATGCACTCCGAAAAATGTCGAATTGATACTCCTGGGAAACGAAGATCTCATCCAAAAAGAATTCTCTTCCCCTCTCCCCTCCAGAATTTCTATTCACCATTGCCCAGATTCAATCACCATTCAAGACCGTGCTTCAACTGTAGTGAAATCCAAACCTGACTCCTCCATTGTACAAGGGATCAAAATGGTAAAAGAAAATAAAGTAAATGGATTTATCAGTGCCGGTCATACAGGTGCTGTGTTAGCTGCATCTCTTCTGATTCTTGGAAGGATTCCCGGTGTTCGGCGCCCAGCCCTTGGGGTATATATCCCAACCAATATGGGTGGAAAAATTCTTTGCGATGTGGGTGCAAATCCTGATGCAAAACCATTTCACCTCTTCCAATTCGCCACAATGGGCTCCCACTACCTTGACCATATCGAAGGGTGCAAACATCCAAAGATCGGCTTAGTAAATATTGGTGAAGAATCAAATAAAGGAAGTGACCTTTATCGGGAAACGTACAAAATATTTAAGGATAATTTTCCTAATTTTGTTGGAAATGTTGAGGGAAGAAATTTGCTGAACAGTGAAGCAAATGTTCTTATATGTGATGGTTTTGTTGGAAATACCCTTCTAAAATTTGCAGAAAGCTGGATAGATATTTTCGGGTCAGAACTCAGGACGAAGATAAAAGAAAAACTTTCCTATAAATTTGGTGCTTTTCTACTAAAACCAGTCTTTGAAGATATCCGTAAGAACTACGACTACGAAGAGCATGGAGGAGTTCCCCTCTTAGGTGTAAATGGTGTTTCCATTATTGCCCATGGAAGTGCAGGGTGTAAATCCATAAAAAATTCTATCCTAGCTGCAAAAAAATGTATAGAAAAAAATCTAATCGAAGATACCAAAAATAGTATTTCTAACTATTTAGAACTTGATTAAATGAAGGCAGTAATAACCACTACAGCCCGGTATGTTCCTGAACGAATCATGACTAATTTTGACCTTGAAAAAATAGTCAAGACAAGTGATGAGTGGATCCGAACCCGAACAGGCATTTCTGAAAGACACGTTGTTGAAAAGGGACAGACATCTTCTTTTATGGCTACAAAAGTGGCTAAAATATTATTACATAAATCCAAGACCTCCCCCGAAGACATCGATTTGATCATCATCGCTACGGTTACACCAGATATGTTATTCCCCGCGACAGCTGCCTTAGTTCAAGATAATATCGGTGCTCACAAGGCTTGGGGTTTTGATCTTTCCGGCGCGTGTACAGGATTTCTCTATGCTTTGGAAACTGGCAGGCTACTCGTTGAATCAGGTAAATACAATAAAGCAATTGTTATCGGTGTTGATACAATGAGCTCAATAATGGATTATACCGATAGAAATACCTGTGTTCTCTTTGGTGATGGTGCTGGCGGCGTATTATTAGAGTCCTCAAAAAAAGAAAATAGCGTAATGGATTCTATCTTGTCTCTAGATGGTTCCGGCGGAAAATATCTTCACATGCCAGCAGGAGGAAGTCTCCTCCCTGCTTCCCACGATACAGTAGACAAAAAATTGCATTATCTCAAACAGGAAGGAAAAACCGTATTTAAATTTGCAGTAAAAAAAATGGCTGATGTATGTTCAGAAATTCTAGAAAGGAATGGGTTGACTGGCGAGAAAATTAAATTATTCATTCCCCATCAAGCTAACAAGAGGATTATAGATGCTGCAGCCCAGCGATGTGGATTTACAGAAAAACAGGTATTTATCAATATCAATAAGTATGGAAATACAACAGCAGCAACTATCCCTATCGGCCTGGATGAAGCGGTGGAAGATGGTGTCATTCAAAATGATGACTTAATTTTGCTTTCCGCTTTCGGAGCAGGGTTCTCATGGGGCAGTATGCTTCTGCGCTGGGGGTAAATTGATGAATACTGCATTTCTATTCCCGGGGCAGGCATCCCAAAAAATTGGTATGGGTTTTGATCTTTTCCAGAAATCAGAACTGGGGAAAAAATATTATGATCTTGCGAATGATATTTTGGATTGTGATATCCAGGATATTTCTTTCAATGGGCCAGAAAAAATTCTGAAACAGACAAAATATACTCAGCCTGCAATTTATGTTGTGAGTGTGATTCTTGGGAAATTACTCCTTGATAAAGGATTCACTCTCACGGTTGCAGCAGGACACAGTCTGGGAGAATATTCTGCTCTCACCATTGCAGGAGCATTCAATTTTCGCACTGGACTGAAGTTGGTCAAATGCCGCGCTGAAAGCATGCAGACTGCAGGTGAAATTCAAAATGGGACAATGGCTGCAATCATTGGTTTGTCTGATGATAAAATTCAATCAATTTGCGGATCATGTAGTAATGGAAACGTCGTTGTACCGGCAAATTATAATTCTCCTGGGCAGGTCGTTATTTCCGGAGAAGTTAGTGCAGTTCATCTTGCTATGAATAAAGCAACAGAAGCAGGTGCTCGAAATGTAATTAGATTAAATGTCAGTGGTGCTTTCCATTCTCCCCTGATGACTCCAGCGAGAGAAGCACTTGCAGAGATACTAAATTCCATCGAAATTCGTGATACGATTATACCGGTTTATTTAAACGTTTCTGCAGAACCAGTTACAAAAAGAAGTGATATCCGGAACGGTTTGATTAGCCAACTGGAAAAACCTGTTTTATGGCATAAGACTATAACTACCATGAATAAAAATAAAATAAACAAATATGTTGAAATTGGACCAGGCCGAGTTTTACAGGGATTGAATCGAAGAATTAATAGAACTTTTCAAACAACTGGGATAGAAACGCTGGACGACGTTATTCATTATGTTTAAGTTAACGGATAAAATTGCAATCGTAACGGGCGCATCCCGGGGGATTGGGAAAAGTATTGCAGAAACACTTGAGAAAGCTGGAGCTCAAGTCATGTGCGTCAGCCGTCACTTGGAAGACGTTCAGAAAATCGCTGATAATTTGGGTAATGCTGGATCAGAGGCTATGGGGTTTGCATGCGATGTATCAGATACAAAGTCTGTAACTTCACTTGTTCAATCCATCATAGAGAAATACCACCGGATTGATATCCTCATTAACAATGCTGGAATTACAAAGGATGCTCTCATCATGCGGATGTCAGAACGAGATTGGGATGATGTTTTAAATACCAATCTGAAGGGTGCGTTTAACATGACAAAAGCAGTTTCCAGAACAATGATGAAAAATCGAACTGGGCGTATAATTAATATCTCGTCAATAATTGGATTAACCGGAAATCCCGGGCAGATTAATTATGCTGCCTCCAAAGCGGGGCTCATCGGTTTAACAAAAACAACTGCGAAAGAATTCGCATCAAGAAATATTACAGCAAACTGCATCGCGCCAGGATATATCGAAACGGATATGAGCAATGCAATCAATGAAAAGAAAAAAGAAACACTCATGAAACAAATACCTTTAGGCCGAATCGGAAAACCAGAAGACATTGCCTCAATGGTCCAATTTCTTTCTTCTGATGAAGCTGGGTTTATCACCGGACAAACGATTACTGTGGACGGTGGAATGGTACTATAAAATAATAAGGAGGAATACATGTCAACGCTTGATAAAGTAAAAGACGTCATCATGGACAAACTAGGAGTTGAAGATAGTAAAATCAATATGGAAGCATCTTTTGTAAATGACTTGGGTGCTGATTCCCTAGACACAGTTGAATTGATAATGGAATTTGAAGAAGAGTTCGGAATTGAAATTCCTGATGAAGATGCTGAGAAAATGACAACGGTTGGTGCTGCAGTAGAATATATCGACGGAAAATAAATCCGATTTGCTTGTACCGAGCGTAATGATCCACGCTACACTTTTCATCCATTTTCACTATGACCATTTTTCCTTTTAGTAAAAACTCCTAATGCGAGATTAGTTCTTGTCTAAGAAAAAAGTTGTTATAACAGGGTTGGGAGTATTAGCTCCCAATGGAAACAATATTAATAAATTCTGGGAATCTCTCTGCCAGGGGAGATCTGGAATTAATGCCATAACATACTTTGATACTGAAGGATTTTCTGTAAAAATAGCTGGAGAACTGGATGGATTTAAGGCTGAAGAACATCTAGAGCCCTCCCAAATCCGAAAACTGGACCCATTTTCAATGTTCGCTTTGGTGGCAGCACAAGAGGCAATCGAAAATGCTAAGATAAACTGGAATAGTATTAATCTGCACCAGGTAGGCGTCATACTTGGAACCGGTGTCGGAGGTATCTATACAATGGAGGAACAACATACTGTGCTTATGAATCGTGGTTCCCGTAGGGTTTCTCCATTTTTTGTCCCAAAGATGATCGCAAATATTGCAGCAGGACATGTGGCTATAAAATGGGGACTAAAAGGTCCAAATCATACAGTTACCACTGCCTGTGCATCCGCCACGGATGCTATTGGAATTGCAACACGTCTCATCCAAATCGGAGATGCCGATATGATCATTGCTGGTGGTACAGAAGCAAGTATCACTCCATTGACAATCTCAGGATTTGCGAATATGAAAGCACTATCTCGTAATCCGGACAATCAAACCGCAAGTCGTCCATTTGATAAAAACCGTGATGGATTCGTGATGGGAGAAGGTGCGGGAATCATGATAATAGAATCTGAAGAACACGCCAAAAACCGTCATGCTGAAATACTGGGTGAAATTGCGGGTTATGGTTCCACCAATGATGCCTCCCATATAACTCAACCACAAAAAGAAGGGGCAGTTCTCGCCATGAAAAAAGCAATTCAGGATGCTGGCCTATCACCGGCTAATATAGATTATATTAATGCCCATGGTACATCTACCCCTCTTAATGACAAAAATGAAACAAATGCGATTAAAGAGGTTTTTGGTGACCATGCATATTCTTTAAAAATAAGTTCTACAAAATCCATGACAGGACATCTCCTTGGAGCAAGCGGCTCAAT
>UINC01000137.1_pt1 | contig 16271 bp, 19 predicted proteins | sample 5385821 | NCBI WGS metagenome assembly UINC01 (sample SAMEA4666929, study PRJEB26691) | marine metagenome | isolation source: Pacific Ocean | place: Pacific Ocean | collected 2011-10-13 | reverse complement strand
GATCACCCACTTCCACGCCCGCGGCACAATGCGGGAGCAGAACGCACAGAATCAGGCCGTCGCAGAAACGAAGCCACTGGCTGAATCGCGGATGGAAGGCCTTGTCTTCGCCACTGCGCTCGGCAGCCTGATCTTGCTCTTGGTCCTCGGCTATACGCCGTTCCGAGCCGTCAGCCTCTCCTTACTGACTATCGTCGTCGTGGGCGCCCTTAACGCACGCACCCGCCTGTCGATTGGAGACATCATCAAAGCCTTCGTAAAGTCCTCACGCGATGTGGTCTCTCTCGTGGCTGCGTCGGCCTCGGTTGGCATCATTATCGGCATCGTGACCTTGACCGGCATCGGCACTCGCCTGCCAGCCGCCATTTTGCCGCTGGCCGAACAAAGCCTATTCCTGGCCCTATTGCTAATCATGGTTTCGTCCATCATCCTCGGCATGGGCCTACCGTCCGCCGTGTGCTATCTGCTCCTCGCCACGCTAATCGGACCCGTACTAGGAAACCTCGGCGTCGTGCCGCTCGCAGCGCACCTATTCATTTTCTACTTCGGCATGATGTCGATGGTGACGCCGCCCGTGGCGCTAGCGGGTTATGCCGCCGCATCAATTGCCGGTACTAACATCATGCGAACGAGTTTCGCTGCATTCCGCTTCGCACTCGTGGGCTTTACGCTGCCCTACATCTTTGTCTACCGCCCAGAGCTACTGATGTTGACCCAAGACGGCGGAACTGCCAGTCCGCTCGCAATGTTCGTCCCGGTCGTCATCGGTACACTTGGCGTGCTCTGCTTCGCTTCCGGGATCACAGGACAGCTACGTGGTGCGCTCGTGCTCCCCCTCCGGATTGCGATGTTCGTCGCCGCGGCTCTCTTATTGGCCCCTGGCCCCTCCATCTCACTCGGAGGGCTGCCGGTACCGGTCCTCGACGCCGCTGGCGCCCTAGTCTTCGGGGCGGTTCTGGCAATCAACAGGCCGCCTCTGAAGGAGGTCGCGGGATGAAGAAGCAGCCTTATTTTCTATATTTCGTCTTTACCCTCGCGTTTGCCCTCGCGTGGACCGTTACCGCGATGGCGTCGCAGCGTTCCCCGTCCGATTCGAACCAGCAGACGCTGATCGAATTGGAACGGGGCTGGAACGACGCGTTCTATCGCCAGGACGTTGCTTTCATCGAGTCACTCTTGGCGGACGAATTCATGGCGACCTACGACGACGGCAGCCTCGGCGACAAGGCGCGCGAGCTAACCCTGACGGCCGAATTTAATCAGCAGGTCGAATCTGCCACGCAGGAAGACTTTACGGTGAGGACCTTCGGCGACGCGGCCGTGGTCTGGTTCACGCTTCGTCTCGTCGGCATCCGGCAAGGGCAACGGGCGGAAATAGCCTTCCGCTATACCGACGTCTGGATTCAACGCGACGGGCGTTGGCAATGCGTCTCCACTCAGAGTACTCGAATAAGCGCGGAATCATCGGGCTAGTAGCTTCTTGTCCGCTCCCGGGACGGGGTCCGGAATAGTCGCGTGGTCGCACGGAGCCTAACGGTCCTCAGGGGCTAGTCCGAAACCTCTGATACCATCCCAGGTTCACATCGATACGTAGCGCCGCATGACGGTCGAAGAAATCCACTACAAACGTTCGCGCTTCTCCACACGGCTTCTGGAAAACAGGCTGTACACCGCCGGCCACAGTTGGTTAGAACACGAAGAGGACGACCTGTGGAGGATTGGTTTCACGAAGTTTGCGGTCCGCATGCTTGGAGAAATCGTCGAACTTGGATACGAAACCAGCACAGGAGCCAAAGTGGAGACCGGCCAAGTCATCGGGTGGACGGAAGGCTTCAAGGCTGTCACGGATATATTTTCCCCCCTCACAGGCCGCTTCGAAGGATTCAACCCGGCCGTTGAGGGCCAGGTCACACTCTTGACAAGCGACCCTTACGGCAAGGGGTGGCTCTTCAAGATTCGCGGACGTCCTGGCGAGGACTGTCTCGATGTTCAGGGCTACGTCACACTACTGGACACGACAATCGACAAGATGCTGGGCCAACGGCATGAGTGATCTCGCCCGCTACGTCATGATCGGAGGGTTTCTAGGCGCAGGCAAGACCACCGCCGTCGCCCGGCTGGCCCAACATCTGACCGATCAAGGGAAGCGGGTGGGACTGATCTGCAACGACCAGAGTAGCGGTTTGGTCGACACAACACTCCTACGTTCGAAAGGCTTTTCCGTTGAAGAAATCACTGGGGGATGTTTCTGCTGCCGCTTCAACTCACTGCTTGACGCTGCCGAGCGACTGACAGAGGGTTCCCGTCCTGATCTATTTCTCGCGGAACCGGTCGGCAGCTGCACCGACCTCGTGGCGACGGTCTCCTACCCGCTACGCCGCATTTATGGCGAACGCTTCACGGTGGCGCCACTTAGTGTCATGGTCGACCCCATGAGAGCCGCCCGCATTCTGGGGCTCGCAGACGGACGAAGTTTTTCGGAGAAGGTGGTCTACGTTTACCGGAAACAGCTCCAGGAAGCGGATCTGATCGTCATCAATAAGTGCGACAGCCAGTCGTCAGCATTCCTGGAACGACTTCGGTCTGCGCTCGCTGAGACCCACCCACGTGCCGATATTTTTACCTGTTCAGTTAAGGACGGCACGGAGGTCGAACCATGGTTTGAGGCGGTTCTTTCTGGGGATACCCCCACATCGCCGCCTCTTGAAATCGACTACGATGTATATGCCGAAGGTGAGGCTCTGCTTGGCTGGCTCAATTGCACGGTACGGCTGCAATCTGAGGAGCCGTTCGACGGCAACCAGACACTCGTAGAACTGGCCGAGAAAATCCGCGCCGGTGTGAGTCGGACTGGAAAGGATATTGCGCATCTGAAGATGACCCTCGATTCACAGGATGGCACCGGGACGCTGTCGGTCGTCAGCTTGGTAGGCGTTGACCGTAGTGCGGACTTGCGCGAGTCGTTGCTCGACCGCGTCAGCGGCGGCGAGTTGGTGATCAATCTACGGGCCGAAGTCGACCCATCGCACCTTGAGTCGGTTACCCGTGAGGCCGTGGGGTCAATCGACTCGGTCCAGGCCACCGTGGAACACCTTGAGCAGCTCAGACCGGGTCGGCCAACACCGACCCATCGGATGACGTGATGAAGATTCTGTATTGCAACTGCACCTACGCCAAGGTCGTACCTCTCGAAGTGAAGAAGGACGTCCTGCGCCGGCTGAGCGATTCAGGACAAGCCTTCGATGCAGTAGCGGACCTGTGCGACATGTCCGCGCGGAAAGATCCCGCGCTAAACAAGATCGCCAGTGGCGGCTGCACGAAAATCGCGGCCTGCTATCCGCGCGCGGTGAAGTGGCTTTTTCACGCCGCCGGCACCCCCGTGCCGGATGAGGGCATCAAGGTGCTGAACATGCGGGAAGATTCGGCCGACAACATCGTCAGGGAGCTCCTGACATGACGCGGACGGAAGGTAAGAACCTGCGTGTGGTGCTCTACGAAGGCCCCGGAAGCACGAGGCTCGAAGATGACGAGCGCTTCCAGACACTGTCGACGCTACTTGACAACGGCTTCGAAGTGACCCGGCCGGTGGCTGGTCAGGAGGTGGCACCCGCCGACGACGCACCGGTCCTGGTTTTAGGCCTGCTAGACAAACACCCTCCCGCGGCCCCGGGTCAGGAAGTGCACTTCCGGAGCCTGTCAGACGGCGATCCACTCGGCGCGGCCCGAGAAGTGCGCGAAACGACCGGTGCCAGGAAACTTGAGGCTTGGAAGCCGTGGTTTCCGGTCATCGACTTCGACCGTTGCACTAACTGCATGCAATGCTTAACTTTCTGTCTTTTCGATGTCTATGGCGTCGACAAGCAGCAGCAGATCACCGTCCAAAACGAGGATAACTGCAAGACTGACTGTCCTGCCTGCTCACGGGTGTGCCCTGAAGTCGCGATCCTGTTCCCGAAATACGGCAAGGGTCCGATCAATGGCGACATCGTCAAAGAGGAGGACATTCAACGCGAAGCAATGAAGGTTGATATTTCGACCCTGCTCGGCGGCGACCTATATGGAGCGCTCCGCACGAGACAGCGAGACGCGCGGAAGCGATTTTCGACCGAACGGGACGAATCAAAGGCTCTGCTCGAGCGGAAACGCTGTCTGAGCAAGTTGAAGAAAGATCTCGACATTCCGGACGAAGTGCTCATGACTTTGCCCACCGCGGAAGACATCGAAGAGCGCACCGCACGGGCTCGTGCCAAATTAGAGAAGCGCCAGGCCAAGTCTCAAACCGTTCGTGACAAACAAGCGACAACGACTGATTGGGGCATTTGACACAATGCTGAAAGCGGCCGCCGGCCTCGGATATCGAACGATGCGCTCAACCGACGCGCGCATTCTGTGGAAGTTCGCCTACAACTTCGGCTACAAGGGCGTCCGGTCGGTTCAGCGGTTTAAGAAACGTCTCAAGCAGGGGGTCACCTTCCCTCCGTTCCTCTACATTTCGATTACCAACAGCTGCAATCTGCGGTGCCAGGGTTGCTGGGTGGATGTCGACAAACCGCAGCACATGATCAGTTTCGAGGACATGAATACGCTGATCACTAACGCCAAACAACACGGAAATAGCTTCTTCGGACTCTTGGGCGGTGAGCCGTTCATGCACCCTGATTTGATCCGAATTTTGAAGGCTCACCCAGACTGCTACTTCCAGATCTTCACTAACGGCCATCACATCACCGACGCGGTCGCACGGGAGTTACACGAGGCCGGAAATGCCACGCCGCTCATCAGCGTCGAGGGCACCGCGTCGATCAGCGACACCAGACGAGGTCGTGCCGGGGTACTCAACCATACGCTCGAAGGCATCCGTGCCTGTGTCCGGAACGGACTAATCACCGGCGTAGCTACGAGTGTCTGTCAAAGTAACATCGACGATCTCGTCCGTGAGGCCTGGATCGAAGAGTTGATTTCCATGGGAGTGCACTATTGCTGGTTCCATACTTATCGAGTTGTGGGACCGGTACCAAACCCGCAGCTGGCACTCGACCCCGAGCAGGTGCTGAAAATACGCCGGTTCGTCATGGACATGCGGAACCGAAAGCCGATTGGCCTGATTGACGCCTACTGGGACGACAAGGGTGAGGCTCTCTGCCCGGCCGCAACCGGCATCAGCCACCACATTAGTCCATTCGGCGACGTGGAACCGTGCCCGATCATCCAGTTCGCCAACGAGAAGATTCAGGACCACGACGGCGACCTTTACAAGACGATGACCGAGTCACCGCTCTTGGAAGATTTCCGCAAGACCGCAGCGAAAGCGACCCAAGGATGTATCGTTTTGGAACGACCGGACCTCCTCAAACAGATCGTCACGCGGCACGGTGCCGGTGACACCAAGATTCGTAAGACGGCGACCGCCGAGCTTGAGGAATTGCGGTCCAGGCCCAGCCAGTACAACCCTGGCCACGAGATCCCCGAGGAAAACTGGATTTACCGTTTTGCGAAAAAGCACTGGTTTTTCGGCTTCGGTGCGTATACATAGGTAAGAGACGATGACTCCTGTGAGCCCCGAAGCCGTGGACGACGTTGAACAACGGGTGGTTCCGCTGCGTTTGCCGTCACCGGTGCCGCGTCAGACCTACCGCCCCAGTCAATCGAACATTCCTGACGACAAGCAGGACCGGGTCCGCCTTAAAGCCGTTACGGACGACTACGTCAGAAGGGTCCGCGCAATTCCACCGTTGACGCTCGATGAGTTGACCGAACACACCGTCGCCGTGCTCGCCGAAGCTGGTCTCGACCAGAGCTACAGCGACTATGCCTCGATTCTGGTCAGTAATGCCGCTTGGCATGATTCGCTAGCGCAAATTCCCTACAATCGCCGGCTTCTCCTCATCCCGAAGTGCCTCCGGGTCGAAGAAAAGTGCCCGGCCCCATTCGACGAATTTGGTCTACTTTGCAAGGAGTGCGGGCTGTGCTCCATCCAAGACCTGACAGTCGAAGCCGAACGTCTGGGTTATGCGGTGCTGGTTGCCGAAGGGTCGGCCATCGTTCGCTCAATGATCGAGACTGGGAAAATCGAGGCGATCGTTGGCGTAAGTTGCATCAATGTGCTGGAAAAGTGCTTCCCGCACATGGAGGCTGCAGCCATACCTGGTGTCGCAATCCCGTTGCTGCAAGACGATTGCATCAACACCACGGTCGATCTGGATTGGGTCTGGGATCTGATTCACTTGACATCCGACGACAAGACCTATCGACTCGACCTTGACAACCTAAAGACCACTGTCCGTGGCTGGTTCAGCGCCGGCTCCCTCAGCGCCATCATGGGCCGGACCGGGGACGACGAGACGGCACGGATCGCTCGCGCGTATCTCCAGAAGGGCGGCAAGCGGTGGCGACCCTACCTCGCCGCCTGCACCTACATGGCCCTCGAAACCGACCGGCAGGAAGGCGAACCGGAACTGACGGACGAGGTTAAGAAAGCTTGCGTCGCGATCGAATGTTTCCACAAGGCGTCCCTAATTCACGACGACATCGAGGACGGTGACCTACAGCGGTATGACAGCCCTACCCTGCACACCGAGGTCGGCGTAGCAGTCGCGCTTAATATCGGCGATTTTTTGGTGGGCGAGGGTTATCGACTGCTTGGTGAACTTGGCAACGTGCAGCTGACGTCCATAGCTGCGCAGGGCCACGTAACCCTCAGCCGCGGTCAAGGGCGAGAACTGCTCTGGGCACGCGATCCGCAAGCGCTCCCGTCCGTGCAGGTGCTAGAGATTTTCCGCCAGAAAACAGCGGCAGCGTTTGAGGTTGCCTTACGGATCGGTGCGGTCCTCAGTGACGCCGACACAGACACCCACGATGTTTTGGGTAAATACAGTGAATCGCTAGGTATTGCCTACCAGATCAAAGACGACCTAGAGGACTTCAAGGGCGACGCCGACTCAAACGACCTCGCTCAAGTGCGGCTCTCACTGATTTTGGCCATCGCTCACAAACGCACCGAAGGCGAGGACCGCGAACGCATTGCGTCGGTCATCCGGACAGGCGCCGAGGATCTTGCGGACGACGTACGCCGCATCGCGAACAGGTGCGGTGCACTAGACAAGGCCGACGATCTCCTTGAGGCCTACAAGGAAGATGCAATCCGGTCGCTGCGATTCCTCGCGAGCCCGACCCTTAAGGGACTAATGCGACGGATCGTCGGCAAGATCTTCGGCGAGAAACTGATCGAGGGCTATTGCAGTGAGTTTGAAGCTCGAAATGCTGCAAGTCGCGAGACTGGCACCGAATCTACTTCAGGACGCCTCTAGTCCGGTCGCGGAGTATTTACTCTCCCAATTCAACGAAGACGGCGGGGTGCAGAACCGCGCCGGCCAGAGTGACCTGTATTACACGGTCTTCGGGCTTGAGGGCCTGGTTGCCTTGCAGCAGGATTTTCCCACCGGCGTCAGGAGTTATCTTCAGGGGTTCGAGAACGGCGACGGTCTGGACTTGGTCCACCTTTGTTGCTTGGCTCGGTGCTGGGCGACGTTAAAGCAACCGGCCCCGGATCTTTTCGCGCGCATCAACGCGGCTTGGGATCGTAACAACATCTACCACAGCTTTCTTGCCTGGGGCGCACTACAGGATCTCGGGCACACGCCGACAGCGTTCTCGCTGCGAGACGCTTCGCTGGCACAAACGACCCCCACCACCGCCGCAGCCGTGACGCTACTACGCCAAATGCAAAGCCCGGTGCCTGGAGACGCGGTACAGTGGCTGCTAGACCGAGCGGACCCCGACGGGGGGTTCAGAGCAACGACCGACGCTCCCATGCCCGACCTGCTCTCGACAGCAACTGCGTTGCATGCGCTTTCTGGACAGAAGATCTCACTCGCACACCTGAAAGAGCCGACGCTCGACTTTCTGGACACGTTGTGGACCGGTAAATCGTTCTGCGGCAGCTGGGCCGATGACGAACCAGATTGCGAATATACCTACTACGCGCTCCTCGCGATGGGACACCTCAGCCTTGCGTGACCGGCTCCTGGCGGCACGAGTCCAGGCGGGCCATTGGGAAGGTGAGCTGTCGTCCAGTCCGCTCTCGACGACAACCGCGATCTCAGCGCTTTCTATCGTCGGGGGACACGATGAACTCGTGCGGAATGGCCTGCGGTGGCTCGCGACCCACCAGAACCCCGATGGCGGCTTCGGCGACGCCGCCGGCTGTCCGAGCAACATCAGCACCACGACGCTCGTTTGGGCCACGTTGTCGATGCACAACGCGCCTGGTTCGACCAAAGCCACTGCCTGGCTCGAAAACCAGGTGGGAACCATAACCGCTGAGTCCCTGACCGGGGCGATCCGCGCCGTTTACGGTGAAGACCAAACGTTCGCCGTGCCGATTCTGACGCACTGTGCACTCGCGGGTCGCTTTGGGTGGGAGCACATCCCAGTGCTCCCGTTTGAGCTCTCGGCGCTACCGCACTCGTGGTTCAAATGGATCGGCCTGCCGGTGGTCAGCTACGCCCTGCCGGCATTGATCGCGATTGGCCAAGCGCAGCACCATCACCGCCCGTCTACAAACGGTGTCGCGCGAACGATGCGAACGTTGACAAAGCGGAGGACGTTGCGGATTTTGGAATCGATTCAACCCACCTCCGGCGGTTTCCTCGAAGCCGCCCCCCTGACAGGTTTCGTGACAATGAGTTTGGCTGGTAGCGGCCTGGCAGATCACCGGGTCACAGCGAAAGGAGTTGAGTTCCTGACGGCGTCAGTTCGCAAGGACGGGAGTTGGCCGATCGACACGAATTTGGCCACCTGGGTAACGACTCTGGCAATCAACGCTCTAGGCGCCAGCGCATTCACAACCGATGAACGGCATTATCTGCGGGGTTGGCTACTCGACCAGCAGCACGGTGAGGTTCACCCTTACACCCAATCTGCACCCGGCGGTTGGGGGTGGAGCAACCTACCAGGTGCGGTGCCCGACGGGGACGACACCTCCGGCGCCCTCCTCGCGCTCGCGGTCCTTGGTGACGACCCCGGGATTCGCGCAGCAGCAACGGCCGGTGCTCAGTGGCTACTCGACCTGCAGAACAGCGACGGCGGCATTCCCACATTCTGCCGGGGCTGGGGCATGCTGCCGTTCGATCAAAGCAGCCCGGACCTCACGGCACACGCCCTGCGAGCATGGCAGGCGTGGTACGGGGTGAATCCACGCATTAACGGCGCAATGGAACGTGCAATTAGATACCTAGTGAACAACCAGCAGACGGACGGGTCTTGGATCCCGCTTTGGTTTGGAAATCCATGGACCGCCGACCAGACGAACCCAGTGTATGGAACAGCGCGCGTACTCGAATGCGGCAATCTGTTGCCTACCGAGGTTCGGCGGCGCGGCGAGGAATTTCTGTATTCGATGCAGCGCGAGAACGGCAGCTTTGGCACAATCGAAGAAACTGCGCTGGCCGTCGCTGCCACAGGAAACGAACGGGGCGCCCAGTGGCTCGCCACGCAGACCGACCTGACGCCAGCGCCGATCGGCCTGTATTTCGCGAAACTGTGGTACTCAGAGCGACTTTATCCATTAATCTTCTCAGTCGCGGCGCTCAAATGATCTATCTCGATCACAACGCGACAACCCCACTCGACCCACGGGTCCTCGAAGCGATGATGGCGTTTTTCACGGACCGCTTCGGCAACGCCGCTAGCCGACATCACGCATTGGGATGCGATGCGGCGACAGCAGTCGAAACGGCTCGGCAACAAGTGGCTCAGGTCATCGGCGCTGACCCGCGCGAGATCATCTGGACCAGTGGCGCCACCGAGTCTGACAACCTCGCTTTGCAGGGAGTCATGCGTTCTTCCGCCTACCGGAAACGACACATTGTCACGGTGGCCACAGAGCATCGGGCAATCCTCGACACCTGTGAAATCCTCGAAGCGCAAGGGGTGCACGTGACCTATCTTGGCGTGGGCACCGACGGGCGACTCGACCTCGACCAGCTTGTTGACGCGATCACCGACCAGACCCTGTTGGTGTCCATCATGCATGCCAACAACGAGACCGGCGTGATGCATCCGATCGCACGAATCGGCTCCCTGTGCAAAGAACGCGGTGTGTTGTTTCACACGGATGCGACGCAGTCGTTTGCTAAGACCCCGATCGACGTCCAGAGTATGGGGATCGACCTGCTGAGCGCGAGCGCCCACAAGATCAACGGACCCAAGGGGGTCGGCCTGCTTTACGTACGTCGAAAGGAACCAAGGGTGCGATGCGAGGCACTCATCCACGGGGGAGGCCACGAGCGCCGCATGCGCTCCGGCACGCTCAACGTCCCGGGCATTGTTGGGATGGGGGTCGCGGCAACGTTACCAGCAGATGACGGGGTGGGTGCGCTGCGAGACCGGCTCGAATCTGCCCTCGTCTCTGGCCTAGACGGTGTCGAGGTCAACGGACACCGTGCCGAACGACTGGCGAACACCACGAGCCTCAGTTTCAAGGACGTGGACGGGGCCCAGTTGATGAAGCGTCTACCAGAGGTTGCCGTGTCCTCCAGCTCGGCTTGTACGAGCGCATTGCTTCAACCAAGCTATGTACTCGGTGCCATGGGTTTGCCGGAAGAGAGGCTCCGAGGAAGCGTCCGGTTCTCGCTGGGTCGGGGTAACACCGCTGCAGAAATAGACGCGGCCGCTGCGGGAGTAATCGAAACCGTCCAGAGCCTACGCGCTTCGGCGGTCGCGCACGAATAGACCTGCGCCCGCCACACCGTTCGTCGTCTGACTCGCAGAGGAACTAGCCGTGCAGAGCAAAACCGTGCAGGACTGGGACCGAGAGAACCCTAACCAAGCTATGGTGATTCTCAAGAACGTTGAGCAGATGGCGAACGGACCTATCATTGACATTCCATGACGTGCCCGTCCAACTCGAATTTCAAGATGACCACCACCACCGGAGGACCCAAGTGTCGATGTACCACCTCGCGACTTATACACCTCGTTGCAGTCTTCGCGGTGCTGTGCTCCCCGATATGGGCCACTGCCCAGGAACCGACAACCCGGGGCTACGCTCCCACGACGCTGCCACCGACGATACCAATTTTTCCGCTTCAGGACATCATGCTCTTCCCACGCGCGACGCGGCCGCTCCACGTCTTTGAGCAACGCTATCGCGACATGGTGTCCGATGCCCTAGAAGGTGACCGTCTCATCGGCATGGTGCTCCTAGAACCGGGTCACGAGGATGAGTACGAGGGCAGACCACCGATCTTTCCCATCGGATGTGTCGGGGTCATCGCTGAATCTGAAGAGCTACCAGACGGCCGGTACAATATCGTGCTCGGAGGCCTGACGAAATTCCGGATCACCGGCGAGGACGAGAGTCGTCCGTATCGTCTGGCGCACATCGAGCCAATTTGGGAAGAACCCACCGCGGACGACCAGGTCGCACTGCGCGACCTGCACGAAGAGCTTGCCGGCCTGATTCCGATCGCCATGAATGGGTTACAGGTCCCCGACGGTATGGCGACCAGAGACCTCGCCAACGGCATCGCTCAAATCATCGACATCGACCCAGTCGATCGACTTGGACTGCTTGAGCAACCAGGTCCACTCGCGCGCGCCCGGGCACTCATCGACCTGCTCTACATCAGAGCAGCACTGACCCGCTGAACCCTCGTGAAGCTTCTTTTCGTCTACCTCTGGGCGCCATTCGCAAACCTGCTGTGGTACACCCACACCGTCGTAATGGGGAGCCTTTCGTTACTCGTCTGGCCGTTTGATCGGACGGGAAATAGGCAGTTTTGGTGTGCTCGCTGGTGGTGCCGGCTCGTCGCATGGTCCATCTTTGCCCGCATTCGTGTACACGGGGTCGAACACGTGAGACCCGACCGCCCCTACGTTTACATGGCGAACCATTCGAGCCTGATCGATACGCCAGCGTTATTTGCTTATCTGCCTCACCCGTTCCGAATCATGGCTAAACGGGGACTGTTCTATGTGCCGTTCATGGGCTGGCATCTCTGGACCGCCGGACACTTCCCGATCGATAGAGGCAACGCCGCAAAAATGGTCGCCAGTCTGCGCCAAGTCATCGAAGGAGTGAAACACGGACGGTCACTGGCTGTGTTTCCAGAGGGCACACGGAGTCCTGATGGCAAGCTACAAAAATTTCAACCTGGCGTGTTTAAGATTGCCCTGAAAGCAGGAGTACCAATTGTGCCCGTTACCATCTGGGGCACATTCGACCTGCTCCCGAAAACTACCCTTGCGCCACGCCCAGGACATGTCGACGTTATTCTCGGGGAACCAATCGACACGACGGATTACGATGACAAGCGCGTGAGCGAACTGATCACCCGTACGAGGGAGGTTATTCAACAAACCCTCGACGCTGAGCGTCCGCCGAGAAACCAGCCTCAAAGACGCAGCGGGTAAACCGAAATGGGGTCGACGGCACCCTCAAGTATCACCGTACAAGCACTGTAACTCGCCTCGAACGGCCAGCGGCGCTCCCGTGGGTTGCCAACCATCCGGACAACGAGTAGCCTGATAGGCGGAAATCGGGACGCCATCATAGTCGCTAGTAAGGAGTTTTCATGCGCACGGCATTGACCGCCATATTCACGCTGCTCGTAGGGGTTGGTTCGCTAACCGTCGTACGGACCCAGGAACCCGTGATCGAGGTCTACAAATCGCCTACCTGAGGGTGCTGCATGGGATGGGTCAATCATCTCAAAGACGCGGGATTCACCGTGAACACCACCGACGTGCCCAGTGTTACACCGATCAAAACTGAGAACGGCGTGCCCGAGCGCGTGTCGTCGTGCCACACGGCCACTGTTGACGGTTACGTCATCGAAGGGCACGTGCCAGCCGAAGACATCAAGCGAATGCTGAACGAGCGGCCCGACATCACGGGTATCGCCGTCCCAGGCATGCCAGTCGGCTCACCCGGCATGGAGGGCCCCAATCCTCAGGAATTTCCGGTGATTTCATTCGACGACGACGGTGAGCTAGCGGTCTACAACGTTCACAAGCCGTAATGCCCGCGGTCCCGAGATGGGCCGCCGACATCGCGGCCCGTCGGGAGCCTGCGAACCCAAGCATCCCCACCCACGCGACCAAGCGAGAATGGAGGGCCATGACCGCGGCCCAGACCACCAACCGGACATTAAAGCTGCTACTCCGTCTGGCCGGCGGCTCGATGCTGTTCGCGATGATCTTCGTCGTTGCACCGGAGTCTTGGATGATAGCGATTCACGAGGCTCTGGATATGGGGACATTACCGACAGTCCCCGTGGTCGGATATCTCGCCCGCTCGCTCTCCGCCTTTTACGCGATGTTCGGGGGGTTGTTTCTACTCGTATCGTTCGACGTCGTGCGCCATCGAACCGTGCTCGTCTATCTGAGTTGGGCAACAACGGTTTTCGGCGCGGTGGTGATCGGCATTGACCTATTCGAAGGCATGCCAACTTCCTGGACACTTTCCGAAGGCCCGTTCGTGATCCTCTTCGGACTTGCCCTCCTGTGGTTTTCGACGCGGCTTACGGACTAGTCGTCGTAAAACCGAGAATTCTGCCGAATTTTCGACTACTATGGCACTTCTCGGACGGCTCAAAGGCACCGAAAATCTGGCTGGACACCGCTGGATCTTACGACCGCTAGACCACAGAGCCATCGGGCCCTGAGGCGGAAAACATCATGAAGGAGCCCATACATGACCAGCAGCAGACCCTATCTCGTTGTCTTCGGCATCATGGTCTTCGCGGCCGGCTTCGGGGCTGGCAGTTTCTGGCAGACCGACACGCTGGTAGCTCAGAGCAACGGTAAAGTGTTCGAGCTACGAACCTACACCACAGCCGAGGGCAAACTGCCTAACCTGCAAGCCAGGTTCCGCGACCACACTATGCGAATCTTCGAACGCCACGGTATCGAGAACGTTGGCTACTGGGTTCCGCAAGACACCCCGAACACGCTGACCTACATCATCTCGCACGACAGCCGTCAGGCGGCGCAGGAAAACTGGCAGGACTTCCGCACCGATGCTGAGTGGCCTGGCGTGGCTGAGGCCTCAGGGGTGGGACGGGTCCAAGTCGAAAGCGCCTATATGGAGGCTACCGACTATTCCCCGCTGAAGTAGCCCCACGGCCAAATAAATTAAGGAGAACAGATGCGCGCCACACGAATCGTCCTGTCCGTCGCCACCTGCGCCATGGTCGTCCTGAGCGCCGTTTCGAACGCCGAAGCACAGCGAATGTACAACACCGCAAAGCAGAAAGTGCTGTCGGGGCAGCAAATCGTCGGGGGGACGGTCGACACACCGGACCCACAGATCTACTGCGCAATGGCCAATGCCGGGTTTGACTTCATCTGGATCGAGATGCAGCACAGTCCGCTCAGCTACCAAGACGTCGCCCGGATGATCTGGGCCTGCAAGGATGCACCAGCCATTCCCTTCATCCGTGTCCCTGACGCGACCGAAGGTGATATCCAGAAAGCGACTGACATCGGGGCCTTGGGCATCATCGTGCCAATGGTCATCACGCCGGAAGAGATGGAAAACGCGGTGCAGTGGGCAAAATACCCGCCGATGGGTATTCGCAGCCAGGGCGGCGGTCAGTATCGCGCCATCTGGGGCAACGACTATCGTCAAACCGCGAACGACAACATCATGATCATCGCAATGATCGAGCAACTCGAAGGCGTGGAACAGGCGAACGCCATCGCGAGCGTGACCGGTGTCGACGCCATCTTCGCCGCCAGTAGCGACCTCGGTAGCTTCTCCGGTCGGCGTCAGGGTGATCCCGAGTATGAACGGATGATCACCAAGATCAAGGACGACACCCTCGGAGCGGACAAGGTGCTGGGCGGCCCGTCTGCGTGGCGAGACCGTGAGGGCTTTTTGTTCTTCCAAGCACCAGGAACAACCACGTTTATTCGCAATGGGGTGCGAGCGATGCTTGCAGATGCCCCTGAGGGAGTCGCAGCGATTGAGGGCACCGAACCGCGGGACTAGAACCGAACATACACGCATCCGGCAAGGTCCGTGTCGAAAAGGGCACGACAAGGACGGGTCGCGGCAGCGCGCTGGCGGCACCCGGCCTCACAGTCTCTCGCGCTCTCGGCCGGCAATGCCTATGCGTCGAGTGAACCTCGTCCACACGGGGCTCACACCGGTTGGCGAAGGGCGCTGTTGCGGGCGTCCAGGACCGAGGTCGCGGAAAGATCACAACGTTCTCGCGCTAGCCACATCGTCTTTGTCGTGGCCTGAAGCAATCGCCGCTCGCGCATGATTTTGACAGCGCGTGTAGTTTCGTTTGACGACGAACCAGCCCATCACAACTGGTGAGCCCGCCAACCGCCACGGTTCTGCAGAACGAAAGTTATGTTCATGTCTGCTCAGAACAAAATTCTCGTTCGGCGATTCTTCGACGAGGTGTTCAACAACGCCCGTCCTGACGCGATCGATGAGCTGATCGCGGACGACTACCTCGACCATAGTGCAGCGCCTGAGCAGGCTCCCGGTCCCGCCGGCGCACGCCAGATGTACGACGTGTTCAGAACCGCGTTTCCCGACCTACGGATAACGGTGCACGAAATACTTGCCGAAGAGGACCTCGTGGCCTGTCGGGCCACCTTCGCCGGCACGAGCCGGGGACCGTTGATGGGTGCGCCCCCGACCGGGAAACCGGTGCAGCTCCCATCAATGGTGTTCCTGCGCCTGCGCGATGGCAAAATTGTAGAACGCTGGGAACAGGCCGACCTCTTGGGCCTCATGTTGCAACTCGGAATCGTGGCACAAGGTAGCAATAGCGGAGACCCACAATGACCGATTATGAAGGATACGTGGTCGTCTCAACGGTCCAGGGCCAGTTCGTAGAAGCACAGATCAAGGCCTTTCTCGAGGCTCACGACATCCCCTGCCAACTGCGCGGAGAGGCGGTCCGCCGAATCTACCCCATCTCGGTCGATGGCATTGGAGCCGCAGAGGTCCTGGTCCCGTCGGAGCGTGCGAATGAGGCCCGCGAGCTGATTATTCGCGCCGAACGTGGTGAGCTGGCCATTCACGACACGCCGGACGGCACTTTCGAGGCCCTGTGAGCACAAGTGCCCCCGGCAGTCCCGGCAATTCCGTTAACCACAATCGGCGAGACGACAGCCGATAGACTGAGAGTGCCGCGCAAGGGAACCCCACGGACGTTCCGTTTGCCATCGCAACCAAGGCCAAGAGCAACCGATGCTGGCGCCCTTTCGATGTTGCGTGACCAACCTACACACCCAACACGGGAGGT
>UINC01000136.1_pt1 | contig 16272 bp, 19 predicted proteins | sample 5385821 | NCBI WGS metagenome assembly UINC01 (sample SAMEA4666929, study PRJEB26691) | marine metagenome | isolation source: Pacific Ocean | place: Pacific Ocean | collected 2011-10-13 | reverse complement strand
CCACGCACTGGCAGGAAGCCCAATTTCATAGTCCGGATGAACCCCGAACATGCTGCCGCTGCACGTCAAGCTGCCAGGGATGCAGGTAAGCAGGTTGGGCAGTGGCTTGAAGAGGCGATCACAGAGAAACAGGAGCGCGAGAAGGAGGCAGGTAATGTCACTAAGGCAGATTGCTAAAGAATTGGGGATCAGCCCCGCGTACCTGTCCTACATGCTCAATGGGAAGAGGCCATGACAGAAGGATCTGTACCAGCGTTACATGGGAGTTGTTAACACTTTTGTTAACAGTGATGGGGATATTGTTAACACTCCGCCTGCCAACGAAGTAGGCGGGAATGGTGGCACCGACTGGGTTCGAACCAGTGACCTAGCGCTTATGAAGCGCCCGCTCTAACCACTGAGCTACGGTGCCACCTGGAGACCACCCGGCCAGCCACCAGGGTGTGCCTCGTAAAAAACCGAGCGTCCCCCTCCCGATGGAATCGGAAATTCGGAGGACGTCGACCTCTAATGTTAATGGTGGCCGTTTCACGGTGTCAATTGGCCTGAAGCCCATCTGGCGATTTAGAATGATCTGGCTATGACCGCTTCTGAAGAAAATCTGCTGGGCGATCCCAGCGGCCATTCATCGCCCGAAGAGCACTCGCGCCAGACTGCTGAGCAGTTGCGGGTGGCCGTGGCCGAGTTGGCGTCCCAACTGCGGCCTTTTCCTGGGTTCTTTGGCATGAGCACCATCCAAGCCATCGAACTGGAATTGCCTCCTGGCTCCGGGTTTCAGCCGCCGCCGGAACTCGGGTGCGTGGTGGTTCTTCCGGACGGGGAGATATCGGAGCTGGACCTAAAGAACATCCCTGGACCCGACGGGCCGGCGGATGTAGACCAGGTAGAGGAGTTCACCGAGTTGGACCTCCCTCCCGAGCAATACATCGCCTACGCCACCGTAGCCTTGCAATTTCTTCAAGCAGAGATCGAACTCCAAGGCGGAGCCGGGTCCTAGATTCTTCCGTTCGGGTCCAGCCCCAAGGCAACACGTCCGTATTGGAGCCCGCCGATCTCCATGATGAACCCATCTCGACGTACGGCTGCCTGAATGTCCCGATGATATCGCTGTAGAGACTCCGATTCGAAGATGCCGTGGCCACCACTGAACTCGAATAGCCGGTTGACCGAACGCAAGCAGAGTTGGGCGATGAAAGCTTTGTCTCGCCGCAAACGCGACCGCTCCAGCGTGGTGAAAGTTTCACCTTTTTGGGCTTTATCAAAGGTCTCCCGAAGATCGCTTCTCATGAGGGCGCGGGCGGCATCCAATTCACCGGAGGCTTGAGAAAGGCGCAACTGGACAGCATCTGAGTCGGCCGTCCTTCCAGGCCCCGAACTGCCGGTGAGCCCCTCGGTGAACCCTTCGATCATCCCTTGGGCGATGCCGACCATCGGGGCCACTAGGTCCCATCCCAGCAGCACCAGAAGCGGCAGCCGGTAACGGATTTGCTGGTGTATCTCCCATCCATTCCGCTCCTCGTCTCCGCCCCTATCCCGGTCCAAAATTCGGTGCTGGGGAACGGAGACGTCCTTGATGACGATGTCTTTGCTCCCAGTGCCTTTAAGACCCGAGACGAACCAGGTGTCGGAGATCTCGTAATCGGAACGCGGCACCAAGACCCAGACGCGCCCTTCAGGGACGTCGGTGCCCACCATCACCCACTGGGCGGCGTCACAACCGCTAGAGAATTCCCAGCGGCCCGAAAGTCGGAACCCGCTGGCTGTTTTCTCCATCGTCGACTTGCCTGCATTCAGGGAACTAGAGGTTAATACATCTCGGCTGTTTCCGAAGACTTCTTCTTGCGCCTCAAGTGGCCAATAGCCTACCAGCCATGAGTGAGCCGACCAAATGCTGTAGCACCAGGAGGTGGAGCCGCAGCCGCTGCCGAGCAAAGCGGCGACCTCCAGCATCAGTCCATAGTCGACGTCAAGGCCGCCGAATCGTTGGGGGACGCCAATCAGATGAAGCTCCGAGGACAGCAGGTCTTGAATCGTGTCGTCGGGGATCCTTCGAAGCTCCTCTGTTTGGGCCGCGCGCTCCTTGAGTAGCGGGACCAATTGAGAGGCTCTTCGGAGCAACTCATCCGGGGCCAAAACCTGATCGACCATGGCTCTTCCTAAGTAATGGGGATGGTTCAAGGGATGGCTTGGGCAAAGCTGGTATTCCCCCTTTTAGTCGGTGGGTTCTGCGACGAAGACCGGGATCAAGCGGTCGGTCTTGTCCTGGTACTCCTGGTATGGAGGGAATGCTGCGACGGAGATGTCCCAGAGCCGCTGCCTCTCGGCTGATTGTCCGATCTCGCGAACCCGCATCGATTGGACTTTCGCCTCGTCTCGAATCTCAACATTCGGTTCAGCCTTCAGATTGTGGTACCACAGCGGATGTTTGGGCGCTCCACCCTGAGAAGCCACCAAGATATAGCTATTCCCATCCACTACCTTCATCAAAGGCGTCTTGCGGACCGCGCCGGTTTTCGCGCCCTTATTGGTCACTATAATGACCGGCAGGCCAGTGTCCCTTAGGGTTAGGCCCTGGGTGCCACCGCTCCCTTCATATAGCTCCACTTGGTCCGCCACCCAATCTCTGGGGCTGGGTAAGTATTCGCTCATGGCTGCCTCCTCATAAAAATGGCTCTAAGAAGCCTGGACTCACTGTATTTGCGGACATGATAGCAAAAGCGCCAAGACCGCGGGCAACCCTGTGATCATCGACCTAAATACTGGACTCACGATTGACAAGAGGCTAAGTTAGCCTTAGATTTGCTGGCGGCCTCGCCTGATCTGGACTCCAAGTCGGCGGATCTGTGCCCCGGGACTAATCTTTGAAAGTGAGAATATGACGCAATTCCCTCAGCACGACCTTGAATACTACCTCGACACGGCCCACGAACTTGCCGAGCGCGTAGCGGAACAGGCTGATCAGATCGACGACGACCGGCAGATTCCCGCCAAATTGGCAGCCGAGTTTGCCGACAAAGGGTTCTTCCGACTCCTAATGCCCCAGTCTCTGGGCGGCGCACAACTGGAGCACCCTGATTTTCTCCGCATATTGGAGATCTTCGCTGCCGTGGACGGCAGCACCAGCTGGTGCGTCAATCAGAACAACGTCCACGCCACCAACGGACTGCGTATGCCATTGGAGACGGCCGAAGAGATCTATGCGGAATACCGGGCGGTGGTGACCAACGGGCCGCCGACCTCCTCGGCCAAGGCCGTTCCCTGCGACGGCGGTTACCGGCTCAGCGGGCGCTGGGATTTCAGTAGCGGCATCACCCACGCGACGTGGATCGCGGCGCTGGCCCCCATCGTCCAGCCCGGACAAGAACCGGAGGCCATACTCAACCGGAAAGGCGCTCGGATAATGCTGGTGCCCAAGAAAGATGTCAGGTTCGTGGACTTCTGGCCGGTACATGGACTCCGGGGCACCGCCAGTTTCAGCTTCGAGATCGATGATCTGTTCGTGCCCAACAACAGGACCTACGACCCAGCTGGGACGCCCAGGGAAAACGGTCCGGTGTACGCGATTCCGACGACATTGCTGTTCGCAACAGGGTTCTCAACCGTGGCGTTGGGCATCGCGAAAGCCAGCCTGGGCACGGCCATGGAATTGGCGGGACACAAGATACCGGGGCGGGCCACCAGGCTGCTGCAAGATGAGTCCACAACTCAGAGGACCATCGGCGAGGCCGAGGCGGTCTGGCACTCCGCCAAAGCTTTCCTAAGGGAGGCGCATGCGTCGGTCTGGGAGAGCGCGAAATCCAAGGAGCCTCTAACGATTGAACAGCGGGTCAAGTTGAGGCTGGCAGCTACATTCGGAATTCAGAGAGCCAAGGAAGTGGTTGAATCCGCCTACTGCCTGTGCGGTTCCAACGCTATTTTGGAGACCAATCCGATACAGCGCCAGTTCCAGGATATCAACGTGGTCTCGCAGCACATTCAGGGAAGGTCCACCCACTTCGAGACCGCGGGACAGTTTTTCATGGGCATGGATCCTGACGGGAACTTTTAGGCGAAAGAATCACGGGTCACAGGACACTCTCTTGGGTGATGACGCAGCCCCAGATAAAAACGGCGAGCCACTATTCTAGGTTGATGTCTCCGCTGCGGCCGCCACTTTTCTTGATCAGGCGGACGGCTTCTATGCGCATGCTGCGGTCCACCGATTTGCACATGTCATAGAGGGTTAGGGCGGCCACGGAAACCGCGGTCAGGGCCTCCATCTCCACGCCGGTGCGGGCGGTGGTTTTGGCGGTAGCCGTGATGTTTATGCGGTTTTCAGCTTCGTCCAGTTCCAGGTCAACGTCAACCCGGTCCAAGGGTAGCGGATGGCACAACGGAATAAGCTCTGAAGTCTTCTTGGCGCCCATGATGCCGGCCAATTGGGCGATGGTCAGAACATCACCCTTTTTCATCAGCCCTTCTTTGATGAGCCGCAACGTTTCAGGCTGGATGGACACGTGACCCAGGGCCACCGCCTCGCGGCTGGTGACGTCCTTGTCGCCCACGTCGACCATCTTGGCGTTCCCGTGTTCGTCAAGATGCGTTAGATGAAGGTCGGGGTTGTTGTTGGTAGTGGACATTACGTTTGTCACGCTCCGAGCAAGGCGGCTACTTGGCAGTACCGGCCTCTTTGGTGGCCAACGCGTCGGCCAATTCGTTGCCACGATCACCGTTGTGGCCGCGCACCCAGCGCCAGGAGATGTCGCGGCCCCTGGTCAGGCGGTCCAGTTGGTCCCAGAGATCGTGGTTGGCCTTGCGTTTCCACCCCTTGGTCATGGTGTTGATCACGTAGGTGCTGTCCGAACTGATCAGCACCTTGGCTGACGAGTCTATGGCCTCCAGGCCCTTGATGACGGCTGTCATCTCCATGCGGTTGTTGGTGGTCTGGGGCTCGCTTCCTGAGAGTTTCTGTTGGTTGCCGTTCTGTTCGATAACCGTGCCCCAGCCTCCCGGACCGGGATTACCTTTACAGGCGCCGTCAGTATGGATGACGATCTCGTTGCTTTGCATTGACGCTCCCAGCTATCAGCCTACAGCTCTCAGCTTTCCCCAACTGCTGACGGCTGTTTGCTGAAAGCTCGCTATCCCCCGATCTGGTACATCTCGATTTTTCTGGGTGAGCCTTCGCCGTTGGACGATGCAGCACGTTCCTCCGAGTAGCGGTCGGAGCGGACGGCCCAGATGCCGGTGATGAGCTCCCTCAGGTCGTCGTCGGTGGCCCGGGCGCGCAGGGGGCCCATCAGGCTCACGCCCTCGCCGGCGAAGAGGCAGGTAAAGATCTTGCCGTCGGTGGACAGCCGTACTCGTGTGCAATCTCCGCAGAACGGCTTGGTCACCGAGGCGATGACACCGATCTCTCCGGTGCCGTCTTTATAACGGTACCTCGTGGCCACCTCGCCTTGATAGTTGCTTTCGGTCGGTTCCAGGGGCATTTCGGCGTCGATGCAGGCGACGATCTCGTCGGCGGGTACCACGTGTTCCGATCGCCAGCCGTTGCGGTTACCCACGTCCATGTATTCTATGTAGCGGACGATGTGGCCGGTGCCCTTGAAGTGGCGGGCCATGTTGACGATGGTGTGGTCGTTCACGCCCTTTTGCACCACGCAGTTGATCTTGATGGGCGAGAGGCCGACATCGTCGGCGGTCTGGATTGCTTCCAGGACCCGTTCGGTTGTGAAGCCGCGGCCGTTCATGGCCTTGAACACTTCGTCGTCCAGGCTGTCCAAGCTGACCGTAATTCGGTCCAGCCCGGCGTCCTTCAGCGGCTGGGCGAACTGGCTGAGTAGGTAGCCGTTGGTGGTGAGGGTGAGGTCGTCGATGCCGTCGATGGCGGTCAGCATGTCCAGCAGTTGGGGCAGGTCGTTGCGCAGCAGTGGCTCGCCGCCGGTTACGCGTAGTTTCTCGATACCCAGTTCGGCGAAGATTCCCACCAGCCGGGTCAGTTCCTCAAAGGTGAGGATGTCGGCTCGGGGCAGGAACTCGTAGGCCTCGCCGTAGATCTCAGCGGGCATGCAATATGGGCACCGGAAGTTGCACCGGTCGGTGACTGAGATGCGCAGGTCCCGCATGGGCCTGCCGAATTTATCAGTGAGCATTCAGCTTTCAGTTATCAGCTTTTTCAGGGTTTGCACCGCCTTTTGAGTGGCGGTGGCCCGGTGACTGATTTTGTTTTTTACGTCCAGGGGTAGTTGGGCCACGGTCTTGTCGTACGAGGGTAGATAGAACACTGGATCGTAGCCGAAACCGTCATCCCCCTGGGGGCTGTATTGTATCATTCCGGCCACGGAACCCTCCGTCTGGGTGATGAGGACGGGCGGATCCTGGGGGGATTTCGCCAGAGTCGCAATAGCAATGACACACCGGAACCGCGCCCCCCGCTCCTCCCACGAGATGCCCTCGAGGTTCTTCAGCAGCAACTGGACCCGCTCTTGGTCGCTGGTGCAGGAGTCTCCACCATAGCGGGCTGAGTGCACGCCGGGCTCACCGGAAAGGGCGTCAACCTCCAGACCTGAGTCGTCGGCCAGGGTCAGCAACCCGGAGATGGCTGCGTACTCTGAGGCCTTCAGCCACGCGTTCTCCTCAAAGGTCTCTCCGGTCTCCTCGACCTCGTAGGTGATACCGAAGTCTCGCAGCGAGACCAGCTCAAAGGGTGTCCCCTGTAGCAGGCCTGCGTACTCCCGCATCTTGCCGGAGTTGCCGGTGGCGATTAGGAGTTGGGTGACCACCCTAGATGGTCCCATGCGCAGACATCTCGGCCAGCTCGCCCTCGCCCAATCCAAGCCAAGAGCGGTAGATGTGCTGGTTGTGCTCACCCACGGTGGGTCCAGCGTGTTCCACGGCGCCGGGGGTCTCGCTGAACTTGGGGACCACCCCCAGCATCTTGGTCCTACCAAGTTCGGGGTCGCCGATTTCGATGATGTCCTCGCGGGCCTTGTAGTGGGGGTCTTCCATGATCTGGGCGGCGTCGTAGACCGGGCCCACTACCCCTCCCGCAGGCACAAGCTGGTCCATGGTCTCTTTCAGGTCCCGCTTTCCCAACCATCCCTGGAGTTCGTCGTTCAGTTCCTGGCGGTTCTCTAGGCGGGCAGCATTGTCTTTGAACTCGGGTTTGCCGATGAGATGGGGCATGCCCATGGCTTGGGCCAGGCTTTCAAAAGTACTCTGGGACGTGGCGGAGAGGCCCAGCCATCGGTCGTCGGAGGTCTTATACAGACTGCGGGGCGCGGCGTCGGGGAAGTCGTTGCCTACCCGTTCCCGGTTGATACCCAGCAAGTCGAACATAGTGATGTGGGGAATGCAGAGCCGAAAAAGCGGTTCAAATAGACTCACATCCACCACCTGGCCCTTTGCGTCCATGTTGCCTGAAGCGTCACGGTGATACAAGGCCATCATACCAGCCATGGCCCCGAACACCCCGGCGATCTCATCAGCTAGGGGTATAGGCGGGAGATTGGGCGCGGTGTCGGGAAACCCGGTCATGCTGATGTATCCGCTCATGCACTCGGCGATGGTGCCGAAGCCGGGCCGGTCCTTATAAGGGCCTGTCTGGCCGAACCCGGAATAACGCAGCATCACCAGTTTGGGGTTCACTTTTTGGAGGTCGTCGGGCCCCAGCCCCCACTTCTCCATGGCGCCGGGCCGGAAGCCCTCTATCAAAACGTCGGCTTGGGCCGCCAGTTTCTTGAGGATGTCCTGGCCTTTGGGAGTGCTCAGGTCGAGGGTGATGGACTTTTTGTTGCGGGAGTGAACCTTCCACCATAGCGAGACGCCTTTGGCGAAGGGTCCCCAATTGCGCAGAGGGTCTCCGGTGCCGGGGCGTTCCACCTTTACCACCTCAGCCCCGAAGTCGGCCAGCAGGCTGCTGGCGGTGCCACCGGCGACGATGATGGAAAGGTCCAGGACTTTCAGGCCCGCTAGAGGCCCCAGGGCTGTGGTCAAATCTACCCCCGTTCCGACATGTCTTTCGGTTTCGAATATAGCCCGATAGGAGTGAGTTAATACTACCAGCCGTCCGGTGGCTGGAAAAGCCGGGTGTAACGCGGTCCATAATTACCGAATCTAGCCTGTAACCGGGTGGGGGTCTCTGCTATAATCTGGGACGATTCCGGGGCCAACGAAGATGGCCCAAATCTGCCTAGAGTGAACGGTAGGCCGTGTTAGATAATTATTTCAGGGAATACGGGCTCATCGCCATATTCATGGTGGTGGCCATCGGCGTTCCCATCAGTATGCTGATGATGTCCCACATGGCGGGCCGCATTGGAATCCGGCCTAACAATCCGACCGCCATCAAGTCGGCGACCTACGAGTGCGGAGTGGAGCCCATCGGCGGCCGCTGGGAGCTGTTCAACTTCCGCTACTACATGTTCGCCATCCTGTTCGTCATCTTCGATGTCGAGGTTGTGTTCCTCTATCCGTGGGCGGCCAAGTTCTTGCATCTGCAGTTGTTCGCGTTGATCGAGATGGCCGTGTTCGTTGGGATATTGGTCGTTGGTCTGGCCTACGCCTGGCGCAAGAACGACCTAGAGTGGGGTTAGGGCACGCCGATGTCGCTTGAGTTATCACCGGGTGGCGGAACTCTCCAATCACGGACCTGGGAGTTGGACCAACATGAAGGGTCGTTGGTCCAAGACCTCAAGGACGCCTCCTCGGAACCTCTCGCCGAGCCCACTATCGAAGTTCCTGACGACCTCAAGAATAACTTGATGATTACTTCGGTCGACGCGCTGGTCAACTGGAGTAGGAAGTCGGCCCTGTGGCCGGTGACCTTCGGCCTGGCCTGCTGTGCTTTCGAGATGATTGCCAGCGCCATGGGACGGTTCGACATCGCACGCTTCGGCATGGAAGCGTTCAGGGCTTCGCCCCGCCAGGCTGACCTGATGATTGTGGCCGGCACGGTGACCTGGAAGATGTCCCCGGCCATCCGCCGCATCTACGACCAGATGGCCGAGCCAAAATGGGTGATCTCCATGGGCGTCTGCGCCACCAGCGGCGGTCCATACTACGGTTCCTACAGCGTAGTGCCCGGCGTGGACCACATAGTTCCCGTGGATGTTTACGTGCCGGGCTGCCCGCCCCGCCCCGACGCCTTGCTTTACGGCATCATGGCGCTTCACGAAAAGATTAAGAAGTACCACAACCTGCCCCAAGGTCCCAACCTGAACCCGTTCCGGAGCGGCCCAAAACAGGAGAGCCCCTAGATGGCCGTTCAACCGTCGAGTGGCTCAGAACTGGCTGAAAAGGTCGGCGCTGGGGTCCCGAATTCAGTTGATCGAGTGGAAGACGGCGTTCTTTGGGTCAAGGCTCTCAGAATCGCTGACGTAGCTGCCTTCATGAAATCGGACGCGGGACTGGACTTCAATTTCCTGAACTCCATTTCGGCCGTCGACTACATCAACCACTTCGAGGTCGTCTACCATCTGACCTCGCTGAACAAAAGGCACACGGCCATCGTCAAGGCCCGCTTAGACGGCCGTGAAGCATTGACCCTACCCTCGGTCTACCACCTGTGGCGCGGGGCCGATTTCCAAGAGCGGGAGATCTGGGATCTGATGGGGATCAGCTTCTCCGGACACCCCAACTTGAAAAGAATCATGCTGTGGGAAGGCTTCGAAGGCCACCCGCTGCGGAAGGACTATTTATAGCAGTCAGTGCTCAGCTATTAGTTAGCTGACTACTGTACTCCAACAGCTGACTGCTCGCCTATGCCTATCCAAACCGAGCCGATGACAGTGAATATCGGGCCGCAGCACCCCAGCACCCACGGGGTGTTTCGGCTGCGCGTTACCTTTGACGGCGAGGAGATATTGGAGGTTGAGCCTATCTTTGGCTACCTCCACCGGGGCACGGAGAAGCTGGCTGAAGAACGCAATTACACCCAGATAGTCACCCTGACCGACCGCCTGGACTACGTTTCGTCCATGATCAATAACCAGGCCTACTGCCTGGCGGTTGAAGAACTGTTGGGCGTTGAAGTGCCCCAGCGGGCCAAGTACCTGAGGACATTGACCGCCGAGCTACAGCGGGTGGCCAGCCACCTGATGGGCATCGGCTTCTTCCTGCAAGACCTGGGAACCCTGGGCACCCCGCTGATGTACGCTTTCCGTTCCAGGGAGCGGATACTGGACCTGTTTGAGATGCTCTGCGGTGCGCGGATCACCGTGAGTTACATGCGTCCCGGAGGCGTGTTCTTCGATGCTCCGGACGACTTCTGGCCGGCGCTGGACCAGTTCTTGAAGGACTTTGACACTGAGTACAAAGAGATCGAGCAACTGATCCTGGAGAACGAGATCGTTATGGTCCGCACCCGTGGGGTCAGCCTGCTGCCCTTGGACCTGGCCATCAACGCATCGGTTAGTGGGCCGGTGCTCCGGGCCAGTGGTTCCGACTGGGACTGGCGCAAGATGGCCCCCTACGACGCCTACGACCGCATGGAATTCGACGTGCCGACGGCCACCGGCGGTGACAACTACGACCGGTTTTGGGTGCGCATCCAGGAGATACACCAGAGCATCCGCATCGTGAAACAATGCATCCAGCAGATCGAACCGGGGCCAACTCGCGCCGACGTGCCGTTGGTGTTGCGGCCTCCGGTTGGCGCCGAGGCATACGGCCGGGTTGAGGCTTCCAAGGGTGAACTTGCCTTCTACTTAGTGTCCGACGGCGGAATCAGCCCCTATCGGTGCAAGGTGCGCTCGCCTTCGCTGATTAACCTGACTGTGACTGAGCATCTTTTGGTGGGCTGGAAACTGGCGGACATGATCGTGACGCTGGGCAGCTTGGACATCAACATGGGTGAAGTGGACCGATGAACTGCGTTCTAGGCCCCGACAACATCCTGAACGAAACGGCCTTGTTCCGCGTGATTTACGAAGGCGTGGGCCACGTGTTGCCCTGCGGTTTGTCATACGCCGTGGCCGGTATCGCCATGATGCTGATCCTCGTGAACGGCGTGTTGTTGGGCGCTGGGCTCTTCTCATGGGTCGAGCGTCGGCTGATAGGAAGGTTCCACAACCGCATCGGGCCCAACCGTTGGGGGCCCTTCGGATCTCTGCAGCCGCTGGCCGACCTGGTGAAGTTGCTGGTCAAAGAAGACCTGACGCCTAAAGGCGCCGACCGCATCGTCTTCACGATAGTGCCGGTGGCCATGTTGGCACCGGTGGTGCTGATGATGGCCGTGGTGCCCTTCGCCAAAGACACAGCCCTGGCCAACCTGAACGTGGGTGTGTTGTACATCTTGGCAGTCACGTCAATAACGTCCATCGCCATCTTCATGGCGGGATGGGCGTCGGACAATCGGTACGCCATGTTCGGCGCGTCCCGGGGAGTGGCTGTGCTGATCAGCTACGAAGTCCCGGTGGTCATGTCCCTTCTAGGGGTGGTGCTGGTGGCTGGGTCCATGTCGCTGGCCGACGTGGTCTCCGCCCAGACGGTGCCCTTCTTGCTGGTGCAGCCCTTGGCTTTCTTCGTCTTCTTCGCGGGGACGTCGGCGGAATTGAACCGTACACCCTTCGACCTGGCCGAGGCCGAATCCGAGATTATCGCTGGGTTTCACATCGAATACAGCGGGGTGAAATTCGCCCTGATCCAGGCCGCCGAGTTCGGCGCGGTCCTGACATCGTCCGCTGTGATGGTCACCTTGTTCCTGAGCGGCTGGTCCGGCCCCATATCGAATTACCTGGGCTGGGCCTGGTTCCTGATGAAGATTGGCGTCTTGGCCTTCATCTTCAGTTGGGTCCGGGCCACATTCCCACGGCTGCGCATCGACCAATTGCTGGCATTCGCCTGGAAGTTTTTGCTGCCCCTCAGCATCATCAACCTATTCGCCACGGCGTTGGAGGTCTTCTTCCTGCGCAGCGATGCCGGCGTTTTGGACACTACCGACCTGTGGATCATGGCCGGGATCAACTTTGTGGTGGCCATGATCTGTCTGTTGGTGTTTGGAACATTGATCAAGGAAAAGGTCCGTCCGGCGGGGCCCATAACTGGAGCGACCCTCTCTACCGGGGAGGCCGACTAATATGTACGGAATAAACATGGCCAAGGGTTTGATGGTCACGTTGAAGAACCTGACCAAGAAGCCTTTTACCGTTCAATATCCGGAGCAACGGGTTAAGCAACACCCCCGGTTCAGGGGCGAGGAGTTCGTCTGGTATGAAGAGCGCTGCACCGGTTGTGCCTCTTGTGCCAAATACTGCCCGCTGGGAATCATCAAGATTGTCACAACGCCAAGCGAGACCGCTCCGGCCCAGGGCGACAAGTACAAGTTGGAGGTCTTCGACATCTCCATCAACCGGTGCATGTTCTGCGGCCTATGCGTGGAGGCCTGCCCCTACGACGCCCTGTACATGGGCAGCGGGTTCGAACAGGGACAGTATTCCAGGAAAAATATGGTCATCGACATCGACCATCTGCGCCAGGCCGAAAAACACCCCAGCACCTGGTTCCGCCCGCAACTGGAAGACACCAGCTACGACCCTAGGGCCTCCCGGCCGCTTCACTGGCAGGAGGTCGGACGCGAGTCTTGGCAGTGGCACGAGAAGGAAAAAACTGGCATGAGGATCGAGCGGCCGGTGCCCTCAGACCTGCTGCCCCTGGAGCCCCGGGTGGACTCGTCCTTCGTGGAAGACAGCGACGCGGCGCCGACATCCACTTTCGAAGGGGATTCCGAGTAAATGTTGTTTCAAGACATCGTCTTTTGGATACTTTCCGTGATGGTTGTCGGCGGAGCGTTGGGCGTAGTGTTGATCCCCGACCTGTTCCGTGCCGCCCTGCTCTTGATTCTGGTTTTCATTGCGGTGGCCGGGTTCTTCATCTTGCTCAGCGCCGAGTTCTTGGCTGTGGTCCAGGTCCTTATCTATGTCGGCGCCATCGCCATCCTGATAATCTTCGCCGTCATGCTGACCCGGGACGTCCAGCGCGGTAATCTGCCCAACCGGCTACAGATACCGGCGGCGGTTTTCGCTGCCCTTTTGCTATCAGCGCTCGTGGCGGTTGCGTTGGACACAAAATGGGAGTTCTTGCCCAATGATCAACAAAAGCGCGTGGAATTGGTCCAGACCAGCGCGGTAACTACCCTTACCGGCGAAGTCCTGACTTATGAAGGCATAACGACTCCCGAGGACCAGGCTGAGGTCCAAGAAGCGGGTCTGGCCGACCTCTTGATCAGCGACTATGTGTTGCCCTTTGAAGCTGTTTCGGTGCTGCTGTTGGCTGCGCTGATCGGCGCGTTGGTGCTGGTGCGTCCCAGTCCGGGAACGGGGAGGGGCTAGCTCGACATGTCATACGAAGCATTCATGATTGTCTCTGCGGTCCTCTTCTGCATCGGACTCTACGGCTCATTGGCCCGGCGTAACGTGTTGGCCGTCTTGATGTCCATCGAACTGATGTTCAACGCTGTCAACGTGAGCCTGGTTGCCATGGCCAAATACCTGGCGCCCGCGGCCCTTCAAGACGACATAAGTTCGGTGCTCACCGGGCAGGTGTTCGCGGTCTTTATCATCACCGTGGCCGCCGCTGAGATCGCGCTGGGATTGGGCATCGTCTTCGCCATGTACCGGACCAATGAATCGGTGGACCTGACAGAAGCCACCCAGTTACGGCATTAAGCATATGTGGGTCGAATTCAAACAAGCGCCGAACCTGATGCTGGCCGAGATGTGGAAGGAAGTCCTCGAAGGAGAGGGCCTGCCTGCCCGCATCCTGCCGGAAGGCGACATATTGGACTGGGCCGAACGGGTCCCGTTCAAGGTCTATGTACCCAAGGGCCGGGAACACGTCGCTGAAGAGATACTGCGGAAACTTTAGATGGTAAACGAAGCAGTAATCTGGGCCATCTTCCTATTGCCTCTCGGCTCCTTTGCCTTCGCTGCATTGGTGGTGCGGCCCTTCTTCAATCGCCTTTCCCTGATCAGCGGACTGGCCACTATCGCGGCCCTGGGCACGGCGCTGGGCTTTTCCATCTGGACCCTGCGCTCGGTGATACTGGGGCATCACCTGGAATTCGAGCCGGTCGAATGGCTGGAAATAGGCGGGGTAACCATCGATTTCGGGCTGCTGATCGACCCCTTGACCGCCGTGATGCTGATCGTGGTCACCGGGGTAAGTCTGCTGGTGCAGATATATTCTTTGGGCTACATGAAGGGCGACGCGAGTTTCACTCGCTACTACGCCTACATGTCCTTGTTCACCGCCGCCATGCTGGGGCTGGTGCTGGCGTCGAACATCATTCAGCTCTACGTGTTCTGGGAGTTGGTGGGCGTGTCGTCCTATCTGCTGATCGGGTTCTGGCACGAGCGTCCCGCCGCAGCCGCCGCAGCCAAGAAAGCCTTCATCATCACCCGCATCGGTGATGTTGGATTCCTAATCGCCATTCTTTACTTATTCACCCAGGCCGACGCGTTTGCCGCTGCCGGGCTGAACGCATTCCACATCCCGGACATCTGGGAGGCGGCTCAGCCGGAAGCCGCTGCCGGCGCGATACTAGGCGGCGCCGTCCTGACCTGGCTGGCCCTGGGAATATTCGCCGGAGCCGCGGGCAAGTCGGGCCAGTTCCCGTTGCACACCTGGCTTCCCGACGCCATGGAAGGCCCCACGCCGGTCAGCGCGCTGATCCATGCCGCGACCATGGTTGCGGCGGGTGTCTTCCTGGTGGCCCGGTTCTTCCCGGTCTTCGAGCACTCCACTGATGCAATGACCGTGGTGGCGTTGGTGGGGGCATTCACGGCCGTGTTCGCGGCGTCCATGGGCCTGGTGATGAACGACATCAAGCGCGTCATGGCCTATTCAACGGTCAGCCAGTTGGGCTACATGATGGCGGCCCTAGGGCTGGGACTCTATGCTCCAGCCATCTTCCACCTTGTGACCCACGCGGCCTTCAAGGCCCTGCTGTTCCTCGGAGCCGGCAGCGTCAACCACGCTACGGGCACCTTCGACATGCGCTATATGGGCGGACTTCGGAAAGTCATGCCGGTCACTTATGTGCTGGTTTTGATTGCAGGTCTGAGCTTGGTAGGAATCATTCCCCTGGCCGGGTTCTGGAGCAAGGACGAGATACTATTTGGTGCTTGGGACGGCACCGGACTGGTGGATACCTGGGTCAGCCGCGTGACTTTCTCGGCGCTGTTGGTAGGTGTGATCGTCACCGCTTTCTACACCATCCGGATGATCATCCTGACCTTCCATGGCGAGTTCCATGGCGGCATCGACCGTGAATTGGAAGAAAAAGCACAAGCAGCTCCGACCGGAGCATCACACCACGGCGGGGTACATCTGGCCGAATCGCCCTGGGTGATGTTGCTGCCGATGTTGGTCTTGGGAGTGGTTGCCGTGCTCGTAGGCTACCTGGCCAATCCCCAATGGACCGAGGAAATCGGCATCCCCAGGCACTGGATAACCGGGTTCTTGGGCGACGGCTTGGGCGCGGCGTTGGGGGCGGTTGGACACGCCGAGACTCTGGACTTCAGCCGATGGATGGCCACGGTGTCTACCGTGGCGGCTCTGTCCGGAATCGGGCTGGCTTTGTTGCTCTACCTACGGCGGCGCGACCAACGAACCGACCCCTTGGAACGGGTGAGACCAGTGCACACCTTGCTGTCCCAGAAATACTACATGGACAGCTTGTACGAAAATCTGGTGGTACGGAAGGGGTTCTACAAGGTCTTGGCTGGAACCACGGACTGGATCGACAGCAATATAGTAGACCGAATTGTAGACACCATCGGATGGCTCTTCCGGAACATAGGCACGGCGATTGGGAAATTCCAGACAGGGCAAGTCCAGGCCTACATGACCGGGATAGCCTTCGGCGTTCTGGCAATCATATTAGCTTTATTGTTGGCGTAAGGACCAAATGGTAGAAGGTTTCAACGGACTTTTGACGGCGACTGTGTTCCTGCCATCGGCGGGAGCGCTTGTCTTGCTGTTAGTGGTGAAAGGCGACAAGAACGTGCGGAACTTCGCCGTTCTGATTGCCCTGGCCGACCTGGTTCTTGCCCTGTTGGTCTTCGGCTTTTTCGATCGGGGCGATGGCGCCGATCGGTTCCAGTTCGTTGACCAGATAACCTGGATACCCGACGTAGGGCTCAATGCCGAGTTCCTGCTGACGGTGGACGGTTTGAGCGCGCCCTTGGTGGCGTTGACCGGGCTGCTGGGTATGTGCGCCGTGCTGGCGTCCTGGCACATCGGCTTCCGTGTCAAAGAGTATTTCATATGGCTGTTGGTGCTCCAGACAGC